>Ga0073904_10001535_pt1 | contig 17286 bp, 2 predicted proteins | sample KloWWTrecipitate_FD_66668 | JGI IMG/M metagenome (GOLD analysis project Ga0073904, IMG submission 66668) | Active sludge microbial communities from Klosterneuburg, Austria, studying microevolution and ecology of nitrifiers - Klosterneuburg... | ecosystem: Engineered > WWTP > Aerobic digester >... | reverse complement strand
GCTCGCGAAGTCGAGCACGGGCGGCGTGAGGTCGATGTGGAACGTCGCCGTGAGGGTCGCGGGGTTCGCGGCGCCGTCCGCGGCGAGCACTTCCAGCGTGTGCGGGCCCTCGGCGAGGGGCGTCACTGGCGTGCCGCGCGCGCCCGTGGCTCCGAGCACGAAGTCGGCCGTCACGTCATTTCCGTCGATGAACACGCGGGTGACCTCGGCGGCGATGCCCGTGGCTTCGTCTTGCAGGGTGATCTCGATGTCCGGCGTGGTGTCGTTGAGGAAGGTACCACTCGCCGGCGACGTCACCGTGATGACCGGCGGGGCCACGTCCACCGTGAATGAAGACACGGCGACGCCCAGGTTGGAAGCGCCGTCCCGCACTTCGGCGGCGATGACGTTGAGGCCCACGGGCAGCGGGTCGGCGAGCGTCGCCCGCGCTTCGGAGCCCGTCTGCGTGAACTCGGCCGTGCGCACAACGCCATTGACCGAGATCTTGAGCGCGCCGGGCGCTATGCCCTGGGCGTCGCTGTAGGTCACGACGATCTCCGGATTGCGGGAGTTGATGGCCTCGCCATTCGCGGGAACAATGAAGATCTCGGGCTTGCCGGTGTCGGTGCTGAAGGAGACCGTGGAGGTCTTCACGTTGCCGGCCTGGTCGGCGATGCTCAGGGACAGCGCGTGCGGGCCGTCGGCGAGGTCGGCCGCGGCGCCCGACGCGGAATCGGCGTCGATGGTGAGAGCAAGCGGTGACCCATCGAGGGTGACGGTGAACGACGCGAGGTTCAGGGCATGGTCGTCGGCGTACTGCACGAGAACGGGGACGCTCGAAGCGCCGAAGGTCTGGCCCTGGACCGGAGAGATCGGAGTGAGAACCGGGGCCACCGGGTCGATGGTGAAGAGGGTGAAGCCCGTGCCCTCGTTGCCGACGCGGTCGGAGATCGAAGCATCGATCCGGTGCGACCCGTCCGAGAGGGGCAGCGGTGCGATACCCGTGGCCACGCCGCCCGTGATGCTGAACGCACTGGTAACGTCCACGCCATCGATGCTCACCGCGAGCGTCGCCGGATCCGCTCCCGAAGGCAGCGTGCCCCCATCGGCGAAGGTGAGGCGCAGCTGCGGACGGACCACGCGCATGAGAGAGCCGTTCGCGGGTTCGGCGACGGCGATCGCGGGTGGCGTCGCATCCACGCGGAACGCCCGGGCGGCCACACCGGTGTTCCGCGCCACGTCCTGGATCTCCGCGCGCAGGGTGTGCGCCCCGTCCGCGAGCGCGGCCGTGCTGTCGTACGAGGCCTCGTCGGGCTGGGCGTTGAACGCCGCGGTCTGATCGGCCCCGTCCACGAGGACCTTCAGGGTGGAGAGGGCGAGGCCGCTGCCCGCGTCGGAGTATCGGACGCGATAGAGCGGCGAGGCGTCGGCCAGGATCTCCCCTTCCACCGGCGTCAGCCAGTCGACCACCGGGGGAGTGGTGTCAGCCTGACCGGCTCCACAGATCTCCAGCGTGAACGTGGACCCCGGCGCGCCCTTCACCCGAACGTAGAGCTGGTTGCTGGCGCCGAGGCCGGGCAGCGTCTTCGTGAAGGTCACGACGTTGTTGTTGAAGTCGCTCTCCCCCACCGCTTCGACCCCGTTGACCTTCACTTCCGCGGACGTGGTCTTGTTGCGCCCCTGGGTGTCGCCATTGAGGATGCGCAGGGTGAAGGGGCCGGAAGCACCCGCGGGAAGCGCGAAGGTCCGGTTGTAGACGGTGGGGCCGTGGTCGTCGCAGGTGCGGGTGAAGCGAGAGGGGCCGAAGACCGGGCTCGCGCAGACAGGACGCGGCGTCGGGTTCGCGAGCGGAGTGGGTGTCGCCGAGGGGGTGGGACTGGGCGTCGCCTGGCAGCGGTGCGAGGAGGCCTTGGCGGTTACGGAACGAGAGTGACGGCCCGGGCCTCGCAATGTCCAGGTGAGGTGGGAGCCGTTGAAGGGGACGGAGAAGGCGGCGTTCGGATAGTGCGGCGAACGGCCCTTCGGAAAGGTAGTGGGTTGATTCCGGTCCTGCGGCGCGGGCGAGAAGGAGTTGCTCGAGCCCACCGGAACCGCGAGGACCTGGTCGCTCTCGTTCTTGAAGCCGAAGTAGGCGGTGTAGCTGCTCGACGAGTGGCGGACGACGCACTCGAGGATGGGGCGGAGGCCGTCGTCATCGTCATCGTCGTCTTCGTGCGCGCTGGTGAGAGCGGGCGCGGTTTCGGCCGCAGCTGCGGGCTCGATCGGGGGCGGTGCAGAACTGTAGGCTTCATCGAAAAGAGGTGAGGAGAGCGGCGCGCCGGACGCGCTCGCTGCACTTGGGGGAACCGACGTCAGGGTGGGCGGCGTCAACGCGAGCGCTGTGCTTCCAGGCAGCGCCCAGGTGAGAACGAGCGCAAGGCCTCGGTCGGCCAAGGTGAGGCGTCTCGAGTTCAAGCGTTCAAAGCTCACGGCGTCACCCAGTTCACAAGCCGGCTGCGCTCTTCGGAGGAGAGCCCGTGGAGCGCCTGGGCGTCGGAGAGGGCGAGCAGCGACTGAATCCGCGAAACCACCGAACCGGCGGCGCCCGCCCCGCGCCCAAACACCACAAACGACATAAAGGACCGTTTCTCGCCGGGGGCCACGCCGAGGCCCTGCCAGCCGTGGACCCACTGGCGGGACGCGACGTAGTCGGCCTGATTGAAATACTCGGGCGCGGCTGAGCCGGGTCGCCTCATCGCGAAGCCCGCCACTTCGCCCGTGGGTTCATCGGTCTGGACCACGAAGCCGGCGTCCGCTCCATCGATGACGCCGTCGCCGAGGATCTCGGTGACCGTGCCCTGAGCCAGGCCGAAGAACGAGAACTGGTTGTAGTTCGCTTGGGCCGGCGCATCGCTCACGTTTTCGATGGTGTCGAAAACCCTTGCGAACGGAGAACCGGCGGGGATGAAGACCTTTCGCTCCAGCCGAAGCGCCGTCTCGCCGGCGTATTGCGGCGAAGTGCGGAACACCAGGGTGAACGTCGTCCCGTCGGCGCTCACCGCCGCCGACATCCGTTCGGAGAACGGCTCGGTGGAGTTCCCCATCTCGACGTTGGTGGTGAGCCCGAAGGGGGCCGTGGAGACCGCCTCGGTCAGGGTTGAACCCGTAATCCTGAAGGGCGCCACGTCGGCAGGCAGCGCGACCCGGTCGCCCACCGGCACCACCAACACTGTCTCGACATTGGACTCCAGCAACGCCAGCTCACGGCCGTAGCCCAGGGCCCCCGAGACCGTCGCGATCGCGTTGTTCCCCGCGGGCAGGCCGAAGACCCTCGCCTCACCGTTCTCGTCGAGAGTCAGATCCAGCGAGAACGGCCAGTATTGAAGTTCCAGGGTCGCGGCGTGGCCGGAGGCGGCTGTGCCATCGGACTCGCGGACGCCGCGAACGAGCACGCTGCCGATCGCGTCGTCGGTGGCGAGCGCGATGGGTTCCGCGGGCGAAGGTTGTGGGCCGTCGAGGACGTAGGTCCACCCGCTCGCGTTTCGATAGGCGTCGGGGTCCCAGGCGTACAGGCCGATGCTGTCGCTGGGCCGCGCCCCCGAGAGCAGATAGCGGCCGTCCGGTCCCGTGGTTGCCCGAGCCACCACGGCCTCGGCTCCGAGACCGTTGTCCCACTGCCTCCCGACCACCACCGCGCCCCCCACCGGGCTCCCGTTGAGGGTGACCAATCCTGAAACCGCGCCCACCTCGCCGCCGCGACGGATGCGCAGGACGGTTTCGCCTCCGGCCAGGACCCGCGCGTGACCAACCCCGATCGGTGTCTCCACGCGGTTCAGCCCGGGAACGAGGCCAGTCAGCACAACCTGGCCCGTGGAGTCGGTCAAGCCGGTCAGAAGTGGGTCCAGGCCGAAGAGGCCGGCGCTCCTCGCCGACACCGGCAGGTTTTCAACCGATGCCGATGTCCCGTCCTCAAGGACGAGCCGCACCGCGCCCCTCTCGGCGGGATCGACCGCCTGAAGGGGACCGAGCACGAGAGCCCCGCTGGCCAGGATCTCAAACGCGCCCTCGAACATGTGGTCCCCGGCAGCGAAGGCGACGCGATACGAGCCGGAGATGCCGGAGAACGCGAGGGAGAACGCGCCATCGGGCCCGCTGACCCCCTGCGCCACGATGGTCTCGCCGCGGCCGATGACCACGCTCGCCCCGGACAGCGGGCTGCCGGTCGCGGTTTGCGCGATCCCCTCGACCACCACCTGGATCGAGGTCGGAACGTCGAAGTTCACGATGGCCAGACGCTCCTCGCTGGTCAATCCCGCGATCGCGCCATCGGCCGACAAGTCACGAAGAGACGGTATGAGAGCGGGATCCATCGTGGTGAAGGTCAGGAGCGCCTTCGTGCTGTGGGGCGGCAGGACGAGCGGGTGGCGGATGAAGCACCCTTCGCTGCAGACGAACTCGCCGCCGCGCCCGAACGCCACGGAATAGGCGCCATCCACGGTCAGGGAATCCTCGGTGGCATCGACGCTTCCGTTGACGCCGAGTTGGGCGAGGGCATCGACGGTCACCTCCGAGTCCGAAGGGTTGGTGAAGGTGGTGAGGCTTCGCGCAAAGGCGCCGCTCGTGGGCACGAAGAGGGTCTGGTGATAGTAGACAGGAGTGGGGTTCCACGGGGACGCAAAGGTGGCGACCCGCGCCTCGGACCGGCCGTCCGCGGTGTCCGTCGACTGGAACACAAAGGAGGGGTTCGCGCTGTACAGATCAAACTGAGCTGGATGGATCGAGCCTTCGTACGAACCGGACACGTTGAACTCACCGATCGCGGCCGGCGGGTGATGAGATCCGGCGTGCAGGGTCACGGTCCGAGTCTCGCCGGCCGCGAGGTCGAACTCCGCCGCCGCGGGTTCGGGGGACCAGGCGAGCACTTGCGTGAAACCCGCGGGAAGCATCACGTTCACGCGGCCCTGGGCGTCGGTGGTCCGGTTCAACGTGCGCGGCCCGATCAGGGTGATGTCCACCGGCTGGTCGGCGAGGGGCTGACCCGCCTGCTCGAGCACAATTTCGAGGAACGCCACGGGAAGGGTGAGATCGACGGTCACGTCGCCGCCTACCGGTATGGTCGCGGAGGCCGTCACCTCCACCAGACCTTCGGCGGTGGTGGCGCCCACGGTCACATCATGGCCGCCGAGCCTCGGGAAGGAGTACGTTCCATCCGCGGCCGTGACCTGTGACGACGACGCGCTGCCCGACAGATCATTGACCCAGACCTCCACGCCCGCCGCGGGCGCGCCCCCGGGCAGCCGGATGGTCCCATGCAGGCGTCCCGGAGGCTCGAACACGATATCGGCTTGGCCGGAGCGGTCGTAGTGGAAGTCGGCGCCCTGGGTCAGGGTCGCGCCGTCCGGAGTCACTGCGGTTACGTTGTGCCAGCCGGCATCGGCGGCGCTGCCCGTGGGCTGGCCGAGGTATTCGATTCGCCCGAGGGCGTCCGTCGCTCGTGTCGGCGCGCAGTGCGCGGGGTTTGCGGCAGAGCAGGTCGTGATCGCCACGCCCTCGAGCGGGATCCCCGTGCCGTTCTCGGTCACGGAGACCACGTGAAGCGGGGCGCGAGTGTGCGTGTGGTTCAGGACGGTCTCGGAGCCCGACGGAATCGGGGCAGTGACGGTGTCGGAAAGGCCCTGGAAGCTGAAGGCCACGGTCGGGCTGCCCGTCACCGGCGAGTCGATGCGGTAGTCCCCGTTCAGGTCGGTGATGGACTGCTTCACACCCACGGAAACCGTGGCTCCGGGAAGCGGGGTGAGGCCGTCGGAGGCAACCACCCGGCCCCGCAGCGCGGTGGGAAGCGCAGGCAGATTGATGGCGAGCGTGAGCGTCCCGCCCACGCGAAGCGTTCCCGTGGCTTCGTATGCGACGCCGCCGTCGGTAACCCTCGCGGTCAGGAAGCCGACCGGCATCGAAGCGGTGGCGCTCCCCGAGCTGTTGGTGGTGGCGGTCTTTGTGTTGTCCTCGGGCGCGGCCGCGATGCTGTCGCTCAGCAGGGTCACCGCGAGGCCGCTCTGATTGACGCCGCCCCTCTTCACATCGACCTGGACGTTCCCGAATGATGCGGCGGCGGCGGCGATCGCGTAGCGCGCTCCAAGATAGGCCTCCACCGCACGTCGTTCGGGCGGGGTCAGCGCCTGGTTGTAGATGAGGACCTCGCTCACGTCGCCCCACCAGAACTGCATGCCGCCGTTGTAGGAACCGAACAGCCGGGCCGGGACGTTCGCGGTGGTCACCACGGAGATCACGCTCAGGTTCCTCGGACGGGCGGTCTGAGTCCCGTCAACGGGGGCGCCGTTGATGTAGGTGTCGCCTTGTTTCACCGCGGCCGCTGTGTTTCCGGAGTGCCACAACGTCGCGGCGCCGCTCGCGAACGGATAGCTGAACGCGGTGTCGCCGAGCAGGTACCGATAGTCACCGATGGCGGACGGGCTTTCCCGAGCCACGAAGAACACGGTGCGGATGTCCGTCATGGGCGTGCTGAACTTGAAGTGATCGCTCGACCCATCGAATCGGAGGGCGGGAAGCCCGTTCGAGGCCTCGGGAACATGCAGGGGGAGCGCTGCGCCGTCCGCCTGGACCAGGTGATTCGACGCGTCCGATAGGTCCCTCCAGACCGGCAGATAACTCCCAGACGATGTCCCTATTCCCGCATCCGCCCGGACCCACATGCGGAGGTGCTCATTACGAATGGGACCGCCGTCGGAGCGGATGAAGCCAGCGATCGACACCGCGCTGTCCTCGAACGACTCCCGGAATGCGGCGGCCTTCACGGTGACGGTGTGGTCGACGACGAAGGGGCCGGAGTACTCTGGCGACAGCCGCGTGGGCGTGGAACCATCGAGGGTGAAATGGATGGCGGCGTCCGGGGTGGTCGTGCTGATCTGCACCGTGGTCGAACCATCAAAGACCGTGCCCGACGGCGAGACCACGGGCGCGCTGACGCGCGGCGTGTAGGGCCGGTACTTCCGGGCCAGGTAGTCCTCAACCGACCGCCGCTCGTCCGCATCGAGGGGCTGGTCGTAGATCAGCATCTCGGCCAGATCGCCCTTGAAGAACTGATTGACGCCCATGTGCGTCCCGAAGGTATCCGCCCGCGTGGCTCCCGCCGTGACCACCGACACGATGGAAGCCTGCCGCGGCCGTCCGCTCACCGTACCCTTCACCGGAACGCCGTTTACCCAGGTCTGGCCGCCAATCACCGCAGGCGACGCCGACGTGCTCCAGATCGCCTCCCCGGTGGCGCCGGGGGCGAAATCCCACGGAGTCCCCGCGAAGTTGCCAAGGAGGAAGCGCGCACTGCTGTCGCCTGACGTGTCCTGGAGGACCCAGAAGACGGTCTGGATCGGGGTGACGGGAGAGGTGAAGCGCAGGAAGTCGGTTGATCCGTCGAAGCGCAAGACAGGAAGACCGCCAAACGCGGGCGCGGACGCCACCAGGAGAGGACGGGCCGAGGGCGTCGTCTGCAGGAGATTGTTGGGAGCCGAGGAGGCGTCCGGCCAGACCCCGCTCCACCCGGAGGGTTCGGCCGGAACCGGGGCGATAGCATCCGCGCTCACCCACATCCTGAGACCACGCGTGGGAACCCCTTCGAGCGCGGCCGCGGCGCTCACCGGCGTCTCGACAAACCCGCCATGGTTCCCGGCGGGGTCGATCTGAAGCAGCCGCAGCACGTCTCCCGCGACTCCCGGGATGGAGCTCACGAACGAGCCGTCCAGAGCGGCGGGGGCCAGCCGCACGTCGCCGGTGCGCGGATTGGTGATCTCCACCGTCGCCTTTCCTTCCGCGGCGCCCGCCGCCCCCACGACCTGAACGGGAGACCCGGCGCGGCTCTGGGCGAGGACCTTCGCGGCAAGCACGAGCCCCGGCGGCGTCCGGTCGATGGCGAGGGTCACTGACGTCGAGCCCGTGCCCCCCTGACTCGCCGTGGCGGTCGCCACGATGGTGAAGGACTCGGTCTCCGGAACTCCCGAGAGGTCCATCGTGGCGGTGTAGGGGCCGGGTGCGGCAACCGAGACGGGGGCGAAGCCCGGAGCGGTGAACTCCACCCGCTGAACCGGCTCGGATACGGTGGCGGTGACGGTGACGCTCGATTGGTAGCGCGCGCCCTGGGCGGGCTGAGCGATCGTGACCACGAGCGGCGTGTTGTCCACCAGGACGGTGACCGGGGGGCCGACGGAGGCGTTTCCGGGCGCGTCGTAGGCCCGCGGGAAGAAGGTGTGGAATCCCTCGCCGAGAGACCCGGTGTTGAACGACGCGGTGAGGGCGGGGGCGAAGAGAGTGGTCTTCACCTCCGATCCCTCCATGACCTCGATCCGCTGGATGGGCGAGAGCGCATCGACGGCGGCGCCCGAGAAGATGAACGTTCCCGAGATGGTCTGATTCGCCGCCGGAGCGAGCAGAGACACCGAAGAGGGCGACGACACGTCGACGATGAAGGCCGCCGAGAGTGTGGCCAGGTTCCCCGCGCGGTCCTGGGCTTGCGCGAAGACCTGATGCGTCCCTTCAGCGAGGTCCGCCAACGGAAGATGATGGAAGCCGTTGACCGTCTTCACCGTGGAGACGGGTTGGCCGTCGACGGTCAGCACCACGGGCGCCGTGGTGTCGAAGCCGGTCAGGGCGTCGATAGCCGAGACCCCGATTGCAGGCCTCTGGTTCCTGACCGAGCTGTTCGGAGAAGGAGCGGTGAGACTCAGCACGGGAGGAAGGGTGTCGGTCGAGGAGAAGGAAAAGGCCTGCTGCGAGGTCTGGACGTTTCCGAGGAGATCCACCGCGCCGTTCACGACGACCGAGTACGAGGAATTCTCGGGTAGCAGCGAGGCCGGCTGGAACCTGACCTTGTCGGGCGCGGTCTGGGTGGAGGCGCCCGGGATCTGACCCACACCCGCCCTGAATGCCTTTATGACGCCTTCGAGCGACGCCGCGCTCAGGGAAAGCGGCTCCGAGAAGGTCACCTCGATCGCTGAATCGGACGGAATCTGAATCGCGCCGGAGGCGGGGCTGTAGGAGATCGCGAGGGGAGGAGCCTTGTCTTCGGTGGTGAATCGGCTGGTGAACGACTGGGCGAGTCGCCGGCCCAGGACGTCCGTCACCGAAGTGCTGGCGAGGACGGTCAGCGTCTTCGGGTTCGGCCAGCCTGTTCCGGGAGGATTGAGGGTCACGGTGCGGCCCCCGTTCGAGAGAACGGGAGCAGGGCCGCCGACCCCCGCCGCGCCGTTCAAGACCCCGATACCCGCGCCGGCGGCGAGCGGATCCGAGAATGTCAACGTGATGGGCTGGGTCACGCTGACGTTCACCGCCCCATCGGCAGGATGGACAGACAGGACCTGGAGGGGTGAATCGTCGAGGATGAGATCGAGGAGATCGACCACTTCCCCATCCAGGGTCGTCGTGCCCGAAGCCTGGGCGAGGCCCGCGGTCACCGGGTCGCTTATCTTGACGTTGAACGCCCCAAGGCTCACGCCGCGGAAGGTGAAGCGCCCATCCGTCTGCGCCTGGGTCGAAGTCGATGACGCGGTGCCGGTGAGGTTCAGGGTCACCGCCGCGCCATAGGCGGGCGTGACGCCATCCGCTCTCAGCACACGCCCGGTCACCGTGGCCGAGTCCTGGAGCTCGATGACAACCTCGGTGGTCTTCCCGTCCTCGATGATCCCGGACGCCGTGCCATACAGCGCGAGAGACCCGTTCATCACCCTCAGGCTCGCCGTGAATGGTCCGGCGAGAACCCTGGGCAGCGTGAACGAGCCGTCGCCGGCTGCGAGTTCGAGGGTCACCCCTCGCTGCCGCCCGGGCGGCCCATACGCGATGGTGACGCTTCCCCGCACCGGGGCGCCCATGGAGTCGTGACCGACGCCATGGAGCGAACCGATGCCGTTGAGCATCAAGGTCACAGGCTCGGCGTCACCTCCCGCGGGAACGTCGACCGTGCCGCTCGCGAAGTCGTCGCTCCCGAGCGCTTCCGCGGTCAGCGTGGCCAGGCCGGAGGGCACGCGCGTGAATTCGAACTCCCCGTTTTCGTCGGTCGATCCGGTGACGACACCGCCGCCGATGCCGCCCACATAGATCGATATCGCGGTGACGCCTGCCGATTCGCTTCCCGTCCCCGCCTTCAGCACCCTCCCGCTGACCCGTCCACTATCGCGCAAGGCCACGTTCAGGTCGAGGGTGGTGCCCTCGCCGATGAGCGTCCCGGACGCGGTTCCCCTCTGGGACGCCGTGCCCCCTCCGCTGGATCCAAGATCAGCGCTCACCACCACGCGCCCTTCGGGGACCCCTTGCACCATGTACTTGCCGAGGGCGTCCGACATGGTGGTCGCCGAGTAGCTGCCGGAGGTCAACTCAACCCGGGCGCCACCCCGCGGACTGCCATTCTCGGTAACCAAGCCGGTGACGGTTCCGATAGCCTGGGCGCGCATGTCCACCTGAACGATCTCGCTCTCCGCGTCAATGGCGCCGGTGGCGAAGCCGGTGCGGCCGGTGAGCGGGTCGAGGCCTTCGAGGCGGAAGGCGCCGGCGGGCACGTAGGAGAACTCGTAGGAGCCCGCGGGTTCCGCTGCCGTCGTCGTGACCTGGCCGATGAGGCGGCCACCCACCAGCAAACGTACGCTTCCATACGGAATCGGCGAGTCGTCGCCGGCAGGGCGGAGGAACCGGCCACGGACCGTGCCGGTGGTGGTCACGCGCACCGTCGTCTCCACCTGCGTTGATCCCGTAGGAATGGTGAGAGCGTTGCGCCCGCCCGTGCGGCCCTGGGGATCGCGGACTTCGATCGAGACCTGCCCCTCGAACACTCCGGGGAAGTCGACCCTCCCCTGACTCGAAGCGTCCAGAACGCCTTCAAAGGTGCGGTTGGGATAGGCGGTCTCTCGCAGGGTCACGTAGGCGTTGGTGACCGCCTCGGCATTCGCGGTCTCCACTCGCACCCGAACCGCGGCCTTGCCCTTCAATCGGATGTCGTGCTGCAGGGGCACGCCCGCGGCGGCGTAGATCCTGCCTTGTTCCACGAGCCCGGTGATCGGATCGCGCGCGGTGATGGTGTAGCCGCCTTGGGGGAAGATCTCCGCGAAGCGGAATTCGCCCTGAGCGTTGGTGAGCACGGTGACGTCCGGAAGGAGGCCGTTCATCGTGACCTCGACTCCTGGCCCGGCGCTGGTTTCGCCGTCCGGCTCGTAGACGACTCCCGTGATCGTCCCGGCGATGGTGCTGACCAGTTGCAGGGTCACTTCGGCGGAAGCGCCGGCCACGAGGTCCTGAGCCAGGGTGACCGGCGTCGGCGCGAAATCCGGCTGGCTGGCGGTGACATAGACGCGCCCGGGGTGGACGTTCGTGAATCGGAAACGCCCCTCGCCACCGGTCCGCGACCGGTGGGTGACCAACTGCTGCATGCCGCAGAACGAGGCGTCCTGCACGAAGGCGAGCGAGCGAAGCTCCACCTCGGCGCCTTGCACCGGCAGACCATCGCGATCGATGACCGCCCCTGAGATCGTCGACCCCCGGGTCTCGACCCGGAGGACCCCGAAGCCGGTCGATCCCTCGCCGGAAATGGAAACCGAGGCGCGGGCGGCGTCCACGATTTCGCCTTCGTTGACGATCTGCGCGATCACCGCTCCAACCCCCAAGGAGGTGAAGCGGGCGAGGCCCACGGCGTCGGTCACGGCCGCCGACCGGCCACAGGGATCGAGTCTCGAGTCGAGGAGCCTCACCGTCCGTCCGGACAGCGGCTGCCCGGTCATGTCGAGCACCGTGAATTCGGCGGCGCCAAGACTCGTCAGAACGATGCGCACGCCGGTCGCTCGATCTCCGCCCGAGACCACGCTGACCGTCGTCTGCCCGGTTCTCTTTCTGTCGCGGGTCGTCGCAGTGACCACGTGGGCCGAGACCTGAGGCACGACCGGGAGCACGAAGAAACCACCGGTCCCGGAAAGCACCGACCCCGCCCCGGAAGTGACGATGACCCCTTCGGCGGGAGTGCCATCGGGCATGACGACCTGACCGTCGATGTAGCCCAGAGAAGCCGGCGGCGGGATCTCGACGGAGAGATTCACCTCGAGGTCCTCCAGGCCCGGATTCACCCCGGTGACGGCCTTGAAGTCCCGCGTGTTGGCCTGGGCTTTGATCATGAAGCCCCCCACCGGCATTCCCGTGAAGGAGTAATAGCCCCGCCCATCGGTCGAAGTGACCGCCATGGCCTGAGCGTACGGGCCGGGGTTGATGTAGTAGGTCACCACCGCCCCGACCGCGAGCTTCGCCGCCGCCGTCCCTTCGACGGTCCAGACGGTGCCGTGAGCTCGCGCGGCGCCATCGAAGATGGTCAGGTCGATGACCGCCGGCACATTCGCCCGGTCGATACGCCCGGCTGCCGAGCCGACCCCGTTGCCTTTTCCAACCCGGACCGACACGGGCCCGACGGTGACGCCGGAGACCGCGTATCGGCCCAGCGCATCGGTCATCGTCGCCGCGCCCACCTGGGTCTCGGTCTGAGAGAGGACAGTCACCCGGGCGCCGGCCACCGGTTGATCCTGGTAGTCCCTCACCGTCCCCGTAACCGAGCCGGTGGCCAGCATGACGAAGTCGGCCACGATCTGCTGCCCGGGCGAGCGGACGTAGAGCGATTGGGAACGCCTGGCCCCGGTCGAGGGATCGATGGTGAAGAGCTGGAACGGGTTGCCGCACTGATCCTGGCGGACGTAGCGAAGCTCGAAGGCGCCGTTCTGGTCGGTGAGCGGGGCCGCGAACCCGGCGGGCGGCACCACATCGGCGCAGAAGAGCGACGGGAACTGGGCATAGGTCACGGTGCGGCCGGGGAGCGGCGCTCCGTCGCTGTCGAGGACGCGGCCGGAAACGATCGCGCCAATCTCGGGCGAGGGCGGCGAGCCGGGCCGCGAGAAGTTCAGCCTGGACAAAAGGGCCGCCGTCCCTTCCGGCCCCACCGCCCCCCGCGTATCCTCGATGCCGCGCACGGTGAGGCGCGCGGGGATGTACGGGCCTTCGGGAAGACTCAACGCCGCGAACACGAGGCGGCCGGAGAGTTGACGTCTCGCCGACCTCACCCTGTTGTCGGGAATGGAGTAGTTCGAGGTCAGCCCGGCGCTCGCTTCGCCCACCACCCGATCGAACACCAGCGCGGCCTGGAAACCCCACGGCCCCGCTCCATCGAGCGTCTCCGGGCCGATAATCGCGCCCGCCAGCAGGCGGGGGCCGTCGGCGGGAAGGGTGTTCACGGAGAGGGCCTCCGCGGACTCGAAGACCGAGTCGCCATTCAGGTCCACCTGCAAGGTGGCCTCCCCGTTGACATCGGTCATGACGCGGACGATCGAGCTCTCCGAAACCGCCCCCGACCAGGAGGCCCGCCCGAACGACCCATCGGGGCGCGGGAACGTGATCGACAGGCTGCCGGTTCCCGGCTCGGAGGCGCGGAATTCCCATCGGTAGGGACCCGCGGACGGCTGCGCCGCAAGTCCCAGCATGATGTCGGAGCCCAGGGGCATGAGCGCGGCGCCCACGACATTCTGCGAGGTGAGCACCGCGGGAGCCGCGATGTCCGTCGATCGAATGGACGTGCGGCCCGCGCCATCGACCAGGGCGAGATCGCCCTCGACCCCATCCCAGCCGAAGGAAATGAAGGGAGCCGCGGAGGCGACCAGCCGGGCGGTGTCGTATTCATAGCCCGGGCCGCCGCCTTGCTGCATGGCCGCATCGGACAGGGCGGCGCCCACGGCCTGGACGAAGGCGTGGCCCGCTTCCGTGGTGCGGAGCAGCTGATCGAAGCCCGGGTCGACCGGAGCCCCCGAGAAGAAGTCGTAGAAGAGGTCGCGCACGGCGGCGTCGCTCGACTGGCCGAGGGTCACCCGCAGGCCTGCTTCAGCGAGGGCGAGCGCCTTCTTCACCGCGGTCTGGCCGCTCACTCGGATCACCCCCGGGGGCAGGGTGCCGCTCGGCGCATTGGCGACGCTCCAGGCCTGGCCGAGAACTCTCATCGCCGCGTCCACAACATCCGAGGGCAGATCCTCGGTTGACGCGGGAAGGACCAGGGTGTCCGGAGAGAGCGGCACGTTCCTTTCTCCGATCCCGACTCTGAACTTGATGTCGCCAGTGGAACCTCCGCCGTCCATCTTCAAATAGGTGGCGACGACCTTCCCGGTCTTGTGCGACTCGAAGGTGAACTCGAGGACCTTCGAGTCCCCGGGCTTCAGAGTGGAGATCGTCTTCGAGGCCTCGCTCTTCAGGGTCAGGTTGGAGAAAGCGTCCTGGTCCAGGTTCATGGAGACGCTGTTTGCGATCCCCTTGCCGATGTTCGTCACAGTGGCGCGCAGGACGAACGACTCTCCGGTGCGGGCGATCGAAGGCACGCTGAAGGTGACGTTGAAGTACGGATTTCGCACGAGCACGCCGCCCGTCGCCTTCCCCTTGACCGTGACCGGGCCGATAGGGAGGCCAAGCAGTTGAGCGGTGAGGTCGAAGTGGATCTGGTGGAAGCCCTCTTTCTCGCCTTCGATGAGGAACTCCACCTGTCCTTGTTCCGCCGGGGCCAGCTCTGTGACATCGTCCGCGGTGGACGGCTCGCCGTCCGCGCCGAGCCCGTGCACCTCGGCGGTGAGCGGCTGGTCGATAACCCGCCCCTCCCGCTCGAGCTGCGGCAAGGTCAGCGGGTCGTCCGTGGTGCCGAGTTGAAGGTCGGCCCCCGGCGGCAGCTTCAGTGTCGCCTTGATGTCCCTTACGTTCAGCTTGGAGCCCACCGGCGCGCCGTTCGACACGTAGAGCTGAGCGGAGAAGAACTGCTTGAGGTACCCGACGTTCCCCGGAATCACCAGCACCGCCGGAATGGTCACGGGCCTGACCGCGCCCGAGGGCATCGTCACCTTGGGAATCTCCACCGGCAACCCGCTCGCGTCCTCGGCCTGGAGCAGAAGGGGAAGGATCGTGGGAAGCGAGATGCCCTCTCGTGTTGGCGCAGAGGGAGGTGAAAGGGGCTGCGGAACCGCGACGCCCTGCCGGTCGAACACCACGGGGAACTTCAGGTCGACGGCCTTCGAATCCAGCTCGAATCCCATCGTGAATTCGAAGCCCAGGTAGTCGTCGCTGTCCAGGACGATCCCCTTGCCGCGGATCTCATCGAGGGTGAGGGCTCTCGTGGTCACCTGGGTGACGAGAATCTGGTCGATGACCTTGAGCGACACGCTCGACGGGTCCACGTCGAGCACAGTCCGACCGCTGGCGACGATGCGCAGATTGGAGAGCCGGTAGGTTCCAGCAATGCTGACGGGCGGCGTGGACAGGATGAGGGGATCGGCCGGAAGGTCCTGGCCCGGCTGCAGCGCGGGCAGCGTCATTGGCTGCGACAGCCCGGGTCCCGACAGTTCGCCCTGCACGGAGAAGTCCTGGCCGAGGAAGCGGGACAGATCGGCGATCGAGAGATCCACGCCTCCGGCGCGAACGAGGATGCGGATGCCGCCCGGAGTGTTCTTCGGCACCACCGGCTCGGCGTTCTCAACCGTGGCGGAAAGGCCGGAGAGTCGAAGCTCCATTTCGCCGATCTTCCGGAACTGCGCTTGCGCCGGCTGCGCGCTCAGAAGCCAGGACAGAGCCAGCCCCGCCACGCTGGCCGCGCGACTCAAGCGAGTGAACGTTTGCCCCGAACCCCGCTGGCTCGACTCGAATTGCACTTCAGCGGCCCGACACATGAACACCTCGTGGCGGCACGCGCCGCATCAGGTGGGAGAGTCCGGATACCCTATGTTCGGCCGCGCACACCTGTCAAGGACATTGGCGTGATTTTTCCCTGGGCGGCAGGGCGAGCCGGGGAGATGGCGGAAGGAAGCCGGGCGCGCCTACAGCAACAACGCGTCCACCCGATGCGCATGCACGATCTCCTCGCACGGCGACCGCTTGAAGATCGTGAACCGCCCGTCCTGCGAGGCCACGAGAGCCATGGCATCCCGCTGATCGTGTACAAATTGCGCAGCGGACAGATGCCGCGTGCCGCCCAGTTGTGTGGGCGCGGTCTGGGAGCGCACGTTCCCCTCCACGGGCTCGGTGTAACTCACCTGTTCCACCGGCGCGGCCCCGCGGCGGCGCGTGATCTTGGCGCCCAGGGCCAGCACCTCGTAACGATCGTTGACGATGGTGGCGCCGTCCACGGCGGTGAGCCCCGCCACCGCGTCGACCGCCCGGCGCAGGTCCTCCTGCCACTCGTGGAGGCCCCCGGACTTCGGCCGCGCCCGGAGCACGTCGCGCAGGCCCGTGAACGGCGGCTCCACCGCGTAGAGCATGGGAGTCGCCACCGATTCGCGCCACTGCGTGGTGTCGGCCGGAACCACAAGCAGCGCTCCCCCGCGCCCGTGCGCCCGCATCGAGGCCGCGACCTCCACCAGGACGTTGACGGGATCGAGCCCGCCGAAGCCCTCCACGAAACCGAGCAGCGATTTCACGAGCAGCGGACAGTCGGGCACCGAAGCACCACCCGCTTCGTCCACCACCTTGACCTGGTCGCCTTCGAGCACGGCCACGTTCACGAACTTGCCGAAGGGCTCTGAGCGATGCTTGATGACGATGAGCCCCGAGGCCACCACTTCCACCACCAGGCAGAAGGCGGGCACGTCCTGGGTGGTGCCCCAGACGTGGAAATCGTAGTCGTCGCGCCAGACCCCGAGGTGGATGCCCGGGCGTTCGACCGCGGGCGCGACCTTGGCGAGCGGCGCGGGGCGCAGGGGAATGGGGGCGGCAAAACAGAGGGGATGCCCGGCGCGGTCCGGCGGCACGTAGGCGAGGGAGATGGTGGGGGTCACGCCCTCCTCGCGCCTCAGGCTGGCCCAGAAGGCTGCGTCGATCAGGGCCTCGATGGCGATGTCCGTCGGCGCTTCCGGCAGGTCGTCGCGCCCTCGTTCGCGGGCGGCCTCGAGGTGGCGGGCGAAGTGCCTCTGCACCTTGGGGGCGACGATGTGGGCGGCTGGATAGGCGGGCTGAGGCATGCAGGCGAAGGATAGCCCGCGGGCTTCGCGCGGCCTAGGTGATTCCGGCCCGCTCCTTCGCCTTGGCGATGATCGCGGCCATGGTGGCGCGGTGCTTCGTGAACGTGTCCTCCACCACCTGCAGGGTCGGGATCGCGTTGGGATTCAGGCCGAGGGTTTCCTCGTTGAACTTTCCGAAGCCCCACTCGTGCACGCCGCTGCTTCCCCGGCCCGGCGCGGGGGCGGAGAGGTGCTGGAAGAAGCGCGCGTACTTCTGCCAGCGCGGGCTGTTGCCCGCATGGAACATGGGGATGAACTCGTACAGCGCGTCGTACGGCATCTC
>Ga0073904_10001532_pt1 | contig 17301 bp, 14 predicted proteins | sample KloWWTrecipitate_FD_66668 | JGI IMG/M metagenome (GOLD analysis project Ga0073904, IMG submission 66668) | Active sludge microbial communities from Klosterneuburg, Austria, studying microevolution and ecology of nitrifiers - Klosterneuburg... | ecosystem: Engineered > WWTP > Aerobic digester >... | reverse complement strand
CGCCAAGAAACCGGCGGCGGTCCATCGTCAGCCTTGGCGGAGCATACGCGCGGCGTCGGGCGCGAAGTAGGTCAAGATGCCGTCACAACCCGCGCGCCGGAAGGCCAGAAGGCTTTCCATGATCACATCCTCTTTCACCCAACCTTGAAGGATCGCGCCCTTCAGCATCGCATATTCGCCACTGACCTGATAGGCGAAGGTCGGCGCACCGAACGCATCCTTCACCTCGCGGCAGATATCGAGATAGGGCATGCCCGGCTTGACCATCACCATATCGGCGCCTTCATCCAGATCGCGCCCGACCAGCCGCAGCGCCTCGGCACGGTTGGCGGGGTTCATCTGATAGGTTTTTTTGTCGCCCTTGAGCGCACCCGAGGCGCCGACCGCGTCGCGGAAGGGGCCATAGAAGGCGCTGGCATACTTGGCCGCATAGGACAGGATCGCCACATCCTTGTGGCCCGCCTGTTCGAGCGCGGCCCGGATCGCGCCGATCCGCCCATCCATCATGTCGGATGGCCCGAGGATATCGGCCCCGCAATCCGCCTGCGCCAAAGCCATGCGCACCAAGGCTTCGACGGTTTCGTCGTTCAAGATGATGCCATCCCTGACCAGACCGTCATGCCCGTTGCTGTTATAGGGATCGAGCGCCACATCGGTCATCACCATGACCTCCGGCACCGCCGCCTTGATCGCCCGGATCGCCCGGTTCGACAGATTGTCCGGGTCCCAGGCAATCTCGCAGCCTTCGGTCTTCAGCGCGGGGTCGGTGTAGGGAAAGAGGCAGACCGCCGGGATGCCAAGACGCGCAGCCTCTTCCGCTGCCCGCACGGCCCCCTCGACCGTCAACCGCCGCACGCCGGGCATCGACGCTATCTCGACATCTGCGCCCGCGACGTCGGTCACAAAGAGCGGCCAGATGAAATCCGCGGGGGAAAGCCGCGTCTCGGCTACCATATCGCGCAAGGCCGCGGTGCGACGAAGGCGGCGGAAGCGGTGGCTGAGCATCGGGGCGGGCTGATCGGGCATGGCGGGCTTCCTTCGTGCGATTGCCAACCGCTGCCATGCTTTTGGCCGCATCTCAAGGGTGGAAACCGTCGCAGGGGCAGGCTAGCATGTCTGACGCCCCGGTGATCGCCTTGCCGAACGCCATGTCGAACCGGGGCACGGAGCATGATGTGAGCCTGACCCAACTTTTTCTCGACCTGATTGATCTGCGTTCCTTTTCGAATCTCTGGTACTGGATCGCGCTGGCCGTCACTTGGTCCACGGCATCGCACTGGATCATCGGTGTGCCGTTCGACATGGTCTTGCGCGCGCGCCGCCACGGGGAAGCCGCCATGACGGATCTTGAGGCGGTCGTCCGCGTCAATGTCACCCGCATGCTCTATATCGCCGACGAGGCCGGGGTCTTCCTGATGGGCATTGGCACGTGCGCGCTGACGATGCTGGCGCTGCTGGGGTTCTTCTACCATGTCGAGTTCTGCCAGGCGCTCTTGCTGATCGCTTTGCCGATGGCCGTGGTCTGGCTTCTGACATTCCGGCTGTCGCGCCGGCTTCGTGCCGAAGCGCTGGGTGGCGAAGAGCTGTGCCGCGCGATGAACCGGCACCGGATTGTGGTGCAGGCGATCGGGGTCTTGTCGATCACCGTGACCGCGATGTGGGGTATGCTGCAAAACTTCAATATCTCGCCGCTTGGCTGACCCGCTGCCAGACCCGGTTTGCGGAAAGGGCGGGTTGACAGGGCCGAGGCAAGCGTTACCTCAGGCGCATGAATTCTTCCGCCCATATCACCCTGTCCGGCGCCCCTGAGGGGTTTGATGCCCGTGCCCTGGCGCGCGAGTTGGAAAAAGGCGCGCCGGTCATCCATGTGGCGCGCGACGACAAGCGGCTGGAAGCGATGCGCGCCGCCTTGGCCTTCTTCGCGCCTGGCGCGACCGTCCTGACCTTTCCGGCCTGGGACTGCCTGCCCTATGACCGCGTGTCGCCCAACCCGGATATCTCGGCCATGCGCATGGCGACGCTTGCGGCGCTGGCGCGCGGGGTGCCGGGGCCGTTCATCCTTCTGACCACGCTCAACGCGGCGACCCAGCGTCTTCCGGCGCGCGATACGGTTGCGGGCGCGGCCTTCACGGCCAAGGTCGGCGGGCGAGTGGATGAGGGGGCGCTCAAATCCTACCTCGTCCGCATGGGGTTTTCGCAAACGCCCACCGTATCGGAACCCGGAGATTATGCCGTGCGGGGCGGCATCATCGACATCTATCCGCCGGGGCAGGGCGGGCCGGTCAGGCTGGACCTCTTCGGCGACGTGCTGGACGGGGCGCGGCGATTCGATCCGGCCAGCCAGCGCACCGTTGAAAAGCTGGCCGCAGTTGAACTTGCGCCCGTATCGGAGATCATACTCGACGACGCGGCCATCACCCGGTTTCGCCAGAATTACCGCATTGAGTTCGGCGCGGCGGGCACCGATGATCCGCTCTACGAGGCGGTCAGCGCCGGGCGCAAGCACGCTGGCATGGAACATTGGCTGCCCTATTTCCATGATCGGTTGGAAACCCTGTTCGACTATCTGCCCGGCGCGTCGGTGATGCTTGATGATCAGACGACGCCCGCGCGCCTGTCGCGATGGGAGGGGATCGAAGATCAGTATGACACGCGCGCTGAGGCATTGAAGCGAAAGGACCGGCTGGATTCGGTCTACAAACCCTGTCCGCCGGGGCTGCTCTATCTGGATGACGCGGCTTGGATGGCGGGCCTTGCGGGGCATCGCACGGTGCAGCTTGTGGCGCTTCCGCAGCCGACCGGACCGGGGGTTCTGGATGCGGGCGGGCGGATCGGGCGCAATTTTGCGCCGGAACGTCAATTGGAAAATATAAGCCTTTTCGGCGCACTGTCAGACCATCTTAAGGTGATGCTGAAAGAAGGTCAGGTCGTTGTCGCATCCTATTCCGAAGGCGCGCGTGAACGGCTGAAGGGCCTCTTGGAGGACGAGGGCGTCAAAGGGGCGGCGCTCGCCCGCACGATCCGGGACCTGCCCGACGGCAAGGGCGGACTGTACTTGACCGTCTGGGCCCTGGAACACGGGTTCGAATGCGCGGGCCTGACAGTGATTTCCGAACAGGACGTGCTGGGCGACCGGCTGATCCGCGGCGCGAAAAAACGCAAGCGGGCCGATAACTTCCTGACTGAAGCTCAGTCGCTTTCGCCAGGCGATCTGGTGGTCCATGTCGAACATGGTGTCGGCCGCTACAAGGGGCTTGAGACGATCACGGCGCTGGGTGCCCCCCATGAATGCGTGCATCTGGAATATGCCGAAGGCGCGCGGCTTTACCTGCCGGTCGAGAATATCGAGCTTCTCAGCCGTTTCGGCCATGAGGAAGGCTTGCTCGACAAGCTCGGCGGTGGCGCGTGGCAGGCCAAGAAGGCCAAGCTGAAGGAACGGATCCGCCAGATCGCCGAACGGCTGATGCGGGTGGCCGCCGAACGCGCGCTGCGACATGCGCCGATCCTTGAAGCGCCGCACCATGATTGGGACGCCTTCTCTGCCCGTTTTCCCTATCAGGAAACCGACGATCAGCTGGCGGCCATCGGCGATGTGGTGGCCGATCTGGAGGCGGGTAGCCCGATGGACCGTTTGGTGGTGGGCGATGTCGGTTTTGGCAAGACCGAGGTTGCGATGCGCGCGGCCTTCGTCGCGGCCATGTCGGGCGTGCAGGTTGCCGTCATCGCGCCCACCACGCTGCTGGCGCGGCAGCATTTCAGGACATTCTCGGAACGGTTCCGCGGCACTGCGATCACCGTGCGGCCCCTGTCACGGTTTGTGAGCGCCAAGGATGCTGCGATCACCCGCGACGGGCTGGCGGATGGCACGGTCGATATCGTCATCGGCACCCATGCGGTACTGGCCAAGGCGGTCAAGTTCCGCAACCTCGGTCTGTTAGTCATTGACGAAGAACAACATTTTGGCGTTCAGCATAAGGAACGGCTGAAGGAGATGCGATCAGAGGTCCACGTCCTGACCCTGACCGCCACCCCGATCCCGCGCACCCTGCAACTGAGCCTGACCGGGGTGCGCGACCTTTCCATCATCGGCACGCCCCCGGTCGACCGGCTGGCGATCCGCACCTATGTGAGCGAGTTCGATACGGTCACAATCCGCGAGGCGCTGTTGCGCGAACGCTATCGGGGCGGGCAGAGCTTCTATGTGGTGCCGCGGATTTCTGATCTTCCTGAAATCGAGGACTTTCTGAAAACCCATGTGCCCGAGGTGAGCTATATCATTGCACATGGCCAGCTTGCGGCGGGCGAGCTGGATGAGCGGATGAATGCTTTCTACGACGGCAAGTATGATGTGCTGCTGGCCACGACGATTGTTGAAAGCGGGCTGGATATTCCCACCGCCAACACGATGATTGTCCACCGGGCGGACATGTTTGGCCTGAGCCAGCTTTACCAGATCCGGGGCCGCGTCGGCCGTTCGAAATCGCGCGCCTATGCGTACATGACCACAAAGCCACGCAGTCCGCTGACGCCAGCGGCGCAAAAACGGCTCAGGCTTCTTGGGTCGCTCGACAGTCTCGGGGCCGGTTTTTCGCTTGCATCACAAGACCTTGACCTGCGCGGCGCAGGTAATCTTCTGGGCGAGGAACAGTCGGGCCATATCCGCGAGGTCGGCCACGAGCTTTATCAGGCGATGCTGGAAGAGACGATTGCAAAGCTGAAATCCGGCGAATTGCAGGGCGGGCTGGAGGATGACGGCCAGTGGGCGCCGCAGATCAATCTGGGTGTGCCGGTGCTGATCCCCGAAGAATATGTGCCCGACCTCGATGTGCGGCTCGGCCTTTATCGCCGCCTGTCGCATCTGACCACCAAGACCGAACTGGAGGGGTTCGCCGCCGAACTGATCGACCGTTTCGGGCCGCTGCCGCGGGAAGTGAACACGCTTCTGGTCGTCGTCAGGATCAAGGGCACCTGTAAGCAGGCCGGAATTTCCAAGCTGGATGCCGGGCCAAAAGGCATCACAGTCCAGTTCCACAATGACAAGTTCACGAGCCCCGCCGGGCTGGTGGAATTCATCCAGGCCGAAGCGGGCTCCGCAAGGGTCAAGGACAATAAAATCATTCTGACGCGGACGTTTACGGGTGAAAGCGAACGTGTGAAGGGCGCCTTTGCAGTGGCGAAGGCCCTGGCCGATAAGGTCGCGGCGGCCAAGCCCGCTAAGGTGAAAGCCTAACTCGCGGGTGCGGTGACGGAATGGGGGCGGACGACCTCCATCTCCGGCGGGGCCATGTCCAGCCGGTCGGCGCGGCGCAGGTCGGGGAACCATTTCGCCCAAAGCCCGGTCACGATGATCGTACCGATGCCGCCGAAGATCGCGGCACCCACCGGGCCAAGCAGGCGCGCCGCGACCCCGCTTTCAAATTCGCCCAGTTCGTTGGAGCCGGAGATGAACAGCCCCGATACCGACGACACCCGCCCACGCATATGGTCGGGCGTCACGATCTGCACCAGCGTCTGGCGGACATAGACGGAAATCATGTCCGCCGCGCCAAGCGCCGCCAGCGCCGCAATCGACAGAACCATGTTGCGAGAAACCGCAAAGACCAGCGTCGCGAGGCCAAAGGCGGCGACGGCCCAGAACATGCGCGCGCCCGCCCGGCGCTTCATCGGCCAAAGCGTCAGCGCGATGGCCATGCTGGCGGCGCCGAGCGCAGGGCCGGACCGCAAAAGCCCGAAGCCCGAAGGGCCGACTTGCAGCACGTCGGCGGCGAAAGCCGGCAGAAGGGCGGTCACGCCGCCCAGAAGCACCGCGAAAAGATCCAGCGACATGGCCCCGAAGATGATCTTGTTGTTCCAGACATAGACCAGCCCATCGCGAATTTGGGCCAATGCGCTGCCGGGCTGGCGTTCTGGCGTCGTATTGGCACGCATCATCAGGGCAATGGCGATCCCGAGGCCATAAAGCGCGGTTGTGACCCCGTAAGACAGCGCGGTCGAGAGTGCGCAGAGCATCCCGCCGATCCAGGGGCCGATGATCACCGCGCCCTGCCAGCTGAGCGACTTGAGCGAAATCGCCTGTGGCATGTCGCGGCGCGGCACCAGCATCGGCACCAATGCCGTCGAGGCGGGCGACAGAAACGCCCGCGCCGCGCCAAAAAGGGCGGCAATCGCGAAGATATGGGTGAACTGCGGCACCTCCTCCAGCGAGACAAAAACAAGAGCTGCGGCGCAGGCGGTCTCGACCACCAGGCTCGCCAGAACGATGGCGCGGCGGCTGATCCGGTCGGCCAGCGACCCGGCAAACAGCGTCAGCGCAAAGAGCGGTAAGAATTGCACCAGCCCGACCATGCCCACCAGAAAGGCGCTTTCCTTGATCGAACGGGTTTCGCGCGCCAGGTCATAAATTTGCCAGCCGATGGTCACTGCCTGAATCTGGACGGCGATATTGACCAGAAACATCGCGCCGAAATAGAGGCCGAAATCACGGTTCCGAAACAGGAAGGTCAGGGGCGATGTCATCAAAAGGTCCGCGTCGTCTGCCGCGGACCTTGATCGCGCCTTAGAGGAACTTCAAGCGTGAAACCGTCTATTCCAGCTCGATCGTGCCCGGCGGTTTGGAGGTGCAATCGTAGAAGACCCGGTTGATCCCCCGCACTTCGTTGATGATCCGGGTGGAGGTTTCGCCAAGGAAATCGTGGGTGAAGGGATAATAGTCCGCCGTCATCCCGTCGACCGAGGTCACGGCACGGAGGGCCAGCGCATAGTCATAGGTGCGGTAGTCGCCCATCACGCCAACGGTGCGCATCGGCAAGATCGCGGCGAAAGCCTGCCAGATCTCGTCGTAAAGCCCGTGCTTGCGAATCTGGTCGATATAGACCGCATCGGCTTGACGCAGGATGTCGAGCTTTTCGCGCGTGATCTCGCCGGGGCAGCGAATGGCAAGGCCGGGGCCCGGGAAAGGATGACGGCGGATAAAGGGTTCGGGCAGGCCCAGTTCGCGGCCCAGTGCGCGGACTTCGTCCTTGAAAAGCTCGCGCAAGGGTTCGACCAGTTTCATGCCCATCTTTTCGGGCAGGCCGCCGACATTATGGTGCGACTTGATCGTGACAGAAGGCCCGCCGCTGAACGAGACGCTTTCGATCACGTCGGGATAAAGCGTACCCTGGGCCAGGAACTTTGCGCCCCCGACCTCGTTGGCATGTTTTTGGAACACGTCGATGAAAAGCTTGCCGATGGTCTTGCGCTTGACCTCAGGGTCGCTGACCCCTTCGAGCGCGCCAAGAAACAGGTCCGACTCGTCGGCATGGATCAGCGGGATGTTGTAGGTGTCGCGGAACATGGTCACGACCTGTTCGGCTTCGCCCAGCCGCAAAAGGCCGTGATCGACGAACACACAGGTCAGCTGATCGCCGATCGCTTCGTGGATCAAAACGGCGGCGACCGAGGAATCAACCCCGCCCGACAGGCCGCAGATCACCTTTTGATCGCCCACCTGTTCGCGGATCTTGCGGATCGCCTCCTCGCGGTAGGCGCCCATGGTCCAGTCGCCCTTGAAGCCCGCAAGCTTCACGAAATTCTCGTAAAGTTTCGCGCCTTTCGGGGTGTGGTGCACCTCGGGGTGGAACTGCACGGCATAAAAGCGGCGCGCCGGATCGGCGGTGATGGCGAAGGGCGCGTTCGGTGACGTGCCATAGACCTGAAAGCCCGGCGCGATCTTTGACACATGGTCGCCGTGCGACATCCAGACTTGTTCGTCGCCGCCCGCGAACCAGCCTTCAAGCAACGGCAGCCGGTCAGCGGTGGGGGTGACAAAGGCGCGGCCGAACTCGGCCGTGCCGTGGCCGCCTTCGACGTGACCGCCCAAGCAATGCATCATCACCTGCTGGCCGTAGCAGATGCCAAGGATCGGCACGCCCATGTCGAAAACGCCTGCGGGCGGCATCGGCGCGCCCTCGGCATAGACCGAAGCCGGGCCACCGGAAAAGATGACGGCTTTCGGGGCAAAACTCTTGAGGAAACTCTCGTCCACGCGGTTGAACGGGTGAATTTCACAATAGACGTTCAGCTCTCGCAGGCGGCGTGCGATCAGTTGCGTCACCTGGCTGCCGAAGTCGATGATCAGAAGGCGGTCATGCTGTGTCATGGGCAGTGGGAATAGTGGGCGCCGCGCCCTGAGGCAAGGGGGCGCTGCCCCCTTTGGCCCGACTTATTGCGCCAGCGCCCGCTATCATCACGCCAAAATGCTGGCTCGCAAGGTATGGACGGAACGCGACATGGGGGAATGTCGTTTTTGCGCGCCAAGTGACGTTTAACGCGGGAGGTAGACGTGGTGAGTGGCTAATAAGGGCCAAACGGATTGTCAGGAGCTAGGACATGAACGAAGAGGTCGGCGGCCGCAGGGCCAGGGGCGGTGGCGCGGCGCGCCGGGCAGAGCGTTCCGCAGTACATTTCGAGACTGCAAAATACATCGAACGGAATATTCCCAACCTGGAAATCCTGAACGAAGAGGCGCTTTCGATCATCGAGGCCAACGCCGAAGTGATCCTTGAGGAAATCGGCGTCAATTTCGTCGAAAACCCTGCGGCGCTGGAGTTGTGGAAGTCCGCTGGCGCCGATGTGCAGGGCGAGCGCGTGCGCTTGCCAAAGGGGCTGGCCCGCGCCCTTTGCGCAACCGCGCCATCGTCTTATGTGCAGCATGCCCGCAACCCGGAACGCAATGTCACCGTCGGCGGCCGGGGTCTTGTACTGGCCCCGGTTTACGGTCCGCCCTTCGTGCGCGACGAAAATGGCCGCCGTTATGCGACGATGGAGGATTTCCAGAAGTTCGTGAAGCTCGGCTATATGTCGAAATGGCTGCACCATTCGGGCGGCACGGTGTGCGAGCCGACCGACATTCCGGTGAACAAGCGCCATCTGGACATGCTTTATGCCCATATGACGCTTTCCGACAAACCTTACATGGGGTCGGTTACCGCACCCGAGCGCGCGCAGGATTCGGTCGAGATGTCGGACATTCTGTTCGGCGGGCTGAACGGGCGCACGGTGATGACCTCGCTCATCAACATCAACTCGCCGATGACCTTCGACGGGATCATGATGGGCGCGCTTGAAGTCTATGCGAAGGCCAATCAGGCGGCGATCATTTCGCCCTTCATCGTGGGCGGTGCCATGTCGCCGGTGACGGTCGCGGGCACGCTGACGCAAGTGCTGGTCGAAGTTCTGGCAGGCGTCGCCTACAGCCAGTTGATCCGCAAAGGCGCGCCGATCATCGCGGGCGCTTTCGTGACCTCAACCGACATGGCATCGGGGGCGCCGACGTTCGGAACGCCCGAGGCAAGCCTTGTGACCTATGGCGCGGGTCAGCTTGTCCGCCGTCTGGGGGTTCCTTATCGCTCGGCCGGGTCGTTCTGCGGTTCCAAACTGCCGGACGCACAGGCGGCTTACGAGACGGCGAACAGCCTGAATATGGGGCTGCTTGCGGGCGTGAACTTCATGCTGCACGCCTGCGGCTGGCTGGAAGGCGGGCTTGTTTCGTCCTTCGAGAAATTCGTAATGGACGCCGACCAGCTTGGCATCTTGCATCACATCGCCCAGGGCATCGACATGTCTGACAACGGTCAGGCGATGGAGGCGCTGCGCTATGTCGGCTCCGGTCAGGCCAGCCACTTCCTTGGCACCGATCACACGCAGGCGAACTTCAAGACAGCCTTCTGGCGCACCGATCTTCTGGACTACAAGCCCTTCGAGACCTGGCAGGAAGAGGGCGAACGCGACACAGTGCAGCTGGCGCGGGAACGGGTAGCCAAGCTTCTGAACGACTATCAGAAGCCCGCGATCGACCCGGCCATCGAAGAGGCGCTCACCGATTATGTGGCCCGCAAGAAAGCCTCGATGCCGGATGCGTTCATGTGATGTGACAGGGCCGCCCCACAGGGCGGCCCTTTCCTTTTTGGGGCCACGACCGGCCCCTCAGCCACGAGCGACCGAGCGGCCCGGCAGAAGCCGCGCTTCGGCCATCATGGCGATCAGCACCTCGATATGGCGCGCGAAGGAATAGGTCGCGTCGCCTTTGCGGCGGATGTCCTCCAGCCGCTCCTCCTCGGCCAGAAGGGCCGTTACCGCGCGGTCGGGGGAGGGGGCTTCGGACAGACGCATGAGCCGCTTTAGGTCGCGCTTGCGGTTGTAGTCGATCAAGCCCGCGCGGGCCGCCCTGACCAGAAGCTGGGGGCGTCTGAGATCGCTGACAAGCTGGAAGAGATCAGTCATGTGGGCTCCTTCGGCATCTACAACCTGCGGATGTATTTGATTTTGATGCTGTTGCAGAACGCGGCGGAGCAGCGACCGTTTCATTCAAGGAAATTTATAATTTATCAACAAATCTCGGGAACGAGCCGGCAGTTAACCAATGCGTAAGAAATGCAACCCACGGTTTTAACGTCTGCTTAAGAAAGGTCCTCTGCCGGACCGAACCACAACGAGGAATTGAATGAAGGCATTTGCCCAAAGCCCGGCGGCTTGGCCCGTCTGGTTGCCGGACAGCGCACGTCTGTATCTGGCCCATGTCCAGGGCGCACAGACGATCCGCGAAATTGCGCGGGCCGAAGGCTGCCATGCCTCGACGGTTTTGCGCCGGGTGCGCGCGTTCGAATTGCGCCGCGACGACCTGTTGGTCGACGAAGTGCTGCGCCAGTTCGAAGAAGCGCCCCTCGCGACTGACACCATTCATCCACTGCCAGAGGGAACCATCATGTCCGCACCCATCCGTTCCGGTTTTTCCGCCCGCCCGGACGAGGCAACCATCAATCGCGAGGCCCGGCGCATCTTGCGCCGCCTGTGCGAAAACGGTGCCCTTCTGGCGATTGCCCCTGACATGGAGAAAGCGGCTGTGCTGCGCGGTACGGTGCGTATTGCGGTTCTCGACCGTGCCGTGGCGCAGGCTTTCGCGCTGAAGGACTGGATCGCGGTGCGCAGCAGCGGGCGGGTGACGACCTATGAGGTCACTGCCGCCGGGCGTGCCGCGCTGAAGCGCATTCTGGACGAAGATATGGCCGCCCAGCAGCCCGGCCTGGCCGAGGCGCGCACCCCGTTCGCCGACCAGCACCGGATCTGGGACGAGCGCAATGTGATGGAGCAGGGCGAGGAAGGTCCGCGCAGGATGCGCTACAATCTGGCCGAAAGCCCCTTCGCGGCCCTGGCCAGACGGCGCGACAAGGACGGCAAACTGTTCCTGGAACCCGATCTGGTGGTGGCAGGCGAACGGCTGCGCGAGGATTTTGAACTGTCGCAGATGGGGCCGCGCGTGGCTCAGAACTGGGACCGTTTCCTGACAGCAGGCGACCGGGGCGGATTTCAGCCCGATGGCGGCGCGTCCGAAGGGGCGGCGCGGGCCCGTGCACGGGTTGCGGCGGCACTGCGCGACCTTGGACCGGGGCTTGGCGATGTCGTCTTGCGGTGTTGCTGCTACCTCGAAGGGCTTGAGGTCGCCGAAAAGCGCATGGGCTGGTCGGCGCGATCAGGCAAGATTGTGCTGAGAATCGCGCTCGCCCGCCTGAAGCGCCATTACGAGGAGGTCTATGGCAGCAAGCTGCCCCTGATCGGCTGACCCCCACAAGGGGCGGTCAGGCCATCGCGGCGATCAGTCCCTTCAGGACCTTCGCCGGGGCGTCGCTGCGCCAGATTTCCTCACCAATGCCGAAGAAGTCGGTGACAGGCCAAAGGTCGCGGATCAGCGCGGCATCGAGCGCGCCTTCGGCCACCACCGGCACTTCGACCATCTCTGACCACCAGGCATAAAGATCGCGGTCGGCCACTTGGCCGCCGCCAAGAGCGGTTGCGCCCGCCGGGCCAAAGGCCACGTAATCCGCGCCCGCTTCACCCGCCGTCATGCCCGCATCGCGCGACGTGCCGCACCAGGCCCCCACAATTGCGTCAGCGCCCAGTTCCTTGCGCGCCGCACGTACCGAGCGGGCACTGTCCAGAAGATGAACGCCATCCAGCCCATGGCGTTGTGCCAGCGCCACATGCGTGTCGATGACCACCGCGACGTCACGTTCATGCGCAACCGCGCGCAGCGCATCGGCCACCCGGCCGAGGTCATATTCGTCCTTGCCCGCCAACGCGAGCCTGAGGCAGGCCACCGCATTCTGGTCCAGTACCTGCGCCAAGAGATCGGGGAAAGTTGCAAGCTCCACTACGGGCGGGGTGATCAGGTAAATCTGCGGGCGGTCTTCGGCCATGACGGCTCCTTTGCGGTCTTTCGCCCGCCTTAGCGCAGAAATCTGCGCTTGGCTACTTTGGGGGCAACGTTTCGACGAAAGCCCGCGCGGCGGCCAGAAAACGCGCCCGCAATCTGTCGTCCGCAGCGCCTTCGGGCGAGAGGCGCACCCAGCCTTCCATCGGGCGTTCACCCATGATCATCGGTGCAGCCGCGGGAATGTCGCGGGTCCAGCCATCGTTGCCCTTGCCCAGCCGGCACAGAACCCCGTCATGGCGCACCCCACAAAGAAGATTGCCCCGCCACATCCAGGCCAGACCGCCGAACATTTTCACCGTTTTCAAGTCGGCAAGATCGGCAAGATCATCGGAGACGACTGTTTCAAGTCCCTCATCACGCGCCATGGGACTTCTCCTTGTCAGCATCTGGCCCCTAAAGTATCAGGCGCGGGTCCAGGGGAACAGAATGACAACCGACCTTCAGCCAACTTTCATCCTCGTCCGCCCGCAGATGGGCGAGAATATCGGCGCTGCCGCGCGGGCGATGCTGAATTTCGGGCTGGACCGGATGCGGCTCGTTGATCCCCGCGACGGCTGGCCCAATCCGCGTGCCGTGGCCATGGCTTCGGGCGCGGCAGGGCGGGTACTGGATCACGCCGGGGTCTTCTCATCGGTGCCCGACGCGGTGGCCGATTGCGCCTATGTCTTTGCCACGACGGCGCGCGGGCGCGATCTGACAAAGCCGGTGATGACCCCCGAACGCGCGATGGACCATGCCCGCGCGCTTTGCGCGGCGGGCCAGAAGGTCGCCGTCCTCTTCGGCCCCGAACGCGCAGGGTTGGAGAATGAGGATGTGGCCCGCGCCAATGCCATCATCTCCATCCCGGTCAACCCGGATTTCTTCTCGCTTAACCTCGGGCAGGCCGTGTTGCTCTGCGCTTACGAATGGATGCGCCAGATCACCGACCGGCCGCCCGAAGTGGTCGAAATGGGCCGACGGGACTTCGCGAGCCACCTTGAGGTCGAAAAGCTCGGCGATCATTTCGAGGAGCGACTGGAAGAGGCAGGTTTCTTCTTTCCCCCGACCAAGGCCGACGGGATGAAGCAAAACCTGCGCAATCTCTGGTCGCGCATGCCGCTGACCCGCGCCGATGTACAGACCTTCCACGGAGTGCTGCGCCAGATCGTTCGACGTAGGGACCAGGCGCAGTCTGACGAGGATTGAGCCACCTTGAAGGGGCAAGCCGCCGCGCTTACTGTCCGGCGCAACCGCAAGGAGCGACCATGACCGCCAAGCGCAGCATATTCGAAGAAGTCGGAACAACCGCGAAGGCACCGCCTGAACCGCAGGGCGGCATGATCGACGCCGCCCGCCGCGGCCGCACGCCGGTCCGGCGTTGGCTCTCGGTCATCTATCTTCTGGTCGTCGTGATGATTCTGGTGGGCGGTCTGACACGGCTGACCGATTCCGGCCTGTCGATCACAGATTGGCGACCCGTGACGGGGGCCTTGCCGCCCCTGAATGATGCCGCATGGCAGGCTGAATTTGCCCGCTATCAGGCCAGCCCCGAATATCAGCTGCAAAACAGCCAGATGACGCTAGAGGGGTTCAAGTCGATCTACTGGTGGGAATGGGGCCACCGTCAGCTTGGCCGGACCATCGGGCTGGTCTGGGCCTTGGGTTTCCTGTTCTTCTGGGTCACCAAACGAATCCCGGTGGGCTGGACCGGGCGGCTTCTGGGCTTAGGTGCCCTTGGCGGGCTGCAAGGCGCAATTGGCTGGTGGATGGTGTCATCGGGCCTCACGGGGCGGATGGTGGATGTCGCCTCCTACCGGCTGGCGGTACATCTGGGGCTGGCATTCGTGATTCTCGGCCTGACCGCCTGGTATATCCTGTCGCTGGCCCGGCCCGAGGGATGGCTCTTGCAGGCGCGGCGGGCACGTGAAGACCGGCTGGTGTCGCTTGCGACCGGGCTGATGCATGCGGCCTTCCTGCAAATCCTTCTAGGCGCGCTGGTGGCGGGCATCGACGCGGGCCGCGCCTTTCCGACCTGGCCCCTGATGGGCGAAGGGTTCTTTCCGGCGGACGCCTTCTATGTGCCGGACGGTGGCGCCACCTGGCGCGCCTTCTTCGAAAATCCCGGCCTCGTGCAGTTCTTGCACCGGATGCTGGGCTATCTGGTTTTTGCCTTCGGGCTTGTCGTCTGGCTGAAGGGACGCAAATCTGCCCATCCGCGCACGAAGCTGGCGTTCGACTGGCTGGCGGCGGGGCTGTTCGTGCAAGTCGTCCTTGGGATCGTTACCGTATTGCAAAGCGCGCCCCTGCATCTGGGTCTTGCCCATCAGTTCGGCGCGATCCTGCTTTTCACCCTCATTGTCCGCGCCCGTCACCGGGCCCTTTATCCGATTTCCACCTCGCTCCGGGATCAAAAAGCATGACCGCATTTGGCGAACTGATGGCCTTCCAACGTGAAACCGAGGCGCTTGCGCAGATTTCCGGGCGTTTGAGCTGGGATCAGGAAACCGTGATGCCACGCGGCGCCGCCGATCAGCGCGGCGAGGAAATGGCCGCAATCGAGAGCGTGCTGCATGCGCGACGCACGGATGCGCGGCTGGCCGACTGGCTGGCCAAAGCCAGGGCGAAGGACGAGGCAGGCAACCGCGCGCTGGACCTGATCAGCCGGGCCTATCTGAAACAGTCCCGGGTTCCCGCGCGCCTGGCAAGCGAGATTGCCCGCGTGACCAGTGTAGCGCAGGGCATTTGGGCCGATGCCCGTGCGAATGAAGACGTCGCGGCTTTCCTGCCGACACTGGAAAAGGTCGTCGGCCTGATCCGCGAGAAAGGGCAGGCGCTGGCGGACGGAGGCGATGTATATGACGCGCTTCTAGATGATTATGAACCCGAAGCGTCCGGCGCTGAAATCGCGGCGATGTTTGCCGCGATGCGCCCGCGACTGGTGGCGCTGCGTCAGGCGGTACTGGGGGCGGCGCACCCTCCCGCCCCGCTCAAGGGCCGTTTCGCGCAAGAGGGGCAACTGGCCCTGGCCCGCGATCTGGCCTATGCGTTCGGGTATGACTGGACGCGCGGCAGGCTCGATCTGGCGGTTCATCCGTTCTCGTCGGGATCCGGCAATGATGTGCGCATCACCACCCGCGTGTCCGAGAAGGACCCGTTCAACTGCTTCTATTCGACCATCCATGAAGTCGGCCATGCCGGTTATGAGTTGGCCATTGATCAGGCCTACCTCCTGACACCGCTCGGTCAGGGCGTGTCGATGGGGGTTCATGAAAGCCAGAGCCGGATCTACGAGAATCAGCTTGGCCGTTCGCGCGCCTTCACCGGCTGGCTTTTCACCAAGATGAAGGACCATTTCGGCGACTTGGGCATAACCGATGCCGATGCGTTTTATGGCGCAGTCAATCGGGTCAACAAGGGCTATGTCCGCACCGAGGCTGACGAGGTGCAATACAACCTGCATATCATGCTGCGTTTTGATCTGGAGCGCGACCTGATGGCGGGCGGCCTTGCCGTCCGCGATCTTGAGGAGGCCTGGAACGAACGGTTCCGCGCCGACTTCGGCTATCCGGTCGACAAGCCGTCGCATGGCATGTTGCAAGATGTGCATTGGTCTTGCGGATTGATCGGTTATTTCCCCACCTATTCTTTGGGAAATCTCTATGCGGGGTGCCTGCACAAGGCGATGCGGGCCGCACTTCCCGATCTGGACGAAAGCCTCGCACGCGGCGACGCGCGCCCGGCGACAGGCTGGCTCAGGGACAATCTTCAGCAGTTCGGCGGTCTGCGCCCGCCGGTGGCCACCATCGAACGGGCCTGCGGCTTTGCCCCAACCGCCGAACCGCTTCTGGATTATCTGGAGGCGAAGTTCGGCGCCATCTACCGGATCTGACAGGCCCGGTCCCGGCAGGGTCGGGCAGGGGGCAATCAGCCCCTAGTCCGCCGCCCAGTCGGGCGGCCGCTTGTCGAGAAAGGCGGCAATTCCTTCGTCCGTATCGCGCCACAGCATGTTTTCAACCATTACCCGCCCCGTATGCCGATAGGCCGCGTCAAGCGGCAGGCCGATCTGATCGTAAAAAGCGCGTTTGCCGATTCTGACCGCCGCATTCAGCTTGGCGGCGACCTGCTTCGCCAGCGCTGCCACCTCGTCCGACAGGTGCGCCGCGGGGACCACCCGGTTCACCAGCCCGACCTCCGCGGCGCGCTCCGCGTCGATGAACTGGCCGGTTGTCAGCATCTCGAACGCCACCTTGCGCGGCACGTTGCGGCTGAGCGCCACCATCGGGGTCGAACAGAACAATCCGATATTGACCCCGTTCACCCCGAACCGCGTGCCCTCTGCCGCGATTGCCATGTCGCACGAGGCAACAAGCTGGCAGCCCGCCGCTGTCGCAATGCCATGCACCTCGGCAATCACCGGCTGGGGCAGGGTGGGGATCAGTTGCATCACCTCGGCGCACTGATCAAAAAGCGCGCTAAAGAAGGCGCGGCCGCCATCCGTCACGCCGTTGCCCGTCCGTGCCGCCTGCATCTCCTTCAGGTCATGACCCGCGCAAAAGGCCTTGCCCGCCCCTTTCAGGACGATGACGCGGGTCTTCGCGTCCGCCGCTGCTTGCGTCAGCGCGTCCTTGATCGCACCCAGCATCGCGCAGGAGAGCGCATTGAAGCTTGCGGGGCGGTTCAGCGTCAGCGTCAGCACGCCGCCCACGGTTCCGGTCAGGATCAGCGGCTCGGTCACTTGTCATTCCCCTCCATTTGCCCTCAGCTTACGGCGTGAAACAACGGGGCGAAAGATGCGAGCGATACTGACCGAGGCCGACCTGACCGAATTCCTCGCTGTGACCTTCCCACAGGTACAGGATGATTTCGTGGTGGAACGGCTGACACCGGACGGGATCATCCTCAGGCTCAAGGTCGCGGAGCGGCACCTGCGACCGGGTGGCACCGTCTCTGGTCCCTCGATGTTCGGGCTGGCCGATGTGGCCTTCTATTTCGCGCTCATGTCTCGGATCGGGCTGAAGGCCCTTGCCGTCACCACCAATGTCTCCATCGACTTTCTGCGCAAACCCATGCCC
>Ga0073904_10001531_pt1 | contig 17301 bp, 5 predicted proteins | sample KloWWTrecipitate_FD_66668 | JGI IMG/M metagenome (GOLD analysis project Ga0073904, IMG submission 66668) | Active sludge microbial communities from Klosterneuburg, Austria, studying microevolution and ecology of nitrifiers - Klosterneuburg... | ecosystem: Engineered > WWTP > Aerobic digester >... | reverse complement strand
GGTCTGGATCGTGTCGCCCACCACCTGCATGGCGACGTTGCACACGATGCGGGCGGTGCTGAAGGACGCAAGGATGCGTGAGCAAGCCGGCGCAATCCGCAAGGAGCTTGCACTTCTGCATGGCGATGTGGATCGGCTGGGTGAGCGGGTTGGCAACCTCGACCGGCATTTCGGGCAGGCCGCCAAGGATCTGGAAGACATCAAGATTTCCGCCGACAAGGCAGGTCGTCGCGCCAAACGGCTGGACAATTTTGATTTTGAGGAGCTGGCCCCCGAAGAAAGCTCGTCCCGTGTGGTGCCGCTGGTAAAGCCCTGACCGCGATCCGGGTGAACCTGAGTTCGGCGCGCCCCTGCAGGGTGTGCAATTTCGATCAGCTCGACATTCGCTTTACATTTGGCACGTCGGGTCAAACGGGATGCTGCACATCGACAGAATCCGGTCGGTCTGACGATCAAACGACACTGAAATGCTGTCCAGCCCGCAAAGGCTTTGTGAGATGACCCCGACGGGCCGAAACAGCAGCTTTCCCTGATCGAGTTTCACGAATGACATTTCATGAAAGCCTACGAAACGGCGGACCAGCGGGTAGATCGTCTTGTAGATCGCCTCTTTCCCGGAAAAGAGCAGCGTGAAGGATGTTGCGGGGCTGAAACCGGCGCTCAAGCGCTTCATTTCCGCTTCGCTTGCGACATGGGACAGAAGGCCCGCCACTTCGTCTGCCGGGACAATTCCTTCCACATCGATGCCCAGCCCCAGATAGCTCAGACGGCGGGCTGCCACTGCGATCGCATAGCCAGCACTGTGGGAAATGCTGCCGACAACACCGTCTGGCCAAACGGGCGCCCGGTCTGGTCCGATCGGGGGAACTGCCGGCAATGCACCCATCGCTTCCAGTGCGCGCATGGCACAGTAGCGCCCGGCCCGAAACTCAGCCTTGCGTTTGGGTGACGCGCTGGCCAGGTGAGGGGGCAAGAAAATGTCGGTAAACTCATTGCCAGCCGGTGTGTAATCACAGGCATATGCCGAAACTCCCGGCAGGCGAAGCGTGGGCGGCAGTGCTTCGCCCTCCGTCACGAAGTGCCCCCCCTGCCACGCGACAATGCAAACCCGGCAAGGCCAATCGGCAGGCAGAGCGCTGCGATCACGGCGTAAAACATCCTGCCGCCCATGGCCGTGATACCAAGCGCGCCCAGAAACGGGGCTGCAGCGGCGCCGAGGCCGGGCAACATGGCTACGCCAAAAAAGCTGGAGCGCATATCGGGTGGGGCCATTTCATCGACAAGCACCGTGATCATCGGCATGACGACAAATTCCGCAATAGTCACCAGAACCATCGCGACCATCATCACTGCAAGGTTGCCATGACCGTTCAGGGCAATGATCAGCAAGCCTGCCGCCATGAACAGGCAACCGATCACAAAGGCGGCGCCCATCTGAAGCTTCGTCAACCATTCCATCGCGATAAGATGCAATCCAAGCACCGTGCAGGTATTCGTCAGCATCAGAATGGCGATCGACCATTCAATTTCCTGCATGCGGATTGCGATCATCTGGAAGACTAGCGTATCTTCCGACTGTGCATAGCAGAAGACCAGCGCAAGATTGAGCGCAAGCACGATGAGAAACATCCGGCTTGTGGCCAAGGCGCGCAGCACCTGACCGACATCCACACTTGGGCTGGTGCGGGCATCGCGGGCAGCCCGTGCCTTGCGCAAGATATCGTGCAGCAAAATGACGAGCAGGACGTAACAGGCGCCTGCCAACAGGAAGCCAAGATCGCTTTGCCGCTGGATGAAGACCACCCCTGCGAGTGGCCCGGCAGACACCGCCAGATTGACGATATAGTAGCGCAGATGAAAGGCGAAAGCGCGTTCCTCAGCGCTGGTTACCTGCTCCCCCAAGAGGGCACGCAGTGTCGGCTCTATCAAACAATTTGCAATTGATATCATTATGATAGAAGAAATGTATGCAAGCGCCACATCGAAAGTGCCCATAACAGCATAAGCCGCGGCCACGATAGCCAATGCAACCGGCAAAAGCCGGTCGCGGCGGTAACGGTCCGCAATATAGCCGCCGACCGGCGCGCCAAGAATAGTGACCAGCAAGGCAGCCGAAAGGATCAGCCCGACCGTGGCAATTTCAAACCCGAACCGCTGGGTCAGGATCACCGCAAGAAAGGGCCAGACAAGATAAGCCGCGAACTTGGACAATGCCGCGGCGAGAATGATCTTGCGTGCAGCGACCGGCAGCGCCCAGAACCGTTGCCAGGGTCCGACGGGGCCGCTCATGCGGTGGCACGGCGCAGATAGGGATAGCCGCTTGACAGAAGCTGAAGGCGCAACCGGTTCATCTGCTTTCGGTCAAGTTCAAGCCCCAGCTCCTGAAGGATCTGGGCAATCGTGCGCTTGCCATCGCAGGACTGAAAGACCTGACGGGCCAGCAAATCGACCGGCATGGCGGGGGCAGGGCAAGGAATCTGGGCGGACGACAGGTCATAGTGACCCTGCTGGCGCAGAATGAAATTGCGCGAAACTGTCGAAGCCGGAACGAACCGGCCTGCGCGGAAGGCTTCGTTCATTGCCCCAATGCCAAGGGCCGGACGTGGGCTGTCAGACCTTTCAAGGTAGAACCACAGCATAGGCGATTTTTCAGCCAGCAAAAGGTTAGTGACCTGAAGCTGATCGGTATCAGACAGAGCGTCATAACTGGCTTGCAGGTCAGCACTATCGAAGCCCATCAACCAGTCGAGATTGCCCGACAGTTTGTCGAATTGATTTACGCAATAGCTTTGCAGTCTAAGGTTGGACGCCTCTGCCAGCGCCCGAAGCGAGCGGATTGTGTAGCTGTATTCAACAGGTTGCAAAAGGTTGTCTGCAACGGCTGCTTCCGGAAGGTCCCGCTGGTGTTCCAGAAACTGCTTCATGTGACAATCAACCGGAAAGCTGCGCACCATGTCCATTGTCAGGGGCAGCTCTCGGTCGATATCGGGCCTGTCGGGGGACCCGCCCAGCAAGCGGATTGCCTTTTGAAAGGCTGTCGTCTGGACTCGATGGTAATAGTTGTAGACCATCAGCTCTAGGACCGCGTCCTTCTTCATGCCTTTCATCAGATGATTCAAAGGGATGGCAGGATTGGCATTGTGGTGAATGACCCCTGTGCAGATCACATAGTCGAACTGCTGGTCATAGGCGGTGGCATTCAGGCTTTCTTCGCGAAGCGACAAATTCGTCAGGCCGATCTGGCGGGCAACAGCTTCTGCGGTATTCAGCGATTCCGTCGATACGTCACTGCCCACCACCTCGGCCGTTGGAAAGCGCAGGGCGGTCAGCACCGCCTGATTGGTGCCGCACCCCGCAACCCAGATCTTCATGCCATCGCCAAACCGCGGGTTATCCCAGTGACAAAGATCGTTGTTCAGTGCCGTTGCCCAGAACAAGGGGTCTTCGAACGTCGGCAGGGCGACCGGCACCCAAGGGTAATTGAAGCGGCTGTAAAACTTGTTGTTGATCGCATCGACTTCGCCGGGCGCCAGGCGGCCAGATACATTGAACTGTATATTTTCGGTCATAGCAGCGTTTCATCCATCTGTTTTTGCACAGCGGTTTCACTCAGCGTCCGTGCGATCTGTTCCGCGTAATCAGAAGTCATGATCGAGTAATGATCGGCGGAAAGTGTCTGAACGCTAAGCCGTCGTCCGAAATGGGGTTGCCAGCTTTGCTGCAGCCACTGGGTTCTGCTTTGCGCGGATGGGGGTGGTGCCTCGCCGTCTTTTGCAACGAACAGATGGGCGTCGCACCCTTGCAATAGGTTACTCGGTCTGAATGTCACCATCGCCTTGGCATTAAGCTGGCACGCCGTTGCCATAGCATCGCGGAAGCCCGGCTCAGAATCCGATGGGCGGGATACACCGAAAGCGCCAAGTTCGCGGGCAACCACGGCGTCGACCGCAAGGGTGTTGCTTGCATGCTGGCCGATAACAGGCGGGTCAATCAGCACCAGTTTTGGTACCCTGCGGCCTGCCTGCTGAAGCTCCCAAGCCATATGATAGGCAACCATCGCGGCGAACGACCAGCCGACCAGAACCTCAGGGACAGTATTCGACAGATCTGCCAGATAGCGCTTCGCCAGATCGGAAACCGACCGGCCTTGCGGCCGTTCGCCCAGGAAGACCGGATCACGCAGCGCCAGCACACCTAGCCCGTCGCGCAGTCGCTGAGATATGTCCCGATAGCCGGATACATCGCCGCCAATAGGCGCGATGCAGACGACCGGGCGCAAGACACCGGGCCTTAGCTCGACCAGTGTGCTGCGCTTTTGCGGAACATCTGTCGTTGCCAATAGCCGCCGGATCCCTGCAACGGTTGGATTTTCCATAATGTCTGACAGGGCCAGACGCCCGGGCGCGACTTCATCCAACAGGTCAAGCAGGTCAAGCGCCGATAGTGAATCGCCACCATGATCAAAGAAATCCTCGTCTTCGCCCAGGTGCTTGACACCCAACACCCGGCAGAAGGCGTCCTCTACAGTGGAGGGCTGTTCCTGCCTTCCTTCCGGCGCTCGCCGCGCCAGATCAGCAAGCGCCTGTTCGACTGTGTCGGGTGGAATCGGGCAGACCTGCAAAGACGGTAGCCCGAGGGAAATCACCTGGCCAAGGATCGCTATCCCTTCGGGCGGTGTGATGGCATATTGCGCCAGCGTTCCGGTCATGGCGCCCAAACCGGCGGCCAGCCCTGTGCCTTGCCAGGTCGGCCAGCATACAGCTGTCACTTGCGTGGCAGGATATGTTGCAGCCATCCGCTCAGCCCAGGATGTCGCATAGGCGTGGCCAGCACTATAGTCGCTTTGGCCGACGACACCGAAATGCGCGGACATGGACGCAGCCACAACGACCAGCTCTGGCGCCAACGGCATGAGGGCGGTTTCAATGGCGTGCAAAGCGCTGACGGATCTGGTGACATGGCCAGAAAAGTCGGCGGCTTCGCGCTGCATTAGCAGTCCGGACCCGACCTCGCCTGCGCAATGATAAATCGAAGCAAGCGGGCCAAAGCGGGCCGTGATGTCCGAGGCAAGTGTCCTCATCGCGTCCGGATCGGTTATATCGGTGCGCAGATGATAGATTTCCGACTTTCCTGCCTGCTCTGCAGTGCAGGTGGCAAGACTGTCCGCCCCCGATTTGCGCGATACGACAAGGATGCGCGAAGGCGCAGCCTCTGCCAAAGCGCGGACCACATGCTGCCCGATACCGCCGGTTCCCCCGAGGACCAGATGTGTTCCTGCCTTGAAAGGGCTGCCAGCGGGTGCCGGCACCTGCACAAGCCGCTTGCGCCACAGATAGGCCCCGCGCAAAGCGAAAGTGCCGCTTTGGTCTTCAAGTGCACCCAAGACACCGCGCAGCGCATCCATCGATATGTTCGGCGAAAGCGCCAAAAGCCGGGCCGTCAGGTTGGGATGCTCGGCCGGTGCGACCAGTCGCGGCCCTTGCAACAGGTCCGACCACTCACCTGCCGCGTGGGCGATGGTCAGCAGCAGCTTGCGACCGCGTGCCGCCCGCAGACCGGCTTGCAAATGCGCGACCAGATCGGTGAAACAATCTGGCGTCCGTGTATCGACGAACAGGATCAGCGGTGTGAGGTCATCGCCGAAGGCAACCTCGGACATATGGTCGACAAAGCCCGCCTGTGCACCCGCCTCTGCGCGCAACGCCGCTGGCGCGTTGATCATGACAAGCGGTGTCGCGTTGACGTGGCGTGGCGGCACACGCTTCATGCGTGTCCATTCCAGCTGATAAAGACAATCCGTTGCCGTGCGCTGGCTGGGCGCTGTTTCCGACGACGCCTGGGTGATGCGCAGGACGCGCCGGTCGAACGCATAGGGCAGGCTGTCCAAAGGCAAGGGCGCTTTCGGCCCATCCGGCACTTTCGCACCCTGCGAAAGCCAAGCCTGGCCCGCTTCGGAAAGCCCGCTCCGCGCCTTTCCATCGCCAAGATAGCCCGACAACTGGGCAATGGCATCCTCGGTCGAGGTGCACTGAAATCCGACCCTTTGCGGATAATGGGATTTGCTTGCCCTTTGTACCGCCGCAAGCGAGGCGAGACTTACCTCTCCCGCCGCCAGCAACCCTAGGGCTTTGTCGATGTTGCTCCGCAGCGCTGTTGCGGTTCGCGCAGAAAAGGGAAGGAACGCGGGTCGGTTGTCCTGTGAGGGTGCGAGCTCTGGTCCATTGCCAAGGATCAGATGCGCGTTGGTGCCGCCCATGCCGAAACTGCTTACCCCGGCCAGCCGGTTGTCGGATCGCCAAAACCTAGGGCGGTCGTTCAGATAGAAGGGCGAGCTGTCAATCGACAGATGGGGGTTTGGTCGTTCTGCCCCGAATGTCGCCGGAAGAACGCGGCCATAAATGCCAAGTGCCGCCCGGATCAGACCGATCACGCCTGCCGCAGATGCTGTATGCCCAAGCTGACTTTTGACAGTGCCCAGTGCGGTTGACTTGTTGCCCGTATCGACAGCCCCGAAAGCTTGACACAATGCCTCGAACTCCACGGGGTCACCCAGCCGGGTTCCTGTGCCGTGCGCTTCAACATAGCCGATGTCCGAAGGTGCGACACCGGCCACGTCCATGGCCCGCCGGATCGCCGCCGCCTGCCCCGCCACAGAGGGGGCAGTGAACCCGACCTTGCCATGGCCATCATTGTTGATGGCGCTGCCGCGAATGACCGCATAAACCCGGTCGCCATCCTGAACCGCCCGGCTAAGGGGTTTCAGCACCACCAGCCCCATCCCATTCGCGGGGACTGTTCCGTTCGATTCTGCCCCGAAAGCACGGCATGTGCCGTCATTGGAAAATATCCGCCCCGGTCGATAGTCATAGCCGTCGGTCAGACGTGGATCGGCTGAAACACCGCCCGCCAAAGCAAGCTCGCATTCCCCCAGTCGCAGATGTTGGCAAGCAACATGGATCGCCGCCAGGGAACTGGAGCAGGCCGATTGCACGGTCAGCGCTGGCCCCGTCAGATTAAGGTGATAGGCGATGCGGGTCGACACAAAGTCCTTCTCGTTCAGCAAGGACATCTGGAACCCGTCCACCGCGCCTGCGCCATTGCACAAAAGCCCCTGTTGATATTGGTTCTCGCTCGAACTGACGAAAACACCGACCACCTGCGCAAGTTCTGCCGCCGGAGCAAGCCCTGCGTTTTCAAGCGCATGAACAGCACCCATCAGTATCAGGCGCTGCTGCGGGTCCATCAGTTCCGCGTCCGCGACACTAAGCCCGAAATAATCCGGGTCGAATTCGAACAGTCGCTCCATTGTCGATGCGATTTCGACCCGCCCGCTGCGCTGGGGGTCTGCTCTGTCCGTGCCCACCGGGACGAAATTTTGCTGCCCGCGAGTGATCGTTTCATAGAAGCGCGCCAGATCAGCGGCGCCCGAGACATTGATGGCCATGCCGATGATTGCAATATCTTCGGCGACAATCCGGGCTGGCTCTCGCTCCCCCGCGTGGTCAGCGGGTTGTTGCCCGGTCAGATGCCGCGCAAGCGTGCGTGGCGTCGGATATGTGAAAAAGTCCACAAGCTCAAAGTCAAAACCATCGCGGCGCGTAAGCTGCGCATGCAGCTTCATCAGCATGAGAGAGTTCAGGCCGGACTCGAGGAAGTTCATGTCCGGGTCGATCTCGTAGCCAACGACTTCGGCAATCTTGAGCAGAAGGTCGCGAAGAACCGTTTCAGTTTGCGTCGCGGAGGCAAGGTGCTGTGCCACCTCAGGTGTGGGCAATGCCGCGCGATCAAGCTTCCCGTTCGGCGTCAGCGGAAGTGCGTCGATGGTGACGATCCGATCAGGGATCAGATGGTCCGGCAGGCTGCTGCGCAAAGCGCCCTTCATGCCGGCTTCATCAAAGAATTCTGGCGCACAGACCACATAGCCCACAAAGCTCAGCGAAGCCCCCGGCGCCTCGGCAAGCGCTACTGCCGCCTGGGTCACACCGGGGATCCGACGCAGCGGCCCCTCCACCTCGGCAGGTTCGATCCGGTAGCCGCGAACCTTCAACTGGTCATCCTTGCGCCCTTGATAAAGCAGCTGCCCCTCGTCAGACCAACGGGCCAGATCGCCGCTCCGATAGTATCTTTGCCCATCGGCAAGAGTTATGAACCGTTCGGCTGTAAGGGCCGTCCGCCCGTAGTAGCCGATGCCGACACCAGCCCCGCCGATCAGAAGTTCGCCCGCCTGTCCTGGCAAGGCATCCTGCCCTGCTTCATTCAGAAGCTTCAGGGTGACATTGCGGATTGGCCGACCGATGGGCACATCATTCAAACCTTCGCGGCCATCGAATTCGTGGACTGTGCAGCCGACAACGGTTTCGGTAGGGCCATATTCGTTGATGAGCCGCGCTTTTGGAAACAGCGCCTGATATTGGCGTGCAAGATCATCCGAAAACGCTTCGCCGCCGACCACAACGCAATGCCGAAAGTCAGGGGCTGGCGCGTCCAAATAGTCGCGGATCGCCCAAAGATGGGTCGGCGTCAGCTTCAACAGCAGGGGTTCTTTTGCCGTCAGCAACCGCCGGGCTAGCACTGGCACTTCCGCGCCATCTTGCGGCAGCATCTCGATCCTGATGCCAGCAAGAAGCGGGGCCAGAAGGGTTGTCAGCGTTGCGTCAAACGTGAAAGCCGAACTGACGATCGCTGCCGCAACCCCCTCGCAATAGGCTTCTGCCGCATGGGCCAGATAGTTCGCCAGCGCCCCATGCGTGATCTCAACGCCCTTGGGTAGACCCGTCGAACCTGAAGTGTACATCATATAGGCGCGGGCTTCCCGCCTATGCTGTGCCGAAGGGACAAGTGGTCCCCGCAAATCCCCCACGCGCACGCTCTTGCACCGTGGCGGAAGAACCGATGGGTCGAGCATCTGGTCCACGACAACCAAAGTAACTTTGCTGTCGGCCAGAAGATAGCTCAGACGTTCGGTCGGGTGCGATGGGTCCAGCGGCACATAGGCTGCCCCCAATTTCCACGTCGCAAGCACGCACGCCAGCAGCGCGCCGCTGCGCTTCATGCAGATCCCGACAAGATCGCCCGGACCGATGCCATTTTGCGAAAGCCCCCCAGCGATAGCGTCCGACAGTTCGTCAAGTTGCGGGTAAGTCATCTGACCCGTCTGATCGCTGACTGCGATGTCGTCGGGGTTGTGGGCCTTGACCGCATCCGGCAGCCATGGCTCGCCTATCGCCACACGCGACCCCTCGGACCATCCCCGAAGCTGAGCGCGCCCATCATCGGCTCCCACGCTCAATGCACCAAGCGCCAAGGCCAATGATCCGGGAAGTGCCGATGCCCCGCAGCCAATAGCATCGGCAAGGGCGGTAATCTGAAGCGGCGAAAGAACGGCTGTCTGGTATTCGAAGACCAGATCGGCACCGTCAGATGTTTCCGTTACGAACAAGGTCAGCGGGAATTTTGCCTCTGGCTTGCAGTAAAGGCGTGGCGTCACGTTGGCGCCGCCGATCTTGAGTTGATCCAGATGGGTGTTTTCCAGAACCAGCATAGTATCGAACAAGGCGGTGGTTCGGCCGGTTGCGACGGCGATGTCACGCACTTCGTCGAAATCCACATCCTGCCGCGCAAGCGTGCGCTTCAGATGCCGGTCCAGCCGTGTGACTGCATCGCCCAGCCGGTCATCCCTGCGAATTTCAACAAAGAAGGGAACGGTGTTGACGCACATCCCCACCAGACGTTCAAAATCCCCCAAACTACGGTTCGCGACCGGCGCCCCGATTGCGATGTCTGTTCGCCCGGTTAGCCGCGACAATCCGTTGGCGAAAAGCAACGCCAGCAGTGCAAACAGGCTGACACCATGTTCCTGCGCGCAAACTTGCAGCGCGCGCCATTGCGCGCCTCCTATGGAGGCCTGATGAAAACCGCCCGCCCTGCCGGAATGCCCTTCAGCCGGGAACAGCGGCTGGAAGCCCAAGGGCAAGATCTGCGAAAGATCCTGCTGCCAGTCGGCGATCTGTCGGTCATAGCCCTCAGATAAACGAAAGTCTGCCCTTGTCTGGGCAAAGGCCTGATAGGGTTTCGCAGGTGATGCAAGCGGTTGTCCCCCTAGCAGCGCCGACAGTTGCATGAGGAATTCCGTAATGCTTTGCCCGTCAATCGCAATGTGATGGATGGTCAGAAAAAGCAGGTGCCGGTCCTGTGCCAGGCCGGTCAGACTTGCCCGCAACATCTCTGGCCGGGACAGATCAAAGGGTGTGTTGCAGCGTGCTTCGGCCTCGGCTTCCGGCAGGCATGGCAGATCCACCTCATAGGGTGCTGAGGGAATTGCGCTAACGACGCCATCGACCAGCTCGAATCTTGTGCGCAGGGCGGCGTGACGGGCGACAAGAACATTCAACGCCGCGCGTAGTTGCTCTGCCTGCAAAGGGCCTTCGATATCGAAAGCGAAGGTTTCGTTATACGCAGACGAGGCTGGGGAAAGGCTTTGCAGGAAAAACAAGCGCGATTGTTCCCGCGCGGCAGGATAGCGAGCCTCAGGGTCGGCCGTTTCGGAGCTAACCGAATGGCCGCGAAGCAATCTTGCAAACGACAGAAGACTCTCTGCCGCCAGCAATTCGCCGACAGTGGCATGCAGGCCGTGCTCAGTCACAAGATGCGCAACAACCCGCATCGCATCGAGCGACTCGCCGCCCAGCTCCTGAAATCGGGCTGTTGCCGTGGGTTCAACGTCAAGGATTTTCGCCACAATCGCCAGCGTTGCAGCCAGTGGTAAATCGCTGGCAAGCAGGGTCGTGCCAGCGGGGGATAGTTCGGTCAGGGGTAGATCGGACAGGGCGGTCCGGTCGATCTTGCCGTTTGCGGTGCGCGGCAGTTCGGTGGCAACGGAGAACCGCTGCGGGATCATGTAGGGCGGCAGGGTTTCGCCCAGAAAGGCGCGCAGATCGGCAACAGTCGGAAGCGGGCCCTCAACGCAGCGCAGAACGGCATGAATCTGATTGCTGTCGCGCTGCGCCACTACGGTCAGGGCAACGTCGCGGACAAGCGGATGGCACGAAAGGTGGCCTTCAATCTCGGACAGCTCGATCCGGTGGCCGCGCACTTTGACCTGACCATCCGCGCGCCCAACATAATGGATCAGCCCGTCGCTGGCCTGGCGCACCAGATCGCCCGTGTCATACAGGCGCTGACCGGGGAGGGACGCGAGAGTAACAAACTTTTCCTCTGTCAGATCCTTTTGCCCGAAATATCCCCGCGCCAGACCCGCGCCACCAAGATAGAGGTGACCGACCTCTCCCACTGGGGTGGCAAGGCCTTCGGTAGTCAGAACATAGGCTTCGGTCTGGTTGATCGGCGTGCCGATCGGAATCGCGCCATTGACCAGCCAGGTCGGAACGTCTTCGCGCCGTATGACATGGCAGAGGGCGAATGTCGTGCATTCGGTCGGCCCGTATCCGTTGATCAGTTGAAGCCCACTCTCGGCATTGGCCGCATAGACCCGAGCCACGCTTTGCGGGCGCACGGGCTCCCCCCCCACCAGAACCTGCCCGGCGGTTGCAAAGCAGGCCGGATCAAGTTCTGCGAGCAGGTTGAACAGCGCAGAGGTCAGGAACATCGCATCGGGCCGATCTTCGCGCAGGCGGTGCGCGATCTGCGAAGGCTCCCGCAGTTCGTCAGGCGTGATTATGCATAGGGTCAATCCGTTCAGAAGCGCGCCGAATACCTCAAACGTCAGCGCATCGAAGGCCGGGTTGGACAAGCAAGCCATGCGCATGCCCGGCAGAAGCGCTACATAGCGCGGATCACGGGCAAGGCGCAGGATGCCCGTTTCGGTGATTTCCACTCCCTTGGGCACACCGGTCGTTCCCGAGGTGAAGATCACTGCGACCACTTCTGCAGTATCGGGCAGCGGTGGCAATGACACCGTCGCTGTCTGGGCGAGATCGGTCAGCAGAAGCTGGCGTCCGCCAAGCTCGGCGCAGGGCGCATCGCAAACCACATGGGTGGCCCCGATATTGTCCAGGCACAGCTTGCGACGTAACGCGGGGGCGGTCGGATCCAGGGGCACATAAATTCCACCGAGCCGCAGCACTGCCAGGATGGCTGCCGGCAAATGCAACTGCCGCGAAAGATTAAGCGCAACGGGCGTTCCGGGCCGCACGCCTGCCGTGAAAAGACCCGCAGCCATCCGATCCACGAGCGCGGCAAACTCAGCATAGGTCAGACTTGCCACATTGTCCTTCACGGCCGGCTGTTCTGCCTGGCGCGCGCAAGCCGCGGAGAAGAGCGAAAAGATGGTTTCTTTGCTGGTCATGTCAGAGGTCCGCCAGTTCCTGAGAAATGATGCCGCCGACGAAATCAACGGCGGGGGTTTCCAGCATGCTGGCGTGATCTCCGGGGCTGTCATGGAATGTCAGGGCGCCGGTGCAATATCTGGCCCAGTATTTCTGGCCTTCCCGCCGGTCTTCGGCGGTCGTGTCGTCAGCGGCCTGAAGCAATAGGCAGCGCCCACTATTGGGTTGCGCCACATAGTCGCGCTGAAGTGCAAGATGGTGATTGTAAATGCGATGATAGCGATCAATCTGCGCCTGATCTATGCCTGGATACATGCCGTTGTAGCGCACCAGTTTCTCGCGAAAGACCTCTGCGCTGACTGGTTTGATCCTGGCGAGGATATCGGGGTCGTCGATTCCTTCGGTGTCGAGCATGACAATGCTGATCCGGCGGTGTCCGGCATCGCCCAGAAGCCGGACCATTTCGAAGCCCAGAAGTCCGCCGAACGAGGCACCAGTCAGAACGAGGGGGCGATCCAGAAGGTGCTTGATCTGCGCGATCTGATGCAACGCCATAGCTGTCAGGTCAGGTAAAAGCGGCGCATCGTCATCGACGCCCGGCGCCTGAAGACCAAAGACTCCGACCCCTTGGGGCAAGAGCTTGGCCAGCGACAGATAACAAAAGGCCGTTCCACCCGCGGGATGGACGCAGACGACGTTTGCCGACCCTTCCCCCCGCTTGAGGTCGATGAGCGGCGAGCGCACACGCGTTGCACCAAGACCGCCGCGGATCAGGGCCGCGATATCTTCGATCGTGGTATTGTGGAAAAGATCCGATATCTGCAGGTTGGTGCGCAGCTCTGCGTTGATGGCGGCAACGACCTTGATCGCAGATATGGAAGTCCCGCCCACATCGAAGAAATTGTCGCGTATCCCGATGCGGTCGTTCAGCAACGTCTCGCGCCAGATTTTGTAGATGGAAAGTTCCAGATCGTCCCTTGGGCTGGCCGTATTCACCTGGCCCGCTGCGAACTGCTGTGCGGCGATCGCAACCAGTTCCCTGCGGTCGATCTTGCCGTTCGGGGTCAGTGGCAAACTGTCCAGCAAAATGATCCGGGACGGCACCATGTAATTGGGCATGGCCTGCGCAAGCGATTGGCGCAACCGTTCGCCCAGGCCTGCGCTGCCGCCAGCTTCGGCGACGACAAAAGCCACCAACCGCTTCTCGGCTCCACTTTCATCGACCAGCACAAAGGCGTTGGCGACTTCCCTGTGGGCCATGATGGTTGAGGCGATCTCACCAGGTTCGACGCGAAAGCCCCGGATCTTGACCTGCGTATCGATGCGCCCAAGGCAATCAAGCGTCCCATCCTCGCGCCAGCGACCCAGATCGCCGGAACGGTAAAACTGCCGGTAGCCCGTCGGATGGTCCCGCAAGGTCAAAAATGCCTTTTGCGTCAAATCTTCACGCCCTAGGTAGCCGCTTCCGATGCCCTTGCCCGCGATGACGATTTCCCCGATCGCGCCTTGTGGAAGCAGCCGCCCCCCCTGGTCCATCACGAAAGTGGCGGTATTGAACAGTGGCCTGCCAATCGGTGCCGGCTCGGGACCACCTACCAAGACATCATGGCAGGTCGCCCAGACCGAACATTCCGTCGGTCCATAGATGTTGACCAGCTTCATTCGCTCCGTATCGGGAAGGCAGTTGCGCAACAGCCTGTCACCTCCGGTAAAGACCATGCGGATACTGTCGGGCCATTCGAGGTTCAGCGAGCAGAAGAGCTCCAGCATGCCCGTGGGCAGCCAGAAATGTGTCGGACGGTGCTGGCAGATGTGGCGAGAAAGCAAGGCCGGGTCGGCAAGTGCCGCATCCGGGGTCATCACCAGACACCCGCCGCTGACCAGGGTTGGCCATATTTCCCACAAGATGGAATCGAAGGCGACATTGGCCGAGACGGTCATGACCGTCTCCGGCGTCATCTCGTAACGCATTACTTGCGGAAGGGTCATGTAACGCAGGCCTCGGAGGGGGACGACAGCCCCTTTTGGTGTGCCGGTCGAGCCTGAGGTAAAGACGATATAGGCCGCATCTTCGCCCGTTCGGCGAGGTGCCGCAACAACCGCGCCGTCCGGCTCTGGCACCGCTGACAAGGAGAGGATGCGCACGTTGTTCGGCAGGGGCGGCACATCAACGCTGTCTCCGGTCAGCACCAGACTCATTCCCGCGCTGACGGCTATGGTGTGGACCCTTGCGGCAGGGCTTGCCGGGTCGATCGGCACAAAGACATTGTTCGACTTGAGAATGGCAAGTTGCGCGATGACGAACTCTGCGCTTCGTCCACACAATATGCCGACAGGCTGGCCGACGGGACCAACAGTCTGCAAGATATGACGCGCGACGCGGTCTGCCCGTTGGTCAAGTTCGCTATAAGTCAGGATGCCATTCGCGTCGCGAATGGCGGATGCGTCAGGCTGCGATCGGGCAAGGCGCTCAAAAATCTCGTGACAGAGCAGGTCTTCGTCAAATTCGACCGTTTCGCCGATGCTGAAATTCATCAGACGTAAATGTTCGTCCGCGCTGATCATGTTCAGGTCTGCCGCCACCGCTTGGGGATCGGTCAGGATGCTGTCCAGCAGCTGTTCGAAATGCGCACCAAACCGTTCGATCGTAGCCCGATGGAACAAAGCAGAGGCCCAGTTCCAATGCAGGCCGATAATCCCGTTCTGGACACGGATTGCCAGCGCGAGATCGAGTTTTGCGCCGCTGTCCTCCAGTGGCCCCAGTTCGACCTCCAGATCGTGCATGCTAAAGCGGTCAGAGACGAAATTATCCATCGAGATCATGATCTGGCTCAATGGGTTATGGCTAAGGTTGCGTGGCGGGTTGACCAGTTCGACGATCCGTTCGAACGGCACGTCCTGATGTTCAACAGCGCCGAACACCGTCTGATGTGTTGCCTGGACAAGTTCGGCAAAAGACAATGTGGCATCGACCCGAAGACGCAAAGGCAGCACGTTCGCAAGAAAGCCCACGGTCTTAGCGAACTCGGGCCTGTGGCGGTTGGCAACCGGCATCGAAATGACCAGATCGGATTCATTCGAATGCCGGGCAATCACCAGCCCGAATGCCGCAAGCATTAGCACGAAAGGCGTGGTGTTCATCCGTGCGGCAAGGGCCAGTAGCGCGGACGACTTTTCCTGAGGCAACTCCCGGCTCATCCGGTCGCCATCGAACGACGGCTGTCCCGCACGTGGGGCATCCAGTGGCAGCCCGTGGACGACCGGCGCATGGGCAAGACTTTCCTGCCAGTATCGGTTGCTGCGATCGCCGTCGGGCGAAGCGGCAAGACGGTGTTGCCAGTCCGCGAAATCGGAATACTGAAAGCTGGGTGGCGACAGGGCTGCATCCCCGCCACTGACCTCGGCTTGATAGAGCGCGCGCAGTTCCTCGATCAGAATCCCCAAGGATGCACCATCAAGGATCATGTGATGGCCGCACAGCAACAGAACCGACATTTCGGGGTTAAGGTGAACAAGCCGCGCGCGAAACAAGGGTCCGGCCTGCAAATCGAACGGTGCGTCGAACAGTTCGGATTGTATTTCGCTCAGCGTTTGCTCACCTTCGCCCTCTGTGCAAACAGAAAGCTCCAGCCGGGCGTCGGTGACGATTTGCTGCAAGCTGCCGTCCTGCATCCGGAAGAGTGTGCGCAAAGCGTCGTGGCGCGCGCCCAAAGTCGTAACGCTGCGGCCAAGTGCCAGGACATTGACCGGGCCGGAAATGTCGGCGCGCAGGGGAATGTTGTATTGATCGCCTCCTGCCCCGAGTTGGCCGATCGCCCAAAGGGCCTGCTGCGAGCGAGACGCTGGTGCAACGGTGGCTCTGCGCGCTTCGGGCCGGATCTGGGTGCGCGCGCCACCCTCGCTCTCACTGCCTGAAAGCCAGGCAATGAGGGCGGATTTGTTGGCGCGCAAAACGCTCAGCAGGCTTTCGTCCAGCGCACCGCCAGCGGACCGCACCGCCAGTGACCCGTCCTTGAGCGAGATGTCGATCTGATGATCGCGCAGCAGCTTTTGAATGTCTTTGGAAATCATTACATCCCCCTTGGCATGGGTCACAGCAGGATCTCGCCCGCATCGTCATTCTGGTGAGGTTTCGTCTGGCCAATCAACCGGGCCAGCCCTGAGACCGTGGGCGCCATCAGCATCTGGCGCAGGCTGATCGCCGCGCCGGTCTGCGCTTCGAGTTGCGCCAACATACGAACAGCCAGCAGGGAATGGCCGCCAAGCGCGAAGAAGCTGGCGAAGATATCAATCGTCTCGGTGGCTAAGATATCCTGCCAGATCCGGGCGATCAGCAATTCTTCTTCGGTCTGCGGAGGCGTCAGCTCGATGTCGGCGGGCTGATGGACCCGCATAAGCGCCGCGCGGTCAATCTTGCCGTTCGGTGTGACCGGAAGCTTTTCCAAAGCCAGGATCTGCGACGGGACCATGTAGGGGGGGAGTTGCGCGGCCAGAAGACCACGCAGCGCCTCAATCCGGGCGGCAGGCAGGCGCGGGCAGATGAATGCAGAGAGTGTCATGCCATCCGGGGCGGCCGCTGCCACCGCATCGGTGACGTCACTTTGCCTTCCAAGCAGCCCTTCAATCTCGGACAGTTCTATCCGGTGTCCCCGGATCTTCACCTGAAAATCAGAGCGGCCCAGAAGCGCAACCGTGCCATCCGGCCGCCATTTTGCCAGATCGCCCGTATCGTACAGCCGGACACCGGTGCGCGGGCAGGTCACAAACCGCGCCTCTGTCAGATCCGGGCGGTTAAGGTAACCCTGCGCAAGATTCGCACCAGAAAGGAAAAGCTGACCCACGATTCCGGGTGGCAAAGGCATCAGCGACGGGGACAGGATATGAAAATTGTTGCCGGGCATCGGATGCCCGATATGCACGCCGTCATCAGCGGCCATCCGCGCCGCGCTGACATAGACCGTAGCTTCGGTCGGCCCGTAATAGTTCCAAAGGGGGGCACCGCCGCCCGCTTCCTGCA
>Ga0073904_10001530_pt1 | contig 17302 bp, 12 predicted proteins | sample KloWWTrecipitate_FD_66668 | JGI IMG/M metagenome (GOLD analysis project Ga0073904, IMG submission 66668) | Active sludge microbial communities from Klosterneuburg, Austria, studying microevolution and ecology of nitrifiers - Klosterneuburg... | ecosystem: Engineered > WWTP > Aerobic digester >... | reverse complement strand
CCTTCGGGATCATGTTCCCGAGAACCGAGACCAGTCCTTCCGCACCCACCGCGATGGACGCGAGAGCCAGGTTGTCGTCCCCGGAGAGGAGGGTCTTGCCCGACGGGAGCGTGCGGGCGACCTCGCTGATCTGCGCCACGTTGCCGCTCGACTCCTTCACCGCCACCACCTGCTCGTTCTGCCAGAGCAGCTGCAGCGCCGCGGGGGTGAGGTTCAAGCCGGTGCGCCCGGGGACGTTGTAGACGATGAAGGGAAGCCCGGGCGCCGCATCCGCGGCGGCGCGGAAGTGGGCCACGAGACCCTGGGGCGTGGGCTTGTTGTAGAAGGGGGTCACGATCAAGGCGCCGTGCGCGCCGAGTTCGAGCGCGCGTTTCGTCCAGGCCACGGTCTGGCGCGTGGAGTTGTGGCCGGTTCCCGCGACCACCTTCTTTCCCCGGGCCTCTTCGAGGGTCGCGGCGATCAGGGGATCGCGCTCGCTCTCCGCGATGGTGGCGGCTTCGCCGGTGGAGCCGAGGACCACCAGGACGTCCGCGCCGCCTTCGGCCACGTGCTTCACGAGAGCCCGGAACGCCTTCATGTCGAGGTCGCCCGTCGAGGTGAACGGTGTGGCGAGAGCCACGGAGAGTCCGGAAAAATCGGCGGTGTTGGGGGTAGTCACGGCTTGACCTCTTTGAAAAGTGGATCGAGTGTTTCTTCGGAGAACTGGTCCATGGTGAAAACGCCCTTGCGGCCGTGGATCCACGCGGACACGCGCAACGCGCCGTCCGCGTAGGCCATGGGGGAGCGGGAAGCATGGTGGAGTTCGAGGGTCTCCGCCGGCGCGTCGATGCCCACGATGTGGCTCGAGTAGGTGTGGCCGGCGCGGATGGAGGAGACGCTCAACTGGTGCTCCTTCAACTCCCCCGGGCCCTGAAGCGTCCACTCGGTTTTCCGTGGGCAGCCCTTCATGATCACCTTGGCCAGCAGCTTCGCGGTGCCCGACGGCGCGTCCCTCTTGCGGGCATGGTGATGCTCGACGATGTAGGGATCGCGGCCGGGGTCGAGGGCGGCGAAGCGCGCCATCACCAGGGAGAGCCGGGCGTAAAGCGCGATGGAAAGCGAGAAGTTGGGCGCCACCACCACGCCGATCCGATCGCCCACCCGCTCCTTGAGGTCGGGAATCGACCATCCGGTGGTCCCGATCACGAGATCGGTGGAGTTTTCGAGCGCCCAATTGACGTGGGCCTCCGCCGCTTCCCCCATGGAGGCGTCGATCGCCACATCGACCGGGCTCGGCGGGGCCTGGTTCCGGCCCACCTGCCAGCTGATCCTCTCGCCCCCCAGGGTCGCGATCGCGGAACCGAGCCGCCCGCGCCCGAACAATCCGATCTTCATTTCGACTCTCCAGTTCCCGCGAAGAGCGCCTGGTGAAGGAGCCGCACCGCCGCCGCCTCGTCCTTGCGCTCGACCACAAGGCTCAGATTGATCTCGTTGCTGCCCATCGAAATCATCTCGACGTTGATGGACGAAAGCGCTCCAAAGACACGCGCCGCGAGCCCCGGCGTGTGCTTCAGCCTCTCGCCGACCAGTGCCACCAGGGCGCGATCGGAAGCCACGCTGACGTGGGCGAAGGCCCCGAGCTCCTTCTTGATCGCGTCGATGGGCGCCATCGCTTCGACGGTGAGGGAGACGCTGACCTCCGCGGTCGCCACCACGTCGACGGACACGCCGAGGCGGCCGAAGACCTCGAAGATACGCCCGAGGAAACCGCTCTGCGCGAGCATGCGCGTGCTCTCGATGGTGATCACCTGAATCGGGCTGCGGCTCGCGATGGCGGTGGCCGGCCGCGGCGAGCCCGTGCCGCCAAGGGCGGTGATGGTGCTGAAGCGTCCGTCCGGCCGCATGGTGTGGCGCACGGTCACGGGGATGTTCGCGTCCACCGCGGGCTGGATGGTGGCGGGATGGAGGACCTTCGCGCCGAAGGCCGCAAGCTCGGCGGCCTCGCGGAAACTGAGCTCCAGGATCGGGGTCGCTTCCGGAACCATCCTCGGGTCGGCGGTGAGGATGCCCTCGACGTCGGTCCAGATCTGAACTTCAGCGGCCCCGATCGCGGCTCCGAGGAGAGAGGCGGAGTAATCGCTTCCGCCGCGGCCGAGGGTGGTGGTGATGCCGTCCTTCGTCGAGCCGATGTAGCCCTGGGTGACCACGACCTGGCCCCCGCTTATGAGCGGAAGGAGCTCGGTGCGGGCGAGGGTTGCGATGTCCCCGGTCTGCGGCTCGGCGCCTCCGAAACGACCGTCCGTGCGCATGACCCGGCGCACGTCGAGCCAGGCCGTGGGCACGCCGTGGGCGTGCAGGTACGCGGCCACGATCTGGGAACTCAGGAGTTCTCCGAACGAGACGATGGCGTCGCGGCTGCGGGCCGAGAGTTCTCGAAGGAGGGCCACGCCGCGCAGCAGCATGTCGATCTGGGTGGCGAGAGCGTCGATGAACTGCTGAAGGTCGACGGGCGGCTCGCCCTCCCAGAGCTCGGAGCACGCTTTCTTGTGCTTCGCCACGATCTCCCGCAAGGCCTTGAGAGCCGCCTCGGTCTCGCCGCGTTCCGCCGCCTGGGCGGCCGCGAAGAGCGCATCCGTGGTCTTGCCCATGGCGGAGAGAACCACGACCGGAGACTGCGCGCCCGCGTTTCTGACGATCTCGGCCACCCGGCGCACGCACGCGGCGTCGGCGACGCTGCTGCCCCCGAATTTCAGGACCAGGCTCATGCGAGATACCCCAGGGCGTGCGCGAGTTCGGCGTTCAGGATTGAAGCCCCCGCGGCGCCGCGCTCGGTGTTGTGGCCGAGCAGCGCGAACTTGATGCCGAGCAGGGGGCACGAGCGAACGCGCCCGACATGGACGCTCATGCCTCCGTCCTTCTCGACATCGAGGCGGACCTGCGGGCGATCCTCCGCCGTGTGCACGCGGATCGGAACCGGGGGAGCGGTGTGAAGGGAAGTCACGCGCGGATCCCCGCGCCAGGTCCGAAAGACCTCCGCGACCTGGTCGGGTGAAGGCTTCCCCCGCAGGGCCACGCTCACCGCTTCGCTGTGGCCCTCGATCACCGGCACGCGATGACACATCGCGGAGATTGCGAAGGGCGCCGCTTCGATCGCGCCGTTCACGAACCGGCCGAGCATCTTGGGCGCTTCCTCCTCGACCTTCTCCTCTTCGTTGCGGATGAAGGGAATCACGTTGCCGAGGATGTCGAGGCTGGGGACGCCCGGGTACCCGGCGCCGCTGATCGCCTGCATCGAGGTCATGAACACGCGCTCGATGCCGAAGGCCTGGTGCAGGGGGGCGAGGCCCATGACCAGGACGGTGGCGGTGCAGTTGGGATTGCAGACGATCGCGCCCTTCCATCCACGCGACTTTCGTTGCGTCTCGACGAGGCCGATGTGATCGGCGTTGGCCTCGGGCACGAGCAGAGGAACGTCAGCGGCCATGCGGAACGCCGAGGCGTTCGAGAAGACGAACGACCCCGCGGCCGCGAAAAGAGGTTCGATTTCTGTGGCCGAGCCCGAGTCGAGGGCGCTGAACACGACCGGCGCCATCGCCTCGTCGGGATGCGCGGCGCGAAGCGTCTGCTTCCGCAGGCCCCCGTGAGGCTCTCCATCGAGGCGCCACGCGCACGCGTCCTCGTAGACCTTCCCCGTGCTCCGATCGGACGCGGCCAGGTGCCGGATCTCGAAGAGAGGGTGATCGGTCAGACGGCGCACGAAGCGCTGGCCGACCACGCCGGTGGCGCCAAGAATGGTGACTGGAATGCGACTCATCGCTGTTGTTTCATCTCCGTTGAACTCCGCTTAGATGGAGTCCATCGTCGAAACAACGGTGGACCCTCGAAAGTCCACTCCGCTCGCTGCAAAAGGATGCGGCGACCATTGTTCCTCAGGCACTCCACGGTCTCCTTCGCGCGAGACCGCAGCAGCCGCGGGGTCTTCTCCCCTCACGTCCAGGGATGAGGTTGCTGACGACCTCGTCCCTTCGGCGGTCCTCCCCTTTCGTCCTCCTTCAACCGATCACAGCATCGTCGGGAGAACTACTGATGGGGACCGCTCCTCCATCGGGCGACGCGGAGGATGTCACAGCGACGCTGATCGAAGCAAGCGAGCATCGACCGGATCCTTGAACCACTAGAATCCATCCCTCGTGTCGAGTTCCCGAAAATTCAAGAAGATCCTGATCGCCAACCGCGGCGAGATCGCGGTCCGCGTGATGCGGGCCTGCCGGGAGCTCGGGATCGGGACGGTGGCCGTGTACTCGGAGGCCGATCGGGCGGCCCTTCACGTCCGCTACGCCGACGAGGCGTACTTCATCGGCCCCGCGCCGTCGCGCGACTCGTACCTGAAGATGGAAACGATCCTCGAGGTCGCGAAGCGTTCGGGAGCCGACGCCATCCATCCCGGCTACGGCTTCCTCTCCGAGAACGCGGCCTTCGCGAAGGCCTGCAAGGACGCGGGTTTGGTTTTCATCGGTCCGCCCGCGGAGGCCATCACCCTGATGGGCGAGAAGACCTCGGCGCGCCGTGTGGCCGTGGACGCGGGGGTGCCTGTGGTTCCGGGCGCCCTTCACCCTCTCGCCGACAACGAGGCCATTCTCGCGGAGTCGAAGCGGATCGGCTTTCCACTGATGCTGAAGGCCGCGGCGGGCGGGGGAGGCAAGGGCCTGCGGCTCGTACACAAGGCCGAAGAGCTCGAAGCCGCGGTTCTTCGCGCGAGGAGCGAAGCGAAGAGCGCTTTCAATGACGACAGCCTCTACATCGAACGCGCCATCCTGAAGCCCCGGCACATCGAGATCCAGGTTCTCGCCGACACCCACGGCAACGCGGTGCACCTGTTCGAGCGCGAGTGCTCGATCCAGCGCCGCCACCAGAAGATCATCGAGGAGTCCCCCTCGCCCTTCGTGACCCCACAGCTCCGGGAGCGGATGGGGTCGCTCGCGGTCGCCCTGGTGAAGAAGGTCGGCTACATGAACGCAGGCACCCTCGAGTTCCTGGTCGACGAGAACCGCGAGCCCTATTTCCTCGAGATGAACACCCGCCTGCAGGTCGAGCACCCCATCACCGAGATGGTGACCGGCATCGACCTCGTCCGGATGCAGATCCGCATCGCGGAAGGCGAGGCGCTGCCCTTCACCCAGAAGGACCTCACCCAGCGGGGCCACGCCATCGAATGCCGGGTGTGCGCCGAGGACCCCGACGCCAACTTCATTCCGAACCCGGGGAAGATCGAGACCCTGCGCGTCCCCGGCGGTCCGGGGGTGCGCGACGACTCCGGGGTCTACGAGGGCTTCGAAGTGCCGATGTTCTACGACCCCCTGATTTCGAAACTCGTGGTCCACGCCGAGACCCGCGAAGCGGCGATCAGCCGGATGCTGCGCGCGGTGTCCGAGTACAAGATCACCGGGATCAAGACCACCCTGCCCTTTTTCGACCGCGCTTTGCGCCATCCGAAATTCATCGAGGGCGACTTCGACACCAGCTTCGTGGGGAGACTCCAGAGCGAGAACGACAACCGGGCGAGGGCGACCGAGCTAGCCATGGCGGTGGCTGCGGTCGCGACCTATCGAGCCCGGCGCCGGTCCAAGGCCGAAACCGCGGGCGGGAAGGGCGAGGGGTCGCTCTGGTGGCGCCTCGGCAACCGCGATTCGGTGACCCGGCTGTGACGCGTCTTCAGACTCCGGGAGTCCCACGTGTTCTTTGACGCCATAACCTCCGGGCAGACCGCCCGGATCGAAGTGCGCGAGGCCCAGGGCCGCTACCGCGTGACCATCGGCGACAAGACCCTCGAGCTCGACTGGGTCCGGACGGGCGAACACGAGGCCTCGATCCTGGTCGATGGAGCGTCGCACGACATCACGGTCGAGAAGACCGCCGAGGGCTTCGGAGTTCTGATCCGCGGCGACCGGTTCGACGTGGACCTGAAGGACGCGGTCAAGGGGGTAGACCTGGGCAAGGTGGCGCACACCGGCCCGCTCAAGCTCACCGCACCCATGCCGGGGAAGATCGTCAAGGTCCTGGTGGCTCAGGGCGAGGTCGTCGAAGCCGGCCGCGGTGTCCTGGTCATGGAAGCCATGAAGATGGAGAACGAGCTCAAGGCCGCCCGGGCGGGGACCATCCAGGAGATCCGGGTCAAGGAAGGGCAGGCCGTGGAAATGGGCGCCCTCCTTCTCGTTATTGGCTGATCCTTACGACGTCAATGAGGAGCAGAGGACTTCCTTTGCGATCATGTAGGCCTTGATAAGGAAGATCGCCCGTTTCAGCCGGATCAGTCTGGCCGCCCTCGCTCTCACCGGGCTCGTCGTTCTGACCGTGGTGGCGCTGTTCGGCGAGAAGGTCCTGAGGACCGAGGTCGAGCGTCGTCTCGCCGAAGCTCTCCACCGCAAGGTCACGGTGGGGGCGCTCTCCGTGAACCTGCCGGGCCGCATGGTCGAACTGCGGGACCTCGTCATTCGGGGCCATCCCGGGTCGAAGCAGCCTTCGTTCGCGGCCCCCCGCGTTCGCATCGCCCTTTCCTTCCGGTCCCTCTTCACGACCCGGATTCTGCTTCGCGGCCTCGAGATCGAGAGGCCCCGGATGTCCCTGACCGTGTTTCCGGACGGCTCCACGGATCTGCCCGGGATGGATTCTTCGGGCGGGCCCTCGTCACGCCAGGTGTCGATCGAGAAACTGGTGGTGAACAAGGGAGAGCTTCTCCTGAACGACCAGAAGATCCCTCTCGACCTGGACTGGCCGAACTTCGAGGCGTCGCTTCTCGCGGATGCGAAGAGCCTGCTCAAGGGCGACCTCTCCGCCGGGCCGGGACCGATGCGCTTCGGCGACCTGCCCGCGCAGGATGCCCGGTTCGAGATGGGGATCCGATTCGCGGACTCGACGCTTTTCATCGACCGCGGATCGTTCAGCGGCGCCGGCGGCACTACCCTGTCGCTCTCGGGCAGCCTCGACTTCCACAAGGCGCCGAAGGGCGAGCTTCGGTTCGCCGGCCCCTTCGACCTCGAGACCTTCGACCAGAGAGTGATCGCCACCGGTCTCGACCTCAAGGGCATCGTTCAGACCCGGGCGGTGCTGGTGATCGGTGACGGGAAGCTCGCGCTCACCGCCTCGGTCAAGGGCCAGAGCGGGTCGTTCGATTCGATTCCCCTCGACGGCCTTTCAACGAATCTCGAGTGGGACGGCTCGGATCTCCGGCTCAAGGACCTCGTGGTCGGAGCCTTCGACGGCAAGGCTTCTCTCGACGTGGCGCTGCCGCGCGGGGCCCCGACGAGAATCAAGGGAACGATCGAGAACCTCCGCGCCGAGCCCGCTCTTCGCTGGCTCTTCGCCTACAGCACGGCGGGCCTCGGGGCCCGCGTCTCGGGACCGATCGACCTCTCCCTGCCCCCCGGGGCCCCGAATCTCCTGAGCGGCTCGGGAGATCTCCAGTTCACCGGGGATCCAGCTCAAGGCGACCCGCTGTCAGGGCGATTCCCGTTCAAGGCCGACAAGGGGGTCATCACCCTGACCGCGGCGCGATTCGAAGCGCCGAAAACCACGGTGACCCTGAGCGGCGCCATCATGCCCGACAAGCGTCTCGACCTCGACGTCACCCTCCTGAGCGAGGATCTGGCCGTCACCGACGGGCTCGGCGTCCGGCTGCGCACGGCCTTCGGGGCCAAAGGCGCCCAGCCTCTTGGCGCCACCGGAAACGGCACCATCCAGGGCCGGGCCACGGGGACGATGGGCGAACCGTTGTTCACCGGGCGCTTCAGCGGCACGAGTGTCGCCTACCTGGGTGTTTCCTGGGGCGCCATCGACTGGGCGGGAGGCGCCTCGATCGCGGATCTTCGAAGCGACAAGCTGATCGCGGTGCGAGGCGTCTCGCGGGTGGAGATGAGCGGCGTGCAGCGACTCGGCGAGCGGGGAGTCGATGACGCGATGGACCTGAAGATCGCGATCAAGGACTGGCCGGCGAAGGACCTGCTGCGCGTGGTTCAGTCGGACCTCGACGTCGATGCCACGGCTTCGGGCACGGTGCGCATACTCGGCTCCCGTTCGAAGCCCCTCGGCCACGCCGACATCACCAGCGCCGCCGGCAAGGCGTTCGGGGTTCCCTTCCTCCGGGGCGACCTGAAACTCCAGTTCCAGGGCGAGGCCCTCCAGGTGGAGAGCCTCAAGGCCTCGATAGGGGGCGGCGATCTCTTCGTCACGGGCCGGCTGACCGGAGAGGGGCCGGCCCAGGCCTTCGACGGCCGCGTGGAGGTCAAGGAAGTGGAACTCGCGGATCTCGGGCTCCAGGACCCGGCGGTGCCCATGATCGGGGGACACATCAGCGGCCTCGCCACCTTGAGCGGCCCCATGGAAAGGCCGCGGGTCACCGCCCATCTCGAGTCGAAGCGCATCTTCTACGGCGATGAAGGAATGGGCGCCGTGGTCCTCGACGTCAGCGGATCCGGCGACGGCGTCCTCCAGGTCAAAGGCCTCTCGGATTCACCCCGCTTCCACGCCGAGGTGACCGGCTCGGTCGAAGCGAAGGCGCCGTACCAGAGCCGCCTCGACGTCAAGCTCACGACCGCGCGGGTCGACCCGGTGCTGCGCGCGCTCGGGTCGCGCTTCGAGAATGCCGTGGTCATCACCGCCTCCGCGAACGCGCGAGTCAACGGTCCGCTCGGCGAGCCGTCCTCGATCAGCGCCCAGATCCGCGATGGGCGGCTGCGCATCGCCGTGCCCGAGTACGCGATCGAGGCCGCCCCGGGGTCCGTGATCGACGTCGAAAAGGGAGAAGTGCGCATCGCCGGGCTGACCCTTGCCGGAGAGGGCACGTCGGTGAGCGTCTCGGGCAAGCTGGCGCTCCGGGCCGAGGACACGAACGCCCTGACCGTCATGGGCCGGACCGACCTGCGGGTTTTCTCCGGGTTCCTGAGGGAGTGGCGCCTCCGCGGTTCCGCCACCCTCCGCAGCGTGATGACCGGCACGCGCAGCGCGGTACGGCTGTCGGGCGGCCTCGACATCGAGGATGGCGCGGTTCGCGTCCGCACCTTCCCCCAGGGCCTCGACGGCCTCAACGGCCGGATCGTCTTCAGCGAGACCCAGGCGAAGGTGGCCGGCCTCGAGGGACGGTTCGGAGGCGGCCGGGTTTCGGTGTCCGGTCAGATGGCGTTTGGTGGTCCCTTCCCCGCGTCGTTCGATTTCTCCATGACCGGGGATTCGCTCGGCCTGCGCTATCCCGAAGGTCTTAGGTCCACCTTCGGCGCCGCCCTGAGACTTCAGGGCACCCTGGATTCGTACTGGCTCACCGGCAACCTGCTCGTGTCGAAAGCGCTCTGGACCCGGAAGTACACGATCACGTCCGAGCTCCTGAGCGCCTCGAGCGCCACCGTCGGCTTCAGCCAGGGCACGACCAGCCTCAAGCCGTCGCCCATGCACCTCGATATCGCGATCAAGGCCCCGGGGACGCTGCGTCTCGACAACAACCTGGCCGACCTGGTCGCGAAAGCCGATTTGACCCTCACCGGCTCGCCCGCCGAACCCCAGCTTCTCGGCCGGGTGGAGCTCGAGCGCGGGAAGGTCTTCTTCCGGGGCAACACCTACGAGGTTCGCAAGGGCGTCGCCAATTTCTCGAATCCCAGGGAGATCAATCCGGTCTTCGACATCGAAGCCGACACCCGGGTGAAGAGCTATCGGTTGACCCTGCAGGCGAATGGAACCGTGGACAAGGTCAGCACGCGGATCACCTCGGATCCGCCCCTCACCTCGACCCAGATCGCGAGCCTTCTCACCACCGGCGACGAGAGCAATACCGCGAGCACCACGGGGGCGGCGAGCATGGGCGCCGTCTCTTCCGTTCTCGATGACGCGGCCGGCCGGGTCGCCCAGGAACTGGGGATCGGCCTGTCCCGTCTCTCGATCAACGCGCCCATGTTCGGGCACACGGGGACCCGGCTCACCGTGGGCAAGCGCGTCACCCGCGATCTCGAGGTCGTCTACACGGGCTTTGTCGCGGGCGGCACCGACAAGCTGGTGACGGTCGAGTGGACCCTGTCGAACCGGTTCTCCCTCGTGGGCTCCTGGCAGGAGCCCGGCGGCTTCGGGGGTGACGCGCGAGCCCGCTTCGTCCTGGGAAAGAAGAAGTGACGCGGCGCCGGCTTCGCGGGGTCCTTGCCCTGGCCCTCCTTCTCTCGGCCCACCGCGCCCTGGCGCAGACGCCCCTCGTGTCGAAAGTGGAGGTCCGGGGGGCCTCGGATTCCTCGCTGGCGGGGTACGTGACGGTCAAGGTCGGCGCGCCCAGCGACCCCGAGACCATAAGGTCGAGCGTCCTCCTGCTCTCCGCCATGGACCTGTTCGACCAGGTGGAGGTCGAGCAGGAGGCCCAGTCCGACGGCTCGATCCACCTGGTCTTCCACGTCGTGGAGACGCCGAGGGTCGGGGAACTCATGTTCGTGACCCGGCCGGCCGAGGGCCTGGTGGATGTTCCGCTGCCCGATCATCTCGCCAGGCCTCTCTCCACCGTCGCCGGGCTGCGCGCCGGCGAACCGTTCCGCGAGAGGTCGCTCGTCGAAGCGGCCGCCCGCCTGACCCAGTGGCTCCGCGCTCACGCGTACCCCAAGGCCGCAGTGGAGGTGGAGGCCCGGCCCCCGCAGGGCCAACCCTCCACCCTCGGGGTCGTCCGCGACATCGTTGTCCGCGTGCTCGATATCCGGCAGGAGGCCTTGGTGTCGTCCCGGATCGACGGATGGCCGGGGAGCCTTCCCGCTCCGAAGTCCCCGGCCAACCCGGGCGATGCCCTCACCGACGACACGGTGAAGGCCTGGAAGGACGAACTCCTCGCCATCCTCTGGAAGAGCGCTTACTACCGCGCGCAGATCAGGACGGAGAGTGTGGCGGGCGACCTCGTTTTCTTCGTGGCTCCGGGGTCCCCCTTCGATCTGAAGCTCGACCTGCTCTCCGAAAAGGAGAAGGCGAGGGCCCGAGCGCGGTTCGACCAGGAAGGCCTGTCCCAGGACGCGATTGAAGAAACCATGTCCGCGATCGAGGCGGACTTCGTCAAGCGCGGCTACCGCGATGTCGAAGTGGACTTCCAGGAAACGCCCGCGCGCGGGCGCGTGACCGGTGAATTCGTGGTCCGCCCCGGCGCGGCCTGGGTGGTGGGCGCCGTCGAGTACCAGACAGACGGTGTCCCTTCACCCGAGCCCTCCCCACTCTCCGCGGGGGTTCCCTGGATCGACGCCGACATCTCGGCGGAGAGGACCCGGCTTCTCGTCGACCTGGTCCAGCAGGGCTACGCGGGCGCTTCGGTCACCCATGAGGAGTCGGGCGATCCCGATAACGCCAAGGTGACCTTCAAGATCGTGCCGGGGTCCCTCTCCACCATCGGTTCGGTCGTGATCGAGGGCGCGCCTCCCCTCGAAAGCCGCGGCCCGGACTCGGTCATCGAGCTGAAGACGAGGGAGACCCAGCCGTTCCGCAACACCGACGTGAACCGCGATCGCACCGCTCTCATCTCCTCGCTGCGCGACGACGGCTACATGGACGCACGGGTGGAGGCCGCCGCGGATTTCTCGGACGATCGAACCAAGGTGAACGTCATTTTCCGCGTGACCCCCGGCCCCAGGGTGCGGGTGGGGCGGATCCTCGTGGTCGGCCTCGAGGTGACGAAGCCCGTGGTGGTGCTTCGCGAGAGCCGGCTCAAGGAGGGTGATTTCCTCTCGTTCCAGAAGCTCCTCGATACCCAGTCGAGCCTCTCGGCCACGGGCCTGTTCAGCAGCGTCCAGGTTCGAGAACTCACGAGTGCTACCGACGAAAGGGATCTCATCATTGAGGTGACCGAAGGCCCGCGCACCACCGTCACCCCGGGCCTTGGCTGGCAGCAGACGGAAAGCTGGCGCGCCAGCGCGGAACTCACGAGGCTCAACGTCTCCGGGCGGGGGCGCACGCTCTCGACCTTCCTCCGGAGTTCGGTCGGAGGCTCGAAGAAGGCCGTTCTGGCCATGACCGAACCCTATGCCTTCGGCCGGCGTCAGCCGGTGAGGATGCAGGTCTACGGCGAGGACGACCGCTCCCGGGAGGCCTTCGACTTCCAGCGCGTGGGCTTCCAGATCGAAACCCCCTTCCCGGCCCTGGGCGGGAGGATGATCGCCAAGTACACCTTCCAGAAGACCCTGACCCAGAACGTGGAGACGGACTGCGCCGAAGTCGATCGGACCCTGTGCGATGGAAAGATCTCCGGCCCCTCCCTCGCCTACATCCACGACACCCGTAACGATCCCATCAACCCCCGCCGCGGCAGCGTGTTCTCCATGGAAACCCTGCTTTCCGCCGCGAAACTCGGAGGCGACTCCTTCCTCAAGGGCGCGGCCTTCATCGCCCACTACGAGGAGATTCGCGCCGGCACCGTGATCGCGGGGGCGGTGCGCCTCGGGCTCGCCCGCGCCTACGGGACCTCCGTCGAGCTGCCCCTGCCCGAACGCTTCTTCGCCGGCGGCCCGTCGGTGATGCGCGCCTTCAAGACCGACGAAGTGGGGCCCGGGTACTACAACGCGGAGGGCATCTTCGTTCCGAATGGGGGCAACGCGCTGGTGGCTTTCGCTCTCGAGGCCCGGGTCGACCTGGCCCGGTCCATCGGGTTCCAGCTCTTCGGGGAGATGGGGAATGTCTACCCCACCATCCAGTCGATCCAGTTGAGCGATCTTCGCGAGGTCGCGGGGATCGGGCTCACCTACCGGAGTCCCTTTGGCCCCCTTCGCCTGGATTGGGGATTCAAACTGGACAAGCGGCCAGGGGAAGGCCGTTACGAACTTCATCTCGCGGTGGGCTATGCCTTCTAGAGCGCGCCGGTTCATCCTGGCCGCGGCGCTCCTCGCAAGTGCGCTGGGCGCCCGCCCCGTTCACGCGGGCACGGTGGTCGAACGCACGGTGGCCTTCGTCGACAAGAAGCCCGTGCTCCTCTCCGACGTCGAGTTGACGAGAGCGCTCCTGAAACTCGACGAGAAGGAAGCCACGGAACGCGCCATCGACGAGGTCCTGATGTTCGAAGAGGCCTCGAGGCTTCTGCCCGCGGCCCCGCCCGAGGAGGAAGTCGCGCCCGCGATCGCGGCCCTGCTGGAAAAGGCCGGTTCCGGCTTCACCCCCGCGGCCCTGCGCCGCAAGGCGCTCGTGCAACTCGCGATCGCGAACTACATCGAGTTGCGCCTGCGTCCGCAGGTGCGGGTGGAGGACGAAGCCGTGCGCGCGGCGTTCAATGAACGGGTCGCGCGCGATCCCCAGACCCCTTTGTTCAATCTGGTGGCGGACGCCATCCGCGAATCGCTCGAGAGCCGGGCCCTCGATCAGAAGATCGAGGAGTGGGTCGCCTCGCTGCGCCAGCGGGAGGCGGTCCGGCGCGTGCCCCCGCGACCCTGAGCCCCCAGGGGGCTCAGCGCCTGAACTTCAGCCGGAAGAGATCGATGAAGGCGGCGAGGCCGCGTCCGAAACTCACCCGCGTCTGCTCGTCGTTGCGCCACGTGACCGCGACCTCCCGGACCTTGAATCCCGCCCTTCGGGCCAGGACCAGGGCCTCGACGTCGAACGCGAAACCGTCGAGCTTCGAATCGCGGAAGGCGGCCTCCGCGGCCGCGGCGGAAAAGAGTTTGAAACCGCACTGGGTGTCCAGGATCCCGGGAAGGTGGAGGAGGCGGACGATGAGATTGAAGAAACGCCCCGAGCTCTCCCGCATCAACGACTGGTGCTTCTCCACGTTGGCGCCCGCGACCGCGCGCGAGGCGATCGCGATCTCGGCCCCGGCGAGGGCGGCTTTCAGGGTGTCGAGGTCTTCGATGGGGGTCGAGAGGTCCGCGTCCGACATCAGCCTCCAGGCGCCCTGCGCGTTCAACATTCCATTGCGGACCGAATAGCCCTTGCCGCGGTTGCCCGGGTTCTTGAGAACCCGCACTTCCGGGCCGGCGCTCTGGGCCACCAGGGCGGTGCGGTCGGACGAACCGTCGTCGACCACCACCACCTCGAAGGTCTCGCCCCTCTCGCGCAGGAAGGCCAGCACTTTCGCGAGGGTTCCGGGGAGGCGCTTCTCCTCGTTGAACGCGGGTATGACGACGGAGAGAGAAACGGGGGGGGTCACAATCGCGCAAGTCTCTCAAAGACGCCCGGGGGAAGATGAGAGAGGCCGAGGCTTCCGGCCGCCCTCTCGATGTCGTCCCGGATGCTTCCGCGCACGTCCCGGCCGCGAGACTCCCGGGCCCTCATCGCCGACTCGAGTTCCGGACGGTCCGCTGCGATCTCCCGCACGAAGGCCGCGAGCCTCTCCGCGAGGGGTTCGGGCTTCAGGGTGAGGGCGGTTTCACGCGCGAGCGCTTCCAGCCGCGCCCGCGCGCCCTCGTCGCCGAGCAGGAATTCGAGCAACGCGCCAAGTTCGCGGACCTCTCCGGGCCCGGGGTTCACTCGAGCCACGACACCTCCGGGCAGATCCTCGTCCGCGGCGGACCCCGCGGACACCACCGCCGCGCGCCCCGCGGCGAGGGCGCGCATCAGGACGCCCGAGGTCTCCCCCCGGCTCGGGAAGCGCAGGGCCAGGACCACGTCCGCGGCCAGCAGGGCGTCCCCAAGGCTGTCGAGCTCGACCCGCCCCAGGGCTTGCTCCCACGCGTTGGCCGCGGGTCCCTCGGCGGATCCGCCGCCCACCGTGACCAGCCGCACGTTCTCGACGCGCGCACGGATCGATCCGACGGCCGCCCTCGCCACATCGAGGGACTTCGACGCGGTTCCAAGGCCGGGGGCCAGAACGATCCGGATCTGCTCGTCGAACCCGAGCCGGGCCCGGGCCTCCGCGCGGGTCGCGGCGTTCGCGCGCAGTCGCGCGTGATGGGGCAGATGCAGAAGGGGCGTTCCCGGAACGCGGGCGGCCGCACGCTCGGCGGTGGACCTCGAAAGGCAGACGAGCCCGAGCGCGCGGGAGAGGATCTCCGCGTTGAGAGGAAACACGCTGGTCCAATGACGGCCGCCGAGGGCGGAGGCGATGGTCGAGGCCGCGACCGATCCCTTCTCGCCGTGCTCGCGTCGCATCTGCCGGCGGTACTCGTCGAAATCGTTCGACCTGACCGCGAAGGAGAGGAGGAGCTCGTGCAGGTTCCATTCGTGCAGGACCACGACCCCCGGGGTCCGAAGCGCTTCCCGGTAGATGGAGCCGTGCAGGGGCGAGTTGCCCACGTGGTAGACGCGCAAGGCCGCGCCATCGCTCGCGGTCTGCGGAATGATCCGGTAGCGCGCGCGAAGGACTTCATCCACCTGACCCGGGTTCTCGGAGCACAGGGTCAGGTCGAACGCGGCGTTGAGGGTCTCGAGCTGCTCCTCCACGTAGTCGGCGACGCCCGAGACCGAGGGAGGGAGCGGCGACCAGATCTCGATTGGGGGCTTCACTATCGGATGGACTCGGTCAGGGTGTCGATGACGCTGTCCCACTGGATGGGCGCGACCTTCTTCCGGCCGACTTCGGCCATCTCCCTGAGCCTTGCCGGCGGCGTGTTCCAGGCGCGGGTCATGGCCGCGCCCAGTTCCCGCGGCGCGGGCCCCGCGATGAAGCCGCTCTCGGCGGTGGCGAACTCGAGGACGCCGCCGGTGTCGTCGGTGGTGACGAGGGTCTTGCCGGAGAGGAACGCCTCCAGGGTCACGTAGCCGTAGTCCTCGTTCACGGGTGCGTAGACCGCGGCGCGCGCGGTGGCGAGCAGGGTCAGGAGGTCTTCGTCGGACACGAAGCCGAGGAAGTCGACCCGATCCTCGACCCCTCGCGCCACCGCGAGTTCCCGCAATGATGCTTCGAGCGGTCCGCGGCCCGCGATCTTCAGGCGCACGCCCGGGTCCGCGAAAGCGAGCGCCTCGATCAGCAGGTCGACACGCTTGAGCCGGTCGAGGCGCCCGGCGAAAAGCAGAAAGTCCCCCAGGGCATCGAACCGGTACCGTCCCGCAAGCGGCGGCGGCGGGTAGAGCGGCGTCGAGTCGAGTCGATTGAAGTTCCGGAGCCGGTCGGACACCGTCCGCGAGATGGTGAACCGGTCCCGGCACTCGGAAAGGGCCTTCGAGTCGAGAGCGTGGATCGTGGCCCGGATCTCCTCGTGCTCCTTCGAGTTGGTGAAGGAGCAGTACTCGGTGCCGAAGAGGTCGTAGACCTCGCGGTGCTGGTGGAAGATCCAGGCGACCTTGCAGGAGTGCTCGGCGAGGAAGGTCGGGAACTTGGTGGGGATGACCAGGTCGATCTTCGCCCCGTTGCTCTCGGTGACGTCGATGAGACGCCAGGCAAGGGCTTGGCGCACGATCTCCTCCGGGGGGTACCACTTGAAGGGAACCTGGGCCACGTCGGCGAGATACCCGCGCCGCGTCAACTCCCGCTGCAGCGAGAGCACCAGCATCTCGGCGCCGCCGTTGATGAAAGGCGCCTGCGCCGCGCAGATGAGAACTCGTTTCACCCGAGCATCTCTTCCAGCGCCCGCAGCCTTTCTCTTATGGACCGCAGCGCCGCCTCGTGGGAGACCCGGCCCTTCTCGCCTTCGCCGAGCACCACGTCGATGCGGCGGGCCATGTCGTGCACGTGGCGGACCAGTTCGCGTTCGAGTTCGCGGTGGCGGGTGTCGATGTCGTCCATCCGCTTCTGCATGCGCGCGATCGCCGCGTCGTAGTGGGTGTGGGTGGCCGCGAAATGAGCGGCGGTCCAGGAGACGAGGGCGTTGTCGAGCTGCACCTGGTCCGCGTTGAACTTCACCTGGGCTTCGCGATCTTTCTCGCGTGACCCGTCGAGGAGGGTCGAGATTCCAGAGGAGGGTCGTGGACCGCCCGCCGGCCACGACTCGTTCACCGGAGAGAGGTCGGGCGGCGCCGGGGGATTCCAGGCGGGCGCCTCGGGAGAACGGGGGACGATGCTCTCGATTTCCTTCACCGGCTCGCGGGGCCCGAGCACGCTCTCGGTGCTTCGGACCGCGGGCTCTTCGGAGGCGCGTTCCCGGACGCGATCCAGGTCCGCGGCGCTCTTGAGCCGCTCTCGTTCGAATTCTTCTGGCGTCATCAGAGTCCTCTTCCGATTCTATGCGCCCGGTTTTCGGGCCACCGCGAAGACGCTCGCGCCGATGGGAAGGTTGAATGCGCGCACCAGACCGGCCTCGACGGTGAGAAGGCCGCCGAACAGGCGCTCGAGCAGAGGAGGCAGGAGGGCCACGTCCGAACCGTGCCGGTTCAGGGCCCGATCGAGGAAGCGCCGCGAGAGCAGAACCGGGAAGAGCAGGGAGTTCGCGTAGGTGGACCGCACCAGCTCGAGGCCGGCGCCCGCGAGCAG
>Ga0073904_10001529_pt1 | contig 17313 bp, 14 predicted proteins | sample KloWWTrecipitate_FD_66668 | JGI IMG/M metagenome (GOLD analysis project Ga0073904, IMG submission 66668) | Active sludge microbial communities from Klosterneuburg, Austria, studying microevolution and ecology of nitrifiers - Klosterneuburg... | ecosystem: Engineered > WWTP > Aerobic digester >... | reverse complement strand
CGTAGCGCATCACCGTCTCGGCCAGGCCGTCATCCGTGGCGATCTCGAGGGCATCGACGCCGGCATGTGCCAGGTCTGCGCGCAGGGCTGCCTCGCGCCGTCCTGCGGCAGCGATGAAGCGGCGGCGAAAGCCTGCATCGTGCGTGTCGACCAGCAACTGTTCGCCGGTTTCGGCATCCTGGATCGTCATCAGGCCGACGTCGGGCAGGTCGAGCTCGGCCGGGTCGTGCAACCGCACCGCCAGCACCTCGTGCTGCTGCGCGAGGCGCGCCATGTCGTCCCCCCAGCCTGGCGTGCTGATGAAGTCGGAGATCACGAACACCAGGGACCGGCGGCGTATCCGCTTGTGTGCCGCCTGCAGCAGGTCGCGCAGCTGCGTCTGTGAATCGGAGGGCGCCACCGCGTGATCGCGCACCTTCTGCATCAGGTGGAGCACATGCTGCCGGCTGGCGCGTGGCGGCAGTTGAGCGTCGATCGCGTTGCCGTACAGCAGTGCGCCGACCTTGTTGCCGTGGCGGGTGAACAGGCGTGCCATCAGGCCGGTGAACTCGGTCGACACCGCGCGCTTGGTTCGCACCGATTCACGTCCGTCTGCTGTCGAGGTGCCGACACTGCCGAAGTCGAGGCTGGCACTCAGGTCGAGCACGAACCAGACCGTGAGCTCGCGGTCCTCGGTGAATTGCCTCACGTGTGGCACCTGCAATCGCGCGGTGACGTTCCAGTCGATGTGGCGCACGTCGTCGTGGTGCTGGTACTCGCGCAGGTCGGCGAGATCGAAGCCCGCGCCGCGCATCAGCGTGCGGTGCTCGCCTTGCAGCAGGCCGTCGAGGCGGCGGATCACCGTCCATTCCAGGTGGCGCAGCAGGGCTTCGGTGCTCGCGCCCTCAGGCATGTGCGCTGCCCGGCTGCCCCATCGGCGGCTGCGGCCGCGCAACCTTCGCGACGATGCGATCGATGATCGCGTCAGCCGTCAATTCATCGGCCAGCGCCTCGTAGCTCAGCGCCAGTCGATGGCGCAGCACATCGGGCACGAGATCGCCCAGGTCGTCTGGCAGCACGTAGTTGCGGCCGCGCAGCATCGCCATCGCGCGAGACGCCTCGATCAGGCCGATGGTCGCTCGCGGGCTGGCACCGAAGTTCAGGTACCTGGCCAGCTCGGGCAGGCCGTGCCGGGCCGGGTCGCGCGTCGCGCCCACCAGCTTGACTGCATAGGCGATCAGCGACGGGTCGACGTACACCTTGCGGCACTCGTCCTGCAGCTCGGCAAGCTGGGTGGTGCTGGCCACCGGGGACACGGCAACCGGGTCGCCGGTGACCCGTTGCACGATGACGAACTCTTCCTCGTCGGTCGGGTAGCCGACCAGCACCTTCATCATGAAGCGGTCGACCTGGGCCTCGGGCAGCGGGTAGGTGCCCTCGGACTCGATCGGGTTCTGCGTGGCCATCACGAGGAATGGCGACGGCACCTTGTGGGTCTCTCCGGCGATCGTGACCTGACGCTCCTGCATCACCTCGAGCAGCGCGCTCTGCACCTTGGCGGGCGCCCGGTTGATCTCATCGGCCAGCAGCAGGTTGGCGAAAACCGGCCCCAGCGCGGTGCTGAAATCGCCGGTTTTCTGGTTGTAGATGCGCGTGCCGATCAGATCGGCCGGAACGAGATCAGGCGTGAACTGGATGCGCTTGAAGCTGCCGCGCAGCGTGGTGGCCAGCGTCTTGATCGTGATCGTCTTGGCCAGTCCCGGCACGCCTTCGACCAGCAGATGGCCCTGCGCCAGCATCGCGACCATGACCCGCTCGAGGAAGCGGTCCTGCCCCACGACGACGCGCTTGACTTCGTAGAGCACGCGCTGCATCAGCGTGGCGGTGCTGGTCGGGGGGGCTGATGTGTCCATGGGCGGGCTCGTGGTGTGGCTGCAGTGCGCGTTCAGAAAGGCGGCATGCCGGCCGCGCCGGCTGCGTTCTCGATCGGCACCGCGAATCCGATGCCGATGAAGGTGCCTGCCTCGCCCGGGTTCAGGATCGCGGTGACGATGCCGACCACGCTGCCATCCATGGCGATCAGGGGCCCGCCCGAGTTGCCCGGGTTGGCGGCCGCGTCGAACTGGATGAGGTTCGTCATCCGCTTGCCGTCGTCGTCGGCCTGGAACTCCCGCTTCAGTCCCGACACGATCCCTCCCGAAGCCGACGGACCGATGCCGAACGGATAACCGATGGCCAGCACCTGATCGCCCGGCTGAAGCTGCGACGACGAACCGAGTGTCGCCGCCACCAGGTCGTCCGGGATGCGGCGCGCACGCAGCACCGCGAGGTCGTTTTCCGGCTGCGTGCTGACAACGACGGCCTCGGACTCCAGCCCGTCGGCGAACACGACTCGCAAACGCTTCGATCCCGACACCACGTGCAGGTTGGTCAATATCGTCCCGTTCTCGACGATCACCACGCCGGTGCCGGTCGAGCGCTGAACTGCCTCCGGGCTGTCGCGCTGGGCCGACCCGGTGGCCTCTTCGGAATCGGAATCGGACCCGATGACCTTGACCACTGACGGCCGGATCGCGGCGTAGGCGGTCGCGTATGCGGAGGGCAGAGGTTGCTTTTCGATGCTGCTGCGCACGGCGGCATCGATGTCTGCCTGGCTGAGCTGGCGCGCGGGCGAGAAGCCGGCCTGCTGGATGAGCAGCGCGGCCCCGACTGCGAGGGCGCCGCACACGGCCCAGAAGGGTCCACCCAGGCGCACGATGACGGCATGTCGTTGCGGCGCGAGGCGGGTGCCATCGGCCGCTTCGGCTGTCGAGGCGGGCGCCGGTGCTTCCACGGCCCGATCGGCGGCCCGCGCGGGTCGGCGCGAACGACTGTAAAGCGGAGCCCTCTTCATTGCTGCACTCCCGACGTGGCTGATCCGACCCTGGTGGGGCGAACCGTATCACGGGCGATTGCGCAGTGCACGGAGCGAGGCACCGAGGCGCACCAAGGCATCATCGACGCATGCGCTGGATCGACACCCACTGCCATCTCGATGCCCCCGAATTTGCCGGAGGTGCGGCCGCCGTGGTCGGCCGGGCGCGTGCTGCGGGGGTCGAAAAGATGGTCCTGCCTGCGGTCGAGGTGGCCAACTTCGAGACGGTGCGCCTGCTCGCCCAAAAACACGACTTGTTCTATGCGCTGGGTATCCACCCCCTGTACGTCGAACGTGCTGCCCAGGGCGACGTGGATCAACTCGCACAGGCGCTTGCCGCACATCGCGAGGACCCACGCCTGGTGGCGGTCGGAGAGATCGGGCTGGATCATTTCGTCGCGGGTTCCGATCGTGCGTTGCAGGCCTGCTTCTATGCTGCGCAATTGCAACTGGCGCGACGGTTCGATCTCCCGGTGATCCTGCATGTCAGGCGCTCGGCCGACCACTTGCTCAAGCAGCTGCGCATCACGCCGGTGCGTGGTGGCATCGCGCATGCGTTCAATGGCAGTGAACAGCAGGCGCTCGCCTTCGTCGCGCTGGGATTCAAGCTGGGCTTCGGTGGTGCGTTGACGTTCGAGCGCGCGCTGCAGCTTCGGCGCCTCGCGAAGTCCCTGCCGATGGAGTCGATCGTGCTGGAAACCGATGCGCCGGACATTCCTCCGCAGTGGCTGTACCGAACTGCCGCCGAGCGACTGGCCTCTTCGGACCAGGCGGCGCCCAACGAGCCCTCGCAATTGCCGCGCATCGCCGAGACGCTGGCCGCGCTGCGCGGAGCGACGCCCGCCGAGATCGCGCAAGCCACCTGGGCCAACGCGCACGAGGCGTTGCCTGGACTGCGGGCCGTCGCATGACACCGGGCGCAGGGGGCGCTCCCGGGCCGGCGACCGATCCGCTCGTCGGCCTGCCACCGGTTCTGGCGCCGCACACCCGGCTGGTGGTGCTCGGCAGCTTTCCCGGTGTCGCGTCACTGCGTGCGCAGCAGTACTACGCCCATCCGCGCAACCAGTTCTGGCCATTGCTGTCTGCGCTTTGGAACATCGATCTGGTCGGCCTGCCGTATGCGCAGCGGCTCGCCGAGTCGAGCGCACGCGGACTGGGCCTGTGGGACGTCTATGCCAGCTGCCGCCGGGCGGGCAGTCTCGACAGCGCGATCCGCGATGCGGTATTCAACGACCTGTCCAGCCTGAAGCTGCGGGCCCCGCAGCTGCACGCCATTGCACACAACGGGGGCGAGTCGGCGCGGGCGATGCGCCACACGCAGTCGCTGGGAGTGGACGTGATCCGGCTTCCCTCGACCAGCCCGGCCCATGCCAGCTGGAGTTTCGAACGCAAGCTGGCAGCATGGCGTGCCGTGTTCGTCGGTTGCGGCCTGGCCTGAGTGTCTCAGCCTTGCCTAGGGGTTACCCCGAGTCGTGCGCGGGCGGCCCGGAAAGCGGTACGGAGAAAGCGTGTTCGTGCATCCAGGAGTCGAGGTTCTACGTAACATTGGGACCGGGGCGATGTCGTGTCCTTGACTGGGAAGAGCCCCAGTCCCATCGACTGTCCATGGCCACCGGCGATTCCAGATCACGAGACGCCCATCACTTCACAAGGAAATGCTTTGATGACAAAACTCGCAATGGCAGCAGTAGCCGCCGGTGCCATGGCCGGGGAACCCGCCGAGGCCGCCAAGATGGTCAAGAGGGACGACGCCGCGTTGTCCGCCATGCTGGTCGGCACCTGGGTCAACCCACCCGACAGCGCCGACTACGAAGGCATCCCGAGTGCGGAGGTGTTCAACGCGGATGGCACCTACTCTTACATCGAATACGAGGACAAGGAATGCCAGAGGGTGTCAGGCGCCGTCCACTCGAAGTGGTACGTGTGGGATGGCACGATCGTCAATGAAGTCGGCGAAGGCAAGACCCTGAAGGACGAGATCGTCAACATGGCGCCGAAGAAGATGGTGTTGCGATCGCTTGAAGACAGCCTGACGTATCACCGAGTCCGCTCGACGGCCAAGACCCGCGCATGCGCGGGCACCCCGCCGCAGCCGAAATAGGTCGATTCGGCTGCAGTCGATCGAGACGACTGGAGCGATCCCGAAGGCCCGCGCTCCGGCACGGGCCTTCAACCGGTCAAAGCTGGTTCGGTGGGGTGATCCCGAAGCGCTTCATCTGCCTGTAGATGGTGGCCCGGCAAAGGGACAACTCGTCGGCGGCTCGCGTTACGTTCCATTTGTGGCGCTTCAGGGCATTCAGCAATCTCGCGGGCGAGTCGGCGTCGGTATCCAGCGCCAGGGAATCCGTCGAATCCTCGCCCAGGGTGCGGGGCTGGATGCAGGACGGCCGCGGGCGCTCGGCATGCTGCCCGTGGACGACTTCGTCGGGCAGGTCGGCCATCGTCACAGGTGCATCGTCGCTGAGCGCGATGGCGAAGCGCAACGCGCTGCGCAATTCGCGCACGTTGCCGGGCCATTGGTGTCCCATCAGGCGGTCGACGATTTCCGAGGACAGCGTCGAGCGCGAATTCAATCGGCGCGCCTCGTCCTGGAAGATCGCCTCGATCAGGTAGCGTTGATCCGCACGGTCGCGCAGTGCCGGCAGGCTGAGCGTGGCTCCGCACAAGCGGTAGTAGAGATCCTCCCGGAACGTGCCGGCTTCCACCTGGTCGCGCAGATCGCGGTGTGTGGCCGCGATGACCGTGCAATTCACCGGGATCGGGTGATCGGCGCCCAGTGGCAGCACCTCGTTCTCGGACAGCACCCTCAGGAAGCGGGTCTGCAGTTGCAATGGCATGTCGCCTATTTCGTCGAGGAACAGCGAGCCACCCTCGGACTGCAGGATCAACCCCTTCATTCCCTTGCTGCGCCCGCCAGTGAAGCTGCCGGGCATGTAGCCGAAGAGTTCACTTTCAATCAGCGATTCGGGAATCGAGGCGCAGTTGACCGCCACGAACGGCTTGCGCGCACGCATGCTGTAGCCGTGCAGAGCCTTGGCGAAAACCTCCTTGCCCGACCCGGTCTCGCCCTGGATCAGGATGTTCACCTTTCGATCAACCAGGCGCTTGGCTTGCCGGATCAGGTTCTGCATCGTCGGGTCGCTGCCGGCGAGCCTGTCGAGCGCAAGTGGCTCGTCGCGGCTCTCGGTCGTCACTGGCACGACGGCTGGCGTTCGTGCTTCAACCTGCGCCGGCAGAGTTGACCGGATCAACGGCAGCGTGCGGGGCGGAATCACGGTCGCGTACTGTCGATCCTGCAGGTGGGCACCGATCCCCGACAGTTCCATCGTCGTGCCGCCCTTGGCCAGGCGCGACAACTCGTCCTGTGAGGTCTCGAGCAGATCCATGACCGTCTGGCCGACCAGGTTGTCGCTGGCCCATTGCGGCACGCCCGGCGCCGCGAACTTCTTGCGGGCTCCGGTGTTCGCGCCGACGATGCGACCGTCCTCATCGAACGCCAGCATGATGTTGCCGGACACCTCGACCAGCCCGCAGACCTGCCCGAGCCTCAGGATCCAGTGCTTGTCGAAGTGACGCAGGAAGTTGGCGTCCTCGATCATCTGACCGTACATCGACGTCAGGTGAAACACGAGGTGCTGACTTTCCTTGGCCTCGGGCGAATGCAGGGCAGACACGTCGAGCACAGCCAGCAACTGGCCGTCCGGCGTGAACAGGGGCGCCGAGGTGCAGGTCAGCCCGATGTGGGTGGCGTCGAAGTGCTCGGCCTGGTGGCAGGTGATGATCTCGCGCTCGACAAGGCAGGTGCCCACGCCGCAGGTGCCGGCGTGCGCCTCGTTCCAGTCTGCCCCGAGGTACAGCCCGGCCGCCTTGAGCTGCTTCTCGCTGGCCGGGTTGCCGATGTAGTCGACGGTGATGCCATCACTGTCGGTGAGCAGCATCATGTAGCCGAGGTCAGCGACCCGTCGATACATGTCTTCCATGCCGGCTCGAGCGACACGGATGAAACCCTCCATCCGCTGCTGGTGCTCGCGCACCCGCTCGAACGGCAGGATGTGCGCGGCCTTGGGCTTGGAAGGGTCGAGCCCATGCTGCTTGATGCAGCGGGTCCACGACTTGTGTATCAGCGCGTTGGCACCTCGGGTGTGTGCGAAGTTCGAACCAACGTTGATGACGTTGTCGATGTGCTCTATCAGCGCGTTGCTCATCGGTCATCTCCTGAAGTCGATCGCTCTGCTGGCGATCTGACGCGTTTAGTGGCAGGTAATCATGGGCGCGGATGCTTGGCATCGCAAGAGCGCGTTTGCCCGGTGTTTGTCCCGAGCGCATGCGCTTCGGGGCGCCATTCTGGCTTGAATACTGTTGTTTTCAGGGGATGCTGGCTGCGCATCTCGATGCGCAAGGGTTCCGTCGTCAAGCGGCCTGCGACAGGTGTCGCAATGGCTGCTGCTATTTGCAACAGCTGTGGCTTGCCTGTTGCGCCGGTCTTCGCCGCCTCGCGGGGCGACCTGCAAGAGCCTCTGCTTCCTGGGCATGGCGATTGCGGACACCGGTTGGCGGTTCGCTGTCGACCGCACGTTGAAGCCCCAGGGAGATTCGCCTCGTGACCCGATTGACGCTGAACGGCATCGCCACGTACACCGAAGGCACTTTGCCGAGGGTGGGGCACGAGGCGCCGCGCTTTCTTCTGACCACCGTGGCGCTCGAGGACGTCGGGCTCGACCACTTCCACTCCCGCTGCAAGGTGCTCAACATCGTGCCCAGCACCGAGTTGCCGAGTTGCCGTGAGTCGACGCGGCGCCTGGAAGAGGGTTTGCGCAGCCTGCCGCAGGCGACGTTGCTGACCATCTCGCGCGACCTCCCGTTCTCCGGTGGGTCGCAGCGCGTCGATGGCGAGCGTTTTCGCTCTGTCACGCTGTCGACCTTCCGCCATCCCTCGTTCGCCCGCACTTACGGCGTCGACATCGTCAGCGGACCGCTCCGTGGGCTGATGGCGCGGGCGTTGCTCGTGCTGGATGCCGGTAACCGGGTGGTGCATGCCGAACTGGTTCGGGAGCTCAGCTCGGATCCAGACTGTCTGGCCGCCCTCTGCGCCGCCCGCGGTGTGGCCGACTCGGGTTGTGCGACGACTGTGTCATCGGTGGATGATGCAACTGTCGCGGTGTGACACCGGCAAGCCAGCCAAGCCAGGTTGATTCCACGCCCCAAACGAAGCACCAGAGCGGCTCTCCGGCGGGTGTCGCGTCCTTGACGACTGCCTCGCAAGCCGTGGCATGCGGCTTGCGCCCTGTGTGCGAATTCAACGCAGGAGGTAGTTTCGATGGTTTCCCCCGGATCCGGTGCACAGGACTGCATCGGCATCATCGCCAACCCGGTGTCCGCACGCGACGTGCGGCGCATCGTCGCGAATGCCAGCAGCCTGCAGATCTCCGAGCGGGTGAACATCGTCCTGCGGGTGCTCAGCACGGTGCGCAGCTTCGGTGTCAAGCGCGTCCTGATGATGCCGGACCGCGCGGGCATCCGGGCGATGCTGGTTCGGCACCTGAATCGGGAGCGCAACCTGCACCACGTTTTCCCGGAGGTCGAGTTTCTTGACATCAATGCAGCCTCCACCGTTGACGACACGATCCTCGCCGCCAGGATGATGGGCGAAGCCGGTGTGCGTGCAGTCGTCGTGCTCGGCGGCGATGGCACGCATCGCGCGGTGATCAAGGGCTGCTCCACGGTGCCGATCGCGGGGTTGTCCACCGGAACCAACAACGCATTTCCCGAGATGCGCGAACCCACGATCGCCGCGATGGCCGTCGCGTTGTACGCCACCGGCCGGCTCAGTGCCGAGCAGGCACTCGCTGCCAACAAGGTCATTCACGTCTCGATCAACGACGGAGAACGGCAGGACATCGCTCTGGTCGATGCGGTGATCTCCACCGATCGATACATCGGCTCTCGCGCCCTCTGGAAGACCGACAGCCTGCGAGAGGTCTATCTGACTTTCGCCGATCCGCAGGCGATCGGCCTCTCGGCCCTCGGCGGCCTGCTGCAACCGGTCGGCCGGCGCGATGCCGGTGGGCTGGCCGTGCGCCTGAGCGACGAACCAGGCACCCGCCGCTTGTGGCTGCGCGTGCCGATCGCTCCCGGAATGATTCGCGACGCCGGCATCGCTGGTTGGGAGCGGATGCCTGCCGACCAGGAATTTGCTGTCGGCCTGCAGGCCGGCATCGTTGCCCTCGACGGCGAGCGCGAAATGCCTTTCGACGCCAACGATCGAGTGCGCATCACCGTGCGTTCCAACGCTTTTTCGACCGTGGATGTGGCCCGCTGCATGCAGATCGCTGCATGCGAAGGCCTGTTCCGCTTCACTTCCCAGACCGACCAGACCTAGAAGGAGACAACACCATGGCTGCCAGCAATCCATTTCCCCTCAGCAGGGACGACCTGCTCCAGTGCTACCGCACGATGCGCACGATCCGCGAGTTCGAGGAGCGTCTGCACGTCGACTTCGCACGCGGCGACATCCCGGGCTTCGTCCACCTGTACGCCGGTGAGGAAGCCACTGCGGTGGGCATCATGAGCCACCTCGGCGACGGCGACCGCATCGCCAGTACGCACCGTGGCCACGGACACTGCATCGCCAAGGGTGTCGACCCGGTCAAGATGATGATGGAGATCTACGGCAAGAAGGGTGGTTCGTGCAACGGCAAGGGCGGCTCGATGCACATCGCCGACCTGTCGAAAGGCATGATGGGCGCCAACGGCATCCTCGGCGCCGGGGCGCCGCTGGTCTGCGGTGCGGCACTGGCTGCCAAGTACCGCAAGAAGAACGAAGTCGCGATCAACTTCGTCGGTGATGGCGCCTCCAACCAGGGCACGTTCCTCGAAAGCCTGAACCTCGCGGCGGTCTGGAACCTGCCGGCGCTGTTCGTCATCGAGAACAACGGCTACGCCGAAGCGACCTCGCGCGACTACGCCACCGCGGTGGACAGCTACGTCGACCGCGCGGCCGGTTTCGGGATGCCCGGCATCACCGTCGACGGCACCGATTTCTTCGCCGTCTACGAGGCTGCCGGCGAGATCATCCGCCGCGCCCGCGAAGGTGGCGGTCCGTCGTTGCTCGAATGCAAGATGGTTCGCTTCTACGGCCACTTCGAAGGCGACGCCCAGACCTACCGCGCCGCCGGCGAACTCGATGACATCCGTGCCAACCACGACTGCCTGAAGATCTTCGGCGCGACGGTGTCTGGTGCCGGCGTCATCGCCGAATCCGAACTGCGCTCGATCGATGACCAGGTGCTCGCGCTGATCGAGGATGCAGTCAAGCAGGCCAAGGCCGCACCGCTGCCGCCGCCCTCCGACCTGCTGACCGACGTCTACGTGTCGTACTGACCGCACGCCCCCAATAAATCCACAGGAGACTTCCATGGCCAGAAAAATCAGCCTGAAACAGGCAGTGAACGAAGCGATCGATCAGGAGATGACCCGCGATCCAACGGTGATCATGCTCGGCGAGGACATCGTCGGCGGCACCGGTGCCGACGGCGAGATGGACGCCTGGGGCGGCGTGCTCGGCGTCACCAAGGGTCTGTACGCCAAGCACGGCGACCGCCTGCTCGACACCCCGTTGTCCGAAAGCGCCTACGTCGGTGCGGCCATTGGCGCTGCCGCTTGCGGCATGCGTCCGATCGCCGAACTGATGTTCATCGACTTCATGGGTGTGTGCTTCGACCAGATCTTCAACCAGGCGGCCAAGTTCAAGTACATGTTCGGCGGCCACGCCGAGACGCCGGTCGTGATCCGTGCGATGGTCGGCGCGGGATTCCGCGCAGCCGCTCAGCACAGCCAGATGCTGACGCCGATCTTTGCCCACATCCCCGGACTGAAGGTGGTCTGCCCCAGCAACCCGTACGACACCAAGGGCCTGCTGATCCAGTCGATCCGCGACAACGATCCGGTGATCTTCTGCGAGCACAAGAACCTGTACGCCTTCGAGGGTGAAGTGCCCGAGGGCTCGTACACCATCCCGTTCGGTGAAGCCAACATCGTCCGTGAAGGCAAGCACTGCACGATCGTCACCTACGGACTGATGGTGCACCGCTCGCTCGACGCAGCCAATGCGCTGGCGAAGGAAGGCATCGACGTCGAAGTGGTCGACCTGCGCACCCTGTCGCCGCTCGACATCGACACCGTGCTGGAGAGCGTCACCAAGACCGGTCACCTGGTCTGCGTCGATGAAGCCAGTCCGCGTTGCAACATTGCCACCGACATTTCCGCTCAGGTGGCGATGCATGCGTTCAGCGCGCTGAAGGCGCAGATCGAGATGGTCTGCCCGCCGCACGTGCCGGTGCCGTTCTCGCCCAGCCTGGAGGACCTCTACATTCCGGGCGCTCCAGCCATCGCTGCCGCCGTTCGCCGTACCGTCAAGGGGAAGAACTGATGGCTGGTATCACGCCTATCGTCATGCCCAAGTGGGGCCTGTCGATGAAGGAAGGCACCGTCATGGCATGGCTCGTCGAAGAGGGCACCGAGATCACCGTCGGTATGCCGATCCTGGATGTCGAGACCGACAAGATCGCCAATGCGGTCGAAGCGGCCGATCCGGGGGTGCTGCGGCGCAAGATCGCCAATGAAGGCGAGTTGCTGCCGGTCAAGGCGCTGCTCGGTGTCATGGGTGGAGACGACGTCAGCGATGCCGACATCGACGCCTACGTTGCGAGCTACGTCATGCCAGTCGCGGGTGACGGCGATGACGAGGATGCCGGCCCGAAGACCCAGTGGGCCGACGTGGACGGCCTGCGCGTTCGCTACGCGAAGCGCGGTGCGGAGTCCGGCACGCCGGTCCTCTTCATTCATGGCTTCGGCGGTGATCTGGACAACTGGCTGTTCAATATCGATGCTGTCGGCGAGCACTCGCCGGTGGTGGCGCTCGACCTGCCAGGGCACGGTCAGTCGACCGTGAAGCTGCCAGGTGCCAGCATCACCGCACTGGCCGAGTTCGTCGACCATTTCATGGCCGCGATCGATCTGCCGAAGGCCCACGTCGTCGGGCACTCGATGGGCGGTGCAGTGGCCTCGCAACTTGCGCTGGCGCATCCCGACCGGGTGGCTTCCCTGACGCTGATCGCGAGTGCCGGCCTCGGCGCCGAGATCAACGTCGGCTACACGGGTGGCTTCGCCGCTGCGGGTTCACGGCGCGATCTCAAGCCCTTGCTCGAACAGCTGTTCAACGACGGGTCGCTGGTCAGTCGACAGATGATCGACGACGTCCTGAAGTACAAGCGTCTGGACGGTGTCGATGCGTTGCTGACCGAGCTCAATGCGGGCCTGTTCAACGGTGGCAGCCAGTCCGAGCAACCGGGTCTGAAGCTCGGATCGACCGGCAAGCCGGTGCTGGTGGTGTGGGGCCGCGAGGACCGCATCGTGCCGGCCAGCCATGCTGGCAACGCGCCGGCCGGAGCCACCGTCGAGATCTTCGAGGGTGCCGGGCACATGGTGCAGCTCGAACGTGCCAACGACGTCAATGCCCTGATCAAGCGGCATGTGGGTGTCTGAAAAGCCGCGCTACGCTCCGATGGTGATCCCGTCGGAGCCGCCCCGGCTGGCCTTGCTGATCAATCAACACGCGGGGGCGCAGCCCCTCGCGATCGAGCAGGATCTGCTTGACAGTGCGGCCGGGGGCGAACCGGCCGTGTGCGTGTGGGAGCCGGGGCCCTCACTGGTGGTGCCCAGCACCTACCAGCGCTACGAGCGCTTTCCGATGTTGTGCGAACGTTTCGAGCAGCGCGGCTGGCCCGTGTCGGTGCGCCGTTCGGGCGGCGGGCTGGTCCCGCAGGATCGCGGGGTGGTGAACATCAGTCTGGCCTGGCGCACCGAGACCGACATGGCGACCGGCATGACTCGCGTCTACGAAGCCCTTTGTGGCCTGCTGCAGGACGCCATCGAGCCCTTCGACATCGACCTGAATGCGCGGGCTGTCCATGGATCGTTCTGCGACGGGCGGTTCAACCTGGCAATGAACGGTCGCAAGGTCGCCGGCACAGCGCAGTACTGGCAGCGACTCAGCAGCACGGAGCATGTCGTCCTGGCTCATGCCTGCCTGATGGTTCGTGCCGATCTCCAGTTGCTGACGCAACGAGCCAATGAGTTCGAGGCCCAACTGGGCAGCGACAAGGTCTATGACCTCGATGCCATCACCAACCTGATGGGCGAAGCTCCCGCCGCATTCACGACGACCGCGGTGCTGATGTCGCTGCGCGACACGGCGCGCGACCGCGCCGTGCTCTGCTGAAACCGCGGCGCCGGTCCCCGTCCGGGCTCCGGCGAGGCTGCGGCTCCCTTCAGGGAGCTGGCGGCTGGGTCGACAGGAACTGGATGTAGGCGACCAGTTCCCAGATTTCTTCGGGCTTGAACCCCTTGCCCCAGGCGGGCATCACGTCGGAGTCGCGGCGGCCATTGGTGATGACCTCGAGGGCCGCCTTCACGTTGAAATTCTTGTTGCCCTTGAACGGCGGGGTCTTTCCTCCGGCCCCTTCAGCCCCGTGACAGTAGGCAGCGCAGTTGGAATTGAATCGCTTCTTGCCTGCAGCGATCCGTTCCGGATCCGTGAGATCAAAGGGAGCGCCATCCTTGCTGGCGGATGCAACCTCGGTGGCAGGCGACGGTGCCGCATCGGCAGGCGGTGCGACCGCCGACGCAGTGAATGCTGCGGACGATCCGATCAAGAGCACGAGCATTGCGGCCGGCAGGGCGTGGCTTGAGCGAGACGGAAAATTCATCTAGCGGAACTCATCAAGGCAAACATTAAAAAAGGGAGGCCGAACGAATCGGCCTCCCCAAATGTACGACCCTCACGTCGCACAGATGACAAACCAGTAGGCTTGCTTAAGCAAAGGTCAGTCCAGCGTGAACACCATCAGGGCTGCGCCGCCTGGCAGGTTGCGAATGTCCGGGAACGCGCCCGTCAGGAAGCCAGGTGCGTGCGAGCCGAGGCCCGTCGGGATGGCGATGTACTGCTTGCCCTTGACCGAGTAGCTGACCGGGCCGCCGCGAGCACCCGAGCCTGCGTTGAACTTCCACAGTTCCTTGCCGTTGTCGGCGTCGAAGGCGTAGAGGTTGCCGCGCATGTCGCCGGTGATGACCAGACCACCCGCGGTTGCCAGCACCGAGCTCAGTGGCGGCAGGTCGAAGCGGATCTTCCAGGCTTCCTTGCCGGTGAGCGGGTCGAATGCGCCCAGGTATCCGTCAGCCTTTTTGCCTGGAGGCGGGACCAGCGTGATTTCCGACAGACCCAGCGACAGACCAGCGACGCCCGGCACCGGACCCTGCTTGGCGCTGGTCACGGTGTTGCAGACTTCCATGCCGTGCGAGTACCACAGCTTGGTGGTCGGGTTGTAGGCGCCATGGTTCCAGCTGCGACCGCCGAGCAGGTTCGGGCAGTGCAGTTTCTGCTTGTCGGTTTCCGGGAAGACCGGGTCGATCGGCAGACCGGTCTTCGGGTCGACGCCCTTGGTCCAGTTCACGTTCTCGGCCATCTGCCAGGCGTTCTTCATCGCCCCGTTGTCCTTGTCCATGACATAGACAAAGCCGTTCTTGTTCAGGTGAACGAGCGAGGTCTTGCCCTTGCCATCGGGCACGAGCAGTGCCTCGTAGGCAGCGTCGAAGTCCCACGAGTCGTTCGGCACTTCCTGGCGATGCCACTTGACGGCACCGGTCTTCGGATCGAGTGCCAGCAGCGTCGCGGTGTACAGGTTGTCGCCCATGCGGGTCGAACGGTCGAAGTCCGGTGCAGCGTTGCTGGTGCCGATGTAGATGGTGTCGGTGGTCGGGTCGTAGGTGCCCGGCAACCATGCCGATCCGCCGCCGACCTTGCGGCTCTCGCCCGGCCAGCTCTTCTGGTCGTCACGTGGAACTTCAAAGGTCCAGGTGCGCGCGCCAGTGTCGGCGTTCACGGCGAAGATCTTGCCGATGATCGGCTGGTCACCGCCGGTGGTCCCGCCGAACAGCGTATCGCCGGCCAGCTGGGGAGGTGACGAGAACGTCGCGCCGTACTCGGCCTTCTGGTCGGTGAGCTGTGTGGACCACAGTTCCTTGCCGGTCTTCTGGTCGAGGGCGACCATGCGGCCGTCCAGCGTGCCGATGTACACCTTGCCACGGCCCACGGTCACGCCGCGGCTGGCCGATTGATAGAACATTTCCTTGACGATCGGGTCGAGCTTGGCGGTGTAGCGCCACAGCGTCTTGCCGGTGGCGGCGTCGAGCGCGAAGACGTTGTTGTCTGCAGCGATCGTGTACATGACGCCATCGATCACGATCGGCGTGGCCTGCAGGCCGTGCGTGATCACGCCCGGCTGGTGAACCCATGCCACGTGCATGTTCTTCACGTTGGTCTTGTTGATCTGGTTCAGCGGGCTGAAGCGCCACGCGTTGTAGCTGCGGTGGTACTGCGGCCAGTTGTTCGGATCGTCGTAGCCCGGGCCCGTTCCGGCGGCGCTGGCAGGCGCGGCTGTCAACAGTCCGAGGGTCATGGCAGCGGCGAGTGTTGCCAGCTGTTTGCTCTTGCCGCCGAATAGGTGGGTCATCGTTGTCTCCTGAGTCGATTGTTTGTGTGCTGCTGATGCAAAGGCCTGAGGTCTTGCTCGTGCCTCGGGATGGATGAGGGCAGTTTCCATGCCATCGGCGGGAAATGTTCCTGACCCCGTTGTGATGGCGGTGCGAGGCAGGTGTCGCCACCGGGCGTCGCATGGGCAACAGTTGTCGCAGCACGGCAGCCCTTCACAAGCAATCCGCTGCACCTGCGGGTGCGGCGAGCCTCTTCGGAAGCGGCCGGCTGCAGAGGCTGGCCCCTGTTTCGTCGACTGGATTCAATGCATCAACGGCATGAATGCGCAGATCGCGTGGCAGATTGATTTCATTAAATGGCGACTGGGGAATATTTCCTGTTTGTATTGGGAATATATCCCGCTGTTCATGGGAATTTATCCCTTATGGACTGGGAGTATTTCCCATTCCGGATTGGTCCCCATCAATAAGGTATCAAATGGCATGCGAACTGCTATTTGTCCATGGCGCAAATGGTTTGTCTCATCAAGCCACAGCGCAAGACCGGCAGCCCAGAAACTGCCGAATACGGAGACAGGGAAGCGGCACCGAGTGCCGGCCCACAACGAGTTCAGGAGCAATCATGTCGATCAGAACAATGGCGCTGTTGACGGCGAGTGCAGCTGCGTGCATCGCGGCCACCGCTGCAGAAACCGGCAACTGGCGCGAGTACAACGGTGACAAGGCGGGCGCCCGCTTCGAGCCAGGTGTCAACGTCACCGCGCAAAGCGTCAAGTCGATGAAGGTGGCCTGGCGCGTGCCATTGCCAGGAAACCAGCTGTCGGCAGAAAACCCCGAGTTGCGGACCTGGGCCAACCAGTCCACCCCGCTGGCGATCGACGGCGTTCTGTATGCCAGTTCGCCACTCGGTATCGTCAGCGCCATCGATGGTGCGACCGGCAAGACGCTTTGGACCTGGGATGGGCAGGGCTACGTCGATGGCACGCCGCCCAATCTCGGCTTCATCAGCCGTGGCCTGACCTACTGGGACAACAAGGGCGGTGAAAAGCGCCTCTTCGTCGGCACGCCGGACGCCTACCTCGTGGCGCTCAACCCGAAGACAGGCAAGCCGATCGAGAGCTTCGGCGACAAGGGTCGAATCGATCTGACGAAGGGGCTGCGCCGGCCCGTGGACCGTTCGCTGGTCAGCCCGACCACGCCCGCCATCATCTGCGGCGGGCAAATCATTCCCAGCATGGCGATCCTCGACTCCTTCGCGATCGGTCGCGACCCGATGAGAACGCATCCGCCGGGCGATGTGCGCGGGTTCGATCTGGTGACGGGCAAGCAGTCCTGGGTCTTCCACGCCCCGCCGCAAAAGGGCGAACCCGGCAACGAAACCTGGGAGGGTGACTCTGCCTTGACGGCGGGTTCGATGAACATGTGGACGCGGGCCAGCTGCGACGAAGAGGCTGGCATCGTCTACCTGCCCCTGTCCACGCCGGCCAACGACTTCTACGGCGGCCATCGCAAGGGAGACGGCTTGTTCGGCGAGTCGCTGGTTGCCTTGAACGCGAAGACCGGCAAGATCGCCTGGTACTTCCAGTTCGTTCACCACGGCATCTGGGACTACGACCTTCCTGCCGCACCGAACCTGATGGACCTCACCGTCGACGGCCGCAAGATCAAGGCTGCGGTGCAGGTCACCAAGCAGGGCTTCCTGTTCGCGTTCGATCGCATCAGCGGCAAGCCGATCTGGCCGATCGAGGAGCGGCCGGTGCCGCAGTCCACCATCCCGGGGGAGAAGTCGTCGCCGACCCAACCGTTCCCGACCAAGCCCCTGGCCGTGGAGCGTCAGGGCGTCAGCGAGGACGAGCTGATCGACCTGACCC
>Ga0073904_10001524_pt1 | contig 17330 bp, 17 predicted proteins | sample KloWWTrecipitate_FD_66668 | JGI IMG/M metagenome (GOLD analysis project Ga0073904, IMG submission 66668) | Active sludge microbial communities from Klosterneuburg, Austria, studying microevolution and ecology of nitrifiers - Klosterneuburg... | ecosystem: Engineered > WWTP > Aerobic digester >... | reverse complement strand
GGACGACGCGACCCAGCTGATCGCACCGGCCGAGTTCGTGCAGCATGCCGAGCGCAGCGGCAAGATACGCGAGATCGATCGCTGGGTCTTCGAGAACTGCATCGACATGCTGGCGCGGTCCCGCCCGTCGGTGCGGATTTCAGTGAACCTGTCGCCGCGTTCGCTCGACGATGCCGGTTTCGTCGGCTTCCTGCGCGATGCGCTGCAGCGCTACAACGTCGATCCGCGGCGCCTGCATATCGAACTGACCGAGACCGCGGCCATGGGCGACCTGGCCGCTGCGCGTCCGATGATTGCCGCCTTGCGCAGTGTCGGCTGTGCGGTCCATCTGGACGATTTCGGCAGCGGCTTCAGCTCCTTCGCCCACCTCAAGCTGCTCGAGGTCGACGGCATCAAGATCGATGGCAATTTCGTGCGCAACCTGACCTCCGATTCCAGCAACCGGCTGGTGGTCTCGTCACTGATCGAGATCGCGCGCAGCATGAACAAGTCCACCGTGGCTGAGTGCGTGGAAGATGCCGCCACTCTGGAAGCGCTGCGCGAGCTCGGGGTCGACCATGTCCAGGGCTTTCACCTCGGGCGCCCCGCGACCGTGATGATGGAGTCGCGCGCCCAGGAGCCGCAGATCCGGCTGGCGGCCGAAGATGGCAATATTCTGGCCCGCTCCCGGGCCAATGAGTCGCAGGCCTGACGCGCCACGGCGCCGGTCAGTCTGACGGTGTGTTACCCCACCGCCCGGTGCAACGCAGCCCGGGCCAGCAGCCGGGTCGAATCCAGTGTGGGCAGCGGCGAGTTGGTGTCGTTGATCACCAGCGGGATCTCGGTGCAACCCAGTATCACGGCATCACAAGCGGCTGCCTGCAGGCGACCGATGATCTGGCGCATGTGTTCCGTCGATGCCGGCTTGACCACCCCTGCGACCAGTTCCTGCATGATGATCCGGCCCATCGCGTCGCGGTCCGGCGGTGATGGACGTACGCAGGCCAGGCCACGCGCGGCCAGGGCCTGCGGATAGACGTTGCTGTCGACCAGCCAGCGGGTGCCGGTGAGGCCCAGCGTGTGGTAACCGCGTTGCTGCGCTGCTTCGGCCACCACCTCGGCGATATGCAGCCAGGGCAACGGTGAGCCTTGGCGTACCCATGGCATCGCCTGGTGGATGGTGTTGTCGGGGCAGATCAGGAAGTCCGCGCCGGCTGCGGCCAGCCGGCGCGCCGAGTCCAGCATCAGCTGCGCGACGCCTTGCCAGTCGTCAGCGTCGATGCAGGCCATGTAGCGAGACAGTGGCGGTGTGTGCATCGACACCTCGGGGTGTCCGTGCGGGCCGAGCAGGGCTGCGCCTTCGTGGCAGATCGTGCGGTAACACAGGGCCGCGCCTTCGGCCGAGCAGGCCACGATGCCGATATGGCCGGTCATCGGGCAGATCGCGGGTTCATGCCGGATTTGCCTGCGGATCGACCGATGCCAGCGCGCTGGCCAGGTCCGGCAGCAGGTCGTCCGGCGCAATCGTCGTCAGCCAACCGCTGCGCCCGGCAATGTCGCGCGGCTGGTGGCTCAGCCCGCAGACCACCAGCCGGACCTTGGCGTCTGCGCAGCGTCTGGACAGGTCGATCAGCGCGTCGATGCCGGTCGAATCGATGTAGATCAGGTTCTTGAGGTCGAGCACCAGTGCCCGGCCCGGCAGCTTCTCCGACATGGTCTCGACCAGCTTGACGGCGCCGAAGAACAGCGCGCCATACAGCCGGTAGGCGTCGGCGTCGGCACGGACCAGCACCGGGTGGTGCTGGCTGTCGAGTTGCTCGCTGCGCGACAGGCTGGAGATGCGATAGATGAAGGTGATACAGGCCACCAGCAGCCCGACCTCGACGGCGACCGTGAGGTCGAGCAGCACAGTCAGCGCGAAAACCGACAACAAGGTCGCGCGGTAAGGCAGGCGGTAATTGCGCAGGTGCAGGAACTCGCGCCACTCGCCCATGTTCCATGCGACATACAGCAGGATCGCCGACAGGCAGGCCAGCGGAATCGAACCGGCCAGAGGCGCGGCGATCAGAACCACCGCCAGCAACGTGGCGGCATGCACGATGCCCGAGATCGGCGAGACCGCGCCGCTCTTGATATTGGTCATCGTGCGCGCAATGGTGCCGGTGGCTGGCATGCCGCCAAAAAACGGTGTGACGAAATTGGCCACGCCCTGGGCCATCAACTCCTGGTTCGGATCGTGGCGGTCGCGCGTCAGGTTGTCGGCGACGCGGGCGCACAGCAGCGACTCGATGGCGCCCAGCAGTGCCAGCGTGGAGGCGGGAATCAGCAGGAAACGCACGGTGGCCCAGTCAAAGGTGGGCAGGGCGAACGCGGGCAGGCTGGCCGGAATGCCACCGAAGCGGCTCTTGATCGTTTCCACCGGAACGTCCAGCAGCCAGACTGCGGTGGCAGCGACCACCAGCGCCACTATGCTGCCGGGCAAGGCCGACAGGCGTGCCAGCAGGCCGGCGCCGTGGGCCCACTGCTTGCGCCAGTGCTCCCAGAGCAGGAGCAGCGCCAGTGAGCCACCCGACACCACCAGCGCGGCCGGGTTGGCGGTGGAAGCCGCGGCGCCCAGTACCTTGACCATACCGAACAGGTCGGCCGGCACGTCGCGTACCTGCAGTCCGAAAAAGTCCTTGACCTGCGAGAGCGCAATCAGCACCGCGATGCCGTTGGTGAAGCCGATCACCACGGCCACCGGAATGAAGCGCACCAGCACACCGAGGCGAAAAAACCCGAGCAGAAACAGCATCACACCGGACATCGCGGTGGCAATGATCAGGTTGGCCACGCCGTAACGCTCGACGATGCCGTAGACGATCACGATGAATGCGCCGGCCGGTCCGCCGATCTGGACCCGGCTGCCGCCGAGCAGCGAGATCAGGAAGCCGGCAATGATGGCGGTGAACAGGCCGGCTTCGGGTTTAAGGCCGCTGGCAATCGCGAAGGCCATGGCCAGCGGCAGCGCCACCACGCCCACCGTGACGCCGGCGGCCAGGTCCCGGCCGAAGTCCTGACGCCGGTAACCCGGCAATGCGTCGAGCAGCTTGGGTCGAAATGAAAATGAGAGCTTCATGTCCGATGGCAGTGGCGCTACCCATGGTTGCGGACGGCTGTTGCTGCCCGGGGACGGAAACACGGTGTCGAGGGTGGGCCATCATAAACCGCGTCGTTTTCCGACCTGTCGCATGTGCAGCGCCGTATGCTCAGCGTTGCGGAATCTGCGCCTCGCCCTGGACCCCGCCTTGCCTTGGCGCGACATCGGAAAACACGGCTGCGCCGGAACCGGGTCCGGCGGCGGATAACACGACCCGCGGGCGCAGGTTCGCCCGTAGACTACCGCGCAAACGACGGCGTACCCCGTTTCAGGGCACGCGACCCAACCCACCGGACCATCCTGATGCGATTGATTCTTACGCTTACATGCCCTGACCGACCTGGTATCGTGCACGCCGTCAGCGGCTTCCTGCTGGCCCAGAGCGGCAACATTCTGGAGGCTGCGCAGTACGACGACGCCGTGACCGGCGTCTTCTACATGCGGGTGTGTTTCGAGATGGGCAAGTCCGACGCCAGGTCGCCTGCGCAGATGGATGAGTTGTTTGCGCCGCTGGCATCCGAATTCGGCATGAAGGCGCGTTTCGCCGAGGCGGCACGTCCGATCCCGACCATCATCATGGTGTCGCAACACGGCCACTGCCTGCACGACCTGCTGTTCCGGCTGCGTTCGGGTGTGTTACCGATCGAGGTGCGCGCCATCGTCTCCAACCACCGCGATTTCTACCAGCTGGCGGCCAGCTACAACATCCCGTTCCACCATATTCCGGTCAAAGCCGATACCAAGGCAGCGGCCGAAGCCAAGCTGCTGGACCTGTTCGAATCCGAAGGCGGCGAACTGCTGGTGCTGGCGCGTTACATGCAGGTGTTGTCCGACGACCTGTGCCGCAAGTTGTCGGGTCGGGCCATCAACATCCACCATTCCTTCCTGCCCAGCTTCAAGGGCGCGCGCCCTTATCAGCAGGCACATGACCGGGGCGTCAAGTTGATTGGTGCCACGGCCCACTACGTGACCGGTGACCTGGACGAGGGCCCGATCATCGAGCAGGACGTGGCACGTGCCAGCCATGGCATGGACGTCAACACATTGACCACGCTGGGTCGCGACACTGAAAGCGCCGTGCTGGCGCGTGCCGTCAAATGGCATGCGGAGCACCGCATCCTGCTCGACGGCCACAAGACGGTGGTGTTCCGCTGACCTGAGCCGCGGATGCAGTCGACGACAATACATGCCGGCCTATCGCCGGCTTGTACCGATGCAACTGACCGACTGCGACCCTGAAGAACAACGCGCACTGACTCTGCTGGGCGAGCGCATCGGTGCCATCTATCTGCGCCAGCGGCTCGGGCTCGAAGGCGAACGCTACGGCGGCACACGCCTGTCGCACCGGCTGATCCGGGCCGGTCTCACGCTCGGGGGCTTGCGCAAACGCGGGCGGCGCAATGTGCTCAATATCCAGCTGCGCCACAACACCGTGCCATTGGCGCGGCTACCTGCAGCACTCGATGGCACCACGCTGCTGCATATCAGCGATCCGCACCTGGACATGGATGCCGGATTTCTGGCCCATCTGATCGAGCGTGTGCAAGGCCTGCGTTTCGACGCCTGCGTATTGACGGGCGACTTCCGCTTTCACGGGGCGGGCTCCTACCAGGCGGTTCTCGACGGGCTGGCCCGATTGCGCCCCCATCTGGGCGAACGTGTGCACGCGGTGCTGGGCAACCACGACTCGATCCGCATGGTGCCGGGCATGGAGCAGCGGGGGTATCCGGTGCTGATGAACGAGTCCCTGCGCTGGCAGCAGGCTGGCGGTGCGCTGGCTGTGGTTGGCATCGACGACGCGCATTACTTTCGCACCCACAACCTGCACAAGGCGATGGCCGATGTGGTGGCCGACGACTGTGTGGTGCTGCTCTCGCACACGCCCGAGCCGTACCGCCAGGCCGCCCATGCCGGTGTCGACCTGATGCTCAGCGGCCATACCCACGGCGGCCAGGTCTGCCTGCCGGGCGGTTTTCCGATCCTGACGGACACACCCACACCCCGCGCCTATGTGCGCGGCGCCTGGCGCTACCACGCAATGGCCGGTTATACGTCGGTGGGCTGCGGCGCCTCGGTGGTCGACGTGCGGTTGAACTGCCTGCCCGAACTGACGCTGCACCAGCTCCGGCGCGCCTGAGCGCCTGTAGCGCCGGCGCCGCGATCCGTCGTGGCGAGAGGCCCTGACGGCCCCGTGCGCCATGGTCTCAGGCCGGCTGCGCCAGCAGTTCGCCCAGCAGCGCACCCAGCGCCATGTCGTCGACCTGGCCGAGCTGGTTGAGCTGCAGGCGGCCCTGGCGGTCGAACACCAGCAGCGTCGGCGTGCCCCCCATGGCGTAGGCCTGCATGGTTCGTGGCATGGGTCCGGATTCGCCCGGCATGTCGATACCGACCGGAAAACCGATCCGGTATTCATGCAGAAACACCCGCAGCGCTGCCGCCGTCATGACCGCATGGTGCTCGAACACGGTGTGCAGGCCCAGCACGGCAAGCTCCCGGCCCGCGAACACCTGGGTCAGCCGCTTGGCCTGCGGCAGACCGTGGCTGACACAGCCGGGACACAGCATCTGAAACGCATGCACCACCACCACCTGTCCGCGCAACGCGGCCAGGCTCAGTGGCTCGGGGGTATTGAGCCACTCGCTGACCTGCAGTTCGGGCGGATGGCTGGTGGTGGCAGGGGACATGCGGACTCCTCGCGGGGGTGATGTTGCCGGCAGCCTGGTCGTCAGGCGGTGTTTTTTGCCGGTGCCAGCGGCACGGCCGGAAAATCGACCGGCACCGCGAACGCAATGTTCACATAGTTGGTGAACAGGTTCAATGCCACATGGGCGACGATCTCGACAACGGCTTCGTCGTCGAAACCAGCCCGGCGCAGGTTTTGCAGATCGTCCTCGCCCACTTGGCCGCGCGCATCGACCAGGCGCAGCGCAAAACGCAATGCGGTCTGGGTGCGGCTGTCATCCGACTGGCCCTGCTGCGCCTGGCGCAGCGTGTCGGCGCCCAGGCCGGCCTTGCCACCAAGCGCCGTATGGGCCGCCAGGCAGTAGTGGCACTGGTTGCGATTGGCGACCGCCACGGCGATCTGTTCGCCCAGTGCGGCGCCGAGCACGCCGCTGCCCAGGGCGCCGAACGAACCCCACATGCTCTTGAGCGCGGCCGGCGAATGGGCGACAGCGCGGAACATGTTGGGTGTGGCGCCGAAGGCCTTGTGGATCGGGTCCAGCAGCTGCAGGCGTGCCGGCGTGGTGTCGTTGCGATCGATCAGGGTGATGCGGCTCATGGAGAACTCCTTCGGGTTGGGATCTGGATTCCAGGGAGCTCCAGTTTGACGGTCATGATCGTATGATCGGGATCAAATCGTCTGTCAAACATGACTAATCGTCCAGAATCGGCGCCTCCAGCAACGGCGCCCGTGGTTTTGCCGGAGGGCAGCGCACTCGATCGCCTGTCCGGGCTGCTGACGCAGTTCCGGGTCCACGCGCACCTGTTCCATGCCGGTCCCTTGTGTGGCGTGACGCATTTCGATGCCCAACCGGGACGCGGCTTTCTGCATGTGCTGCGCCGTGGCCACATGGTGCTCAGCCACCACGATGGCAGCGGTGTCCCGGAGCGGATCGTGGTCGACGAACCGACGCTGCTGTTCTACCCGCGGCCACTCGAACACCGCTTTCACAACGCGCCGGTGGAAGGGTCCGACTTCGTCTGCGCGACGCTCGACTTCGAGGGCGGCATGTTGCATCCGCTGGTGCGGGCCTTGCCACCGCTGCTGGTGCTGCCGCTGTCGGCGGTCCATGGGCTGGAGCACACGCTGACCCTGCTGTTTGCCGAAACCGAGCGCGTGCGTTGCGGTCAGCGCCTGCTGGCGGACCGGTTGTTCGACGTGTTGCTGGTGCAACTGCTGCGCTGGATGCTCGACCACCCGCAGCAAGGTACGGCGGCGCCAGGGCTGCTGCTGGGCTTGTCCGACGCGCGCATTGCGCGCACGCTGGTGGCCTTGCATGAACAACCGGGCGAACCCTGGACACTGGCGGCGATGGCGCGGCAGGCGGGAATGTCGCGCAGCGCGTTCGCGCCTTGCTTCAAGTCCCTGCTGGGGGTCACGCCCGCCGACTATCTGGCGCGCTGGCGGGTGGCATTGGCCTGCAAGATGCTGCGCGATGGCCGCGCCGTCAAGTTCATCGCCGATGCGCTGGGATACGCTACGGCGTCGTCGTTGTCACGCGCCTTCACCCAAGAGACCCGCTGTTCGCCGCGCGCCTGGCTGCAATCCCAGAGGGCCTAAACCAGCAGACAGCGGCAGGGTCAACGCGTGACAGCCGCCGCAGACCGGGAACACCTGGCCGACAAAGCGGTTGGCCGCGTCGCTGCACAGATAGGCGGCGAACGGTGGCGCCTTGTTCGGCCAGCACCGTGCACAGCGCCGGGCCCAAGAACCCATCTGCCTGGGTGACCAGGATACGTTTGCCGTGCAAGGGTGGGGTGGGCGTGTGGCGGACTCCTTGGGCGATGGGTTTGCGGGCGAGCCGGAAAGGGGGGGTCTGCACGCGACAGCATGCCGATGGCAACGCGCGCCTGGCCTCATCGTGTGACGTTTTGTATTCGGTCATCACAAAGCGGGATGCCGGTCAACGGTGTCATGCACTCGGTGACGCAGGCCTTCGCCACCGGCTGCGCGGTTCCGGGCCAGGGTTATCCGTGTCACGCCGATGCGATCGTCATCGACCGCCGACAATACGGCCCATGAAAGCTCCCCCCCGCCTGCAGTCCCTGGTCGACGAAGGACTGATCGATACCGTGGTCCGCCAGCTCATGAGCGGCAAGGAAGCCATGGTCTATGTCGTGCGCAGCGGCGACGAGACGCTGTGCGCCAAGATATACAAGGAAGCCACGCAGCGCAGTTTTCGCCAGGCGGTGGACTACACCGAGAACCGCAAGGTCAAGAATTCGCGCCAGGCCCGTGCCATGGCCAAGGGCACGCGGTTTGGTCGCCAGGCCCAGGAGGCGGCCTGGCAAAGCGCCGAGGTCGATGCGCTGTATCGGCTGGCCGCCGCCGGTGTGCGAGTGCCCAAACCGCACAATTTCCATGAGGGCGTATTGCTGATGGAGCTGGTCAGTGATGAACACGGCGATGCCGCACCGCGCCTGAACGACGTCGACCTGACGCCCGAGCAGGCAAGGCTGCACCATGCCTCGCTGTTGCTGGAGGTGGTGCGCATGTTGTGCGCCGGCGTCGTGCACGGCGATCTGTCGGAGTTCAACATCCTGCTGGCATTTGATGGCCCGGTGATCATCGATCTGCCGCAGGCGGTCGACGCGGCCGGCAACAACCATGCGCAGCGCATGCTGCTGCGCGACGTGGCCAATCTGCGCGATTTCTTCGGGCGTTTTGCGCCGGAACTGCTGCAGACCGACTTCGGTCCCGAGATATGGGACCTGTACCAGCGCGGCCTGCTCGACCCGTCGGTGACGCTGACCGGCCGCTTCGTGCGCAAGACCGGTGCCGTGGACGTGGGGCATCTGATGAGCGAAATCGACGATGCGCGCGCCGAGGAGGCGGCGCGGCTGCTGCGCATGCAGGGCGCGCGATGAGGATCGCCCAAGCCTGGCATTGCTGCCGGTCGGTGGACGGAGTTGGCGCTGGCGGGGTGGCGGCATGACCCAGCGGTTGAGCGTGTCGTCGGCACTGCTGCTGACCGTTCCGCCCTTGCTGTGGGCCGGCAACGCGATCGTCGGCCGGTTGGTGCGCAATGACATACCTCCGTTCACGCTGAACTTCCTGCGCTGGGCCATCGCGTTTGCCATCCTGCTGCCGCTGGGCGCCTGGGTGCTGCGCCGCGCGGGCGGCATGTGGCCTCACTGGCGCCGGTTTGCGCTGCTGGGGCTGCTCGGCGTCGGTCTGTACAACACCTTGCAGTACCTGGCGCTGCAGACCTCGACCGCGCTCAACGTGACGCTGGTCGCCTCGAGCATGCCGCTATGGATGCTGGTGATCGGTGCATTGTTCTTCGGTGTCGGGATCACGCGCAAGCAGTTGCTCGGTGCGGTATTCTCGATCACCGGTGTGGCCGTGGTGCTGGCGCGCGGCGACTGGACGCAGCTGCTGGCATTGCGCCTGGTGATCGGTGACGTGTTCATGCTGGCTGCCACCTTCTGCTGGGCCTGCTACAGCTGGCTGCTGGTGCGCCGCGCCGAACCGGACACGATTCGCAACGACTGGGCCGCCTTTCTGCTGGCGCAGGTAACGATGGGCCTGATGTGGTCGGGTGCGTTCACGGCCGGCGAATGGGCGCTGACCGATGCGCATATCCGCTGGAGCGGGTCCTTGCTGGCTGCCCTGCTGTTTGTGGCGGTCGGTCCGGCGGTGTTGGCCTACCGCTGTTGGGGGCTGGGTGTGCAGCGGGCCGGACCGGCGGTGGCCGGATTTTTTTCCAACCTGACTCCGCTGTTCGCGGCGCTGATGTCCACGCTGTTCCTGGGCGAGATGCCGCAGCTGTACCACCTGCTCGCTTTTGCGTTGATCGTTGCCGGAATCGTCGCATCGTCGCGTTGATGGCCTGGTGACTGCCGTGCAATAGACTGGTGGCTGCTGCAGGCCTGCACCAGATGCACACTCCGGTATCACCTATGTCCGACACCTTGGCGCCAATCGCCCACGCCCCGTCCTACTACGCCTACTCGGCCCATCCGGCCCCGAAGCGCCCGGCTTTGCGCGGGTCGGTGCAGGCCGATGTCTGCATCGTCGGCGCCGGCTACACCGGCCTGTCGGCGGGTATCGCGCTGGCCGAGGCCGGCAAGCGCGTCGTGATCCTGGAGCAGTCCTCGGTAGGCTGGGGCGCTTCCGGACGCAACGGTGGCCAGATCGTGCACAGTTATTCGCGCGACCTGGACGTCATCGAGGCCAGTCACGGCAGCGCGGTGGCCGAACCCTTGGGTCGCATGATGTTTGAAGGTGCCGAGGTGATTCGCCAGCGGGTGGCCAGATACAACATCGATTGCGACCTCAAGAAGGGCGGTATTTTTGCAGCTGTCAATGCGTCCAAGGCCGAGGGGCTGATCGAACAGAAGGCCTTGTGGGAACGCTGGGGCCATCCCGGCCTGACACTGGTGGACAGCCCGGCCGAGGTGCGCAAGCTGGTAGGCACCGATCGTTACAGCGCGCTGCTGGTGGATCCGACCGGAGGCCACTTCCATCCGCTGAACCTGGCGCTGGGCGAAGCGGCCGCGTTCGAGGGCCTGGGCGGCACCATCCACGAGGCTTCGGGCGTGACGAAGATCGAACGCGGCGCGACCGCCGTGGTGCATACGGCGCAAGGACAGGTGCGGGCCGCACAGGTGATCGTTGCCTGCAATGCCTACGGCGGCAATCTGGAGCCCAAGCTGGCCAGCCGCTCCATGCCCTGCGGCACGCAGGTCATCGCCACGGCGCCGCTCGGTGCGCTGGCCGATGAGCTGATTCCGTCGGACTACTGCGTCGAGGACAACAACTTCCTGCTCGACTACTTCCGGCTGTCGGCCGACAAGCGGCTGATCTACGGTGGTGGTGTGGTCTACGGCGCACGTGACCCGAAGGAGGTCGAGTCGCTGATCCGGCCGCAGATGGTCAAGACTTTCCCGCAGCTGCAGGAGGTGCAGATCGACTTCGGCTGGACCGGGAACTTCCTGCTGACGCTCTCAAGGCTGCCGCAGGTCGGCCTGCTTGCACCCAACATATATTTCTCGCAGGGATGCTCGGGACATGGAATTACCTTCACGCATCTGATCGGCCGGGTGCTGGGCGAGGCCATGCAGGGCGACACTACCCGGTTCGACGCATTTGCGCGGCTGCCGCATCACCCGTTCCCCGGCGGGCGTCTGCTGCGTGTGCCGTTCACCGCCATGGGCGCCATGTGGTACCAGCTGCGCGACCAGCTGGGTATCTGAACAGCAATATCAACTGGAGAAGTGAATATGCGCAACAAGGAATTGGACATCGTCGTGCATGGCGCCACGGGTTTTACCGGCCGCCTGGTCGTGGAGTACCTGCTGCGCCGGTATCCGGCGGGCAGCGGTGTGCGCTGGGCCATGGGCGGGCGCAACGCCGACAAGCTGGCCCAGGTACGTGATGAACTCAAGGCGCCTGCGGACACGCCGCTGGTGGTGACCGGCAGCGCCGATGCGGCCAGCCTGCAGGCCTTGATGGCACGCACCCGGCTGGTGTTGACCACGGTGGGCCCGTACCAGCTGTATGGCAACGAACTGGTGGCCGCCTGCGCGCAATCGGGCGTGGACTACGTCGACCTGTGCGGTGAGCCGGCCTGGATGCGCCAGATGATCGACGCGCATGAGGCGCAGGCCAAGGCCAGCGGCGCGCGTATCGTGTTCTCGTGCGGATTCGATTCGATTCCGTTCGACCTGGGCGTGGCGATGTTGCAGAGTGAAATGCAGCAGCGCTTTGGCAGTGCAGCCAATCGCGTGCGCGGCCGGGTGCGCAAGATGAAGGGTACCTTCTCCGGTGGCACCGCGGCCAGCCTGAAGGCGACGATGGCCGCGGCAGCGCAGGATCCGAGGGTGCTCGATCTGCTGCGCAACCCGTTCTCGTTGACGCCCGGTTTCGAGGGGCCCCGCCAGCCCTCGGGCAACAAGCCGATGCGCGACGAGATACTGGGCCTGTGGGTCGCACCCTTCATCATGGCGGCGATCAACACCCGCAATGTGCACCGATCCAACTTTTTGCTGGGCCACGCCTGGGGCCGGGATTTCGTCTACGACGAGATGCTGGTCACCGGTGCCGGCGAGAAAGGCGAGGCGATTGCCAATGCGGTGGCTGCCGACAAATCCATGGGCGGCGAGGGTGGTCCGAAGCCCGGCGAAGGTCCGTCGCGCGAAGAGCGCGAGGCGGGTTTCTACGATGTGCTGTTTGTCGGCAGCAATGCCGACGGGGACACGTTGCGGGTCAGCGTCAAAGGCGATCGCGACCCGGGTTATGGCTCGACCTCGAAGATGATCAGCGAGGCGGCGGTCTGCCTGCTGCAGGATCCGAAGCATCCTGCCGGCGGAATCTGGACGCCGGCGTCGGCGATGGGCGCGCGGCTGATCGCGCAGCTGCAGAAAAATGCCGGCCTGACGTTTGCCGTCGAGGCCGGCTGAGCCGGTCAAGCCAGCAGCGCGGCCACTTCAGCGCTTGCGCGCCGCCAGACCGACCAGCGCCGAGCGTCCCAGGTGGTGTTCGCCTTCGGCCAGATCGGCCTCGTACATGCGCAGTTCGAGAATCTCCAGCGCGGCGAACGCGTCGCGCATCATTTCTTCGGTGTACAGGTTGGCCAGGATGCCAGGGCCACCGGTCTTGTAGTCGATCTGCTTGGGGGTGTAGCCCTGCACGATCAACAATCCGCCGGGCTTGAGGCTGTCCACCATGCGGGCAAACAGGCGCGTGCGCATGGCCGGATCGGCGAACTGGATGAAGATGGCGGCGACCACGTCGAACTGATTGCGCGGCCAGTCCCATTGATCGCAATCGGCCACCTGGTAGTTGACCTGCACGCCGGCGTCCTGAGCCAGCTTGCGCGCCTTGGCCACGCCGACATCCGAGATGTCGAAGGCCTGTACCTGCAGGCCCTGGCGCGCCAGCCAGACACTGTTGCGACCTTCGCCGTCGGCCACACACAGCGCATGGCCGGTGGCCGGCAGGCGCGCCAGCTGTTCGCGCAGATAGACGTTGGGTTCGGTGCCGAACAGGTAGCCGTCGTGCGCAAATCGCTGGTTCCATTTGATCGCGGCGTCGCTGAAGCCGGGGGATGATGCAGTCATGGCAAGACGGTCCTTTCAAGCAGGTGAACGATGGCAATATTGTCGTCGCCGCACCATTGTCCGCGCCGCATGGCCATGACCCACAATGCCCGATCAAGGAGAAAACATGCCACATCTGACGATTCTGACCGGCGCATCGCGCGGCATGGGGCTGGCCATGGCCACCCGGTTGTGTATCAACGATGCCGTGGTGTTGTGCATATCGCGCCAGGCCTCGGCTGGGCTGGCAGCAACAGCCCAGGCGCAGGGCGCACATCTGACGCAGTGGCAGGCCGACCTGGCCGAGCCGGTGCCGGTGGCCGAGCGGCTGCGCCAGTGGCTCGGTGCGCACGATGCCGCGACGTTTGCCGGGGCCACGCTGATCAACAACGCAGCCGTGGTCGATCCGATCGGCCCATTGCCGTGGGCTGATCCGCAGGCGATGACCCGCTTGTTGCGGCTGGATCTGGAGGCGCCGATGCAACTGTGCGCAGCATTCATGTCGGCCACTCGCAATTGGCCGATGCCGCGCAGGATACTGAACATCTCGTCGGGGCTGGGCCGGCGCGCGATGGCCGGCAGCGCGTTGTATTGCGCTGCCAAGGCCGGCATGGACCATTTCAGCCGCTGCGTTGCGCTGGACGAAGAGCGCCAGCCCAACCCGGTGCGTATCGTCTCGCTGGCGCCCGGAGTGATCGACACCGACATGCAGTCGGCGTTGCGTGCGGGCGATCCGGTGGTGTTTCCGGAGCGCGAGAGTTTCGTGCGGCTCAAACAATCGAATGCACTGGCATCGCAGACCCAGGCGGCAGCGCAGGTGCTGGCTTTTCTGGCGCGGGCCGACTTTGGCAGCAACGTGATTGCCGACGTGCGCGATGCCTGAGTGCATGGCGTAGACTTGTTGCGTACTCATTGAATGGAATCGCCATGCGGGTCTGCATGGGGTCAGCTGTCTTGATCCTTCGCAGGGCTGTGTATCACCACAGCGGTGTGGACCCTGGCGAGACAAGCTGACCATGCAACATTTTTCCCGTTGGTTGATCGTCCTCATCGCGTTGCTGGGCCTGGGCGGCATCGCTTATCTGTGGTGGCAGAAGCAGCAGGTGCCAGCGCCGGTCCCGATTACCGCCGTGCCGCTGCCGGCGCAGACCCCGGTGGTCGAGGCGCCTGCCCCTGCGGCGTCCGAGCCGGCCAATTACCCGATCGAAGCGGTGGCGGCGCTGAACGCGGCCTCAAGCCCATTGCCGCCTCTGGACGCGCAAGGGGATGCGATACGCGAGGCGCTCATCGGCCTGATGGGCCGCCAGCAGGTGCTTTCTTTCTTCGATCTGGACGGCTTCGCGGGCCGGGTGGTGGCCACCGTGGACAACCTGGGGCGGCCGCATGCGCCAGCGCGTCTGTGGCCGGTGGTTCCAGCTCCGGCGCAGTTTCTGGTGCAGGAGCGCGACGGCGTTGCGTATGTGGCCAAGGGCAATGCCGACCGCTATTCCGCCTTCGTGCGTTTTGCCTCGGGCATCGACACCGGCGGTGCGGTGGCCCTGTATCTGCGCATGTACCCGCTGCTGCAAAGCGCCTATGAGGAGCTGGGTTACCCGAACAAGCCGTTCAACAACCGGCTGGTGGAAGTCATCGACCAGTTGCTGCAGACGCCTGAACCGCAAGGTCCGATCGCGCTGACGCTGACCAAGGTACAGGGGCCGGTCGAGGTCAAGCGCCCCTGGGTGCGGTATGAGTACGCCGATCCGGATCTGCAGTCCCGCGCGGCCGGCCAGAAGATCATGATGCGCATGGGAGTGCAACACACCCGCACGCTCAAGGCCAAGCTGCGCGAGCTGCGCAAGCGCATCGCTGCCAGCCACCCGGGCGGCTGATCGATCAGGCTTTTTTGGCCAGACGTTCGTTCTGCGGGAACATCGCCTTGCGGGCGATCTCGTCCATCTCGGTCTTGAAGGTGTAGCGGGTCTTGATCGCTTCGGCGCGTTGCGCAGCCGGGCGGGCATTGATGGTATCGAGCAGGCGTTTGACATGTGGCAATCTGGCCCAGGCGTCATCACCGAGCACATACGGGGCCACGCGCGCCCAGCCCCAGACGGCCATGTCCACCAGGCCGTATTGCTCGCCCAGCATGAATGCCTGCTTTTCCAGATGGCTGTTCAGAATGCCCCAGTGGCGCCAGGCCTCGAAATCGTAGCGGTTGAGTGCATATTCCTTGGGTTCTGGCGCCGCATGCCTGAAATGCACGGCCTGGCCTGAATACGGGCCGATACCGCTGGCCACGAACATCAGCCATGACAACATCGGGCCACGTTGCGCAGGCGTGTTCGCCGGCAGGAACTTGCCGGTCTTCTCGGCCAGGTACAGCACGATGGCGTTGCTGTCGAACACGACCACGCCGTCGTCAACGATGGCCGGTACCTTGGCGTTCGGATTGAGCGCGGTATACGCCGGTGCGTGTTGTTCACCCTTGCGACTGTCGACCGGGACGATTTCGTAGGGCAGTCCGGTTTCTTCGAGCATCAGGGCCACCTTGGCCGGATTCGGAGCTGCGTTGTAGTAGAAGGTGATCATGGACATGTCTCTGGTTGTGGGATCGTGTCGATTATCCCGACGGAGCAATCCCGTCCGGGCCTATGGGTCATGCGTGTGCCCGCCGCAGCAGCAGTTCGCGCTCCTGGGCGTTATCGGTCAACGCGGCTGCCTGCCGGAATGCGGCCCGGGCCTCGTCGTTGCGGCCGAGTTTGTGCAGCAGGTCGCCTCGCACGCTGGGCAGCCAGGGGTAGGCGGGCAACATCTGGTCGCGCTCTAGCCGCTCGACGATCTCCAGCGCCGCCTGCGGGCCGAATGCCATGCCGACGGCGACCGCGCGGTTGAGTTCGACCACCGGCGACGGCGTCAGCGCAGCCAGCGCGTCGTACAAGGCCACGATCTGCGGCCAATCGGTATCGGCGGCGCAAGGCGCACGGGCATGGCATGCCGCCAGCGCGGCCTGCAAGGCGTAGGGGCCGCGGGCACCGGCCAGCGCGTCGCTGCGTTCCAGTGCTGCCAGGCCTCGGGCGATCAGCGCATGGTCCCATTGCGCGCGGTCCTGTTCCAGCAGCAGCACCGGCCGACCCCGGGCGTCCAGCCGCGCCGCGGTACGCGAAGACTGGATCTGCATCAACGCAAGCAGGCCATGGGTCTCGGCTTCTTCGGGCATCAGCGTGGCCAGCACGCGGCCCAGGCGCAAGGCGTCCTGACACAGCGCAGGGCGCATCCAGTCGTCTCCGCTGGTTGCGGCATACCCTTCGTTGAAGATCAGGTAGATCACTTCAAGAACCGACCCCAGCCGGGGTTTGCGCTCAGCCGGGCCGGGCACCTCGAATGGAACACGGGCTGCGGCCAGGCTGCGTTTGGCGCGCACGATGCGCTGCGCGATCGTCGGTTCGCCGACCAGGAAGGCCCGCGCGATCTCGCCGGTGGACAGGCCGCCGAGCAGGCGCAGCGTCAGCGCCACCCGGGCCTCGGTGGACAAGACCGGATGGCAGGCGATGAAAATCAGCCGCAGCAGATCGTCGCCGATGTCGTCGGCGCGTGCAGCATCCAGTGCGTCGACGAAGTCGGGCTCCACATGGGCTTGCAGGGCTTCGAGTTCCTGGCCGATGGCCTCGTGCTTGCGCAACTGCATGGCCTGCTGGCGCAGGCGGTCGAGCGCGCGATTCTTGGCAGTGGTCATGAGCCAGGCGCCGGGGTTGTCGGGCATGCCGTCGCGCGGCCAGCACTCCAGGGCACTCACCAGCGCGTCCTGACCGATCTCCTCGGCCAATCCGACATCGCGCAACATGCGCGCGACCTTGGCAACGACCTTGCCCGATTCCATGCGCCACAACGTGGCGATGCGGCTGTTGAAGTCGGACTCCGGCATATGTGCGCTTGGGGGACCGTTAACGGCTGGTATCCATATGACGAACGACGACGCTGCGGATCGACATTGAAAACGCGGTCGTCGAAGGAAACTGTTGCCCGGCGGTCCGTCGGATGGACTATTCGTAACAGGGCCCGACTGCGCGCACCTCGACCGTCGCCCATCGGGCCGCCGGACACAGCGCCGCGATGGCCAGTGCCTCGTCGCGGCTGGCACAGTCGACCAGAAAGAAGCCGCCGACCATTTCCTTGGCCTCGGCAAATGGCCCGTCGAGCATCCGCTGCCGTCCGTCGCGCACCGCGACCCGCGTTGCCTTGTCATCGGAGACCAGCGACTCGACGGCCAGCAATACCCCGCGCTGTTTGAGTTCGGCCGCAAACGCGCCCATTTGCGCATAGACACGTTTTCCGTCTTCCACGCCACGCTCGGCGCGTTGGCCCCGTGGTTCGACGATCAACAACAGATACGGCATCACTTGCTCCGTTCGGGTGGCTGGCTCGCCAGTTTACGGGCAGTCGCGCAACCGTCCTTGCCGCAGCATTGCGG
>Ga0073904_10001521_pt1 | contig 17341 bp, 14 predicted proteins | sample KloWWTrecipitate_FD_66668 | JGI IMG/M metagenome (GOLD analysis project Ga0073904, IMG submission 66668) | Active sludge microbial communities from Klosterneuburg, Austria, studying microevolution and ecology of nitrifiers - Klosterneuburg... | ecosystem: Engineered > WWTP > Aerobic digester >... | reverse complement strand
AATTCGGCAAAAATGTGTAATTAATTAGGGACACTTTCCGCCCGTAACTAACAGCGATCACACGGCTTAGCGTTACAGAATGTGTAAACCGACTGTTTCAAATTAATTTGATGTAATTTGGGACAGCCGATGTCTGGGAAACTTCTTGGAGCGACCTGTTTCTGAGGCAAGGCGGCGAGTGAATAAGTGGCGGTGAGGACTTATGGCAATTTCAGTAAGTGTGTTTGGATCTGTTGCTGGTTTACGTACGCATATAGGTTGCCGCTGGAGACGTTGGCCGGGGCGATCCGGGTTTCGACGTGTGTCACGCGGTGGGCGGATGCGATCGGCCGGGCGAGTGATAGCGAATACGACAGCGGCGATACAGCTTGATTCCAGACCCTTGCAACGACACCTTGCCCGATACCGTCCTCGGCCGGTTTGAGCGCCCACAGCATTACGTTTGGATCGGATATTTGCAGAAACGAAAAGCTGCTAGCCGGATATTGCCGCAGCTGATCGCCGAATCCGCCGATCCGGCCAGTTACAAACGAATTTTGGTGCTCAAGTGAGAATCGCATTGCTGCCGTCTGATCAAAACCGCCGTGAGTTTTGAGAGCAAACCGCTGCAGAAAATAGCCATCGCCGCCCTGATCACGGATACCGAGGTTCGGGCCATCGACCTGGCCGCCGGCCAAGACGTTTATCTGCGGCGTCGTAGTGTCAAAAACACGCGGGGCACTCGACCCAAGCTGCATAAAGGAATTGTCCCAGTTCGAAAGCGTCACGCCAAAGGCATTGCTGCCGCCGTCGGTAATGTCCGCAAAATGATTGAGCGTGAGCCAGTCGTAACGGGCGTTTTTGGGCGAATAATGGCCGCCGCTTGCCAGCATTTTGCCGCGAATCACCGCACCGACCTCTTCGTGCCAGACGTCGGGCGAGTTGATGTCGAAAGAGTAGCTCCACGTCTTAACGTTGCCAAAATTTTCGGTAATATCGTTACGCACATCGATGCGGTCGATGTCGCGAAAGAGCGTTACGCGCGTCGTATGGCGAAGCGGACTGCCCGAGACAGCTCGGAGCGTCACACTCACCGGACCGACGTTTTCGACCGTCACCGTACCGGAACGATCGCCGCCGAGGTCGTTGAGCAACTTACCGCCGATGTTGCGGACGGTTTCGCGGTTGTTTCGGGTTTTATCGATCAGACTGGAGATCGCTCCGTCGGGTGCGATCGTCAGGCGGTAAGTGCCGTTCTCGATCGTCGCACCGTTCTGAACGGCGGCATTTGGCAACACTGCGGGAGCACCGCTTCGGATTTCAAAAACCTTGTAACCGACCGACGGAACATCAGAGGCAAGCACGCGAAGTATCCGTTGCGTGCCGAATGTCATCAGCTGTGACGGCACCTCAACGCCGGTCGCGGCGTCAACGGCCCTGACCTTTCGATATCCCCGCACCGGAATATCAGCAAAATCCGTGCGGGCCCAACTTAGCGGATTGAATACGAAAAACCGCTCCGTGTTGCCGGTCCGCGAGATCATCCGCCCGAGATCGTATTTGGCGTCATCATAGAGTTTGTCCACATACTGAGTGATCTCATTTTCGACCTTGCGGTGCCACGCCGCACGCTGCGCCCGCGTGACCGCACCGTCGGCCGTCCAGTCGTGCTCATAATACAAGCCCAGATCGATCATCGCCCGATCGCGTTCGGCGATCCGCGAGGTCATAAACGACGGTTGTTCGAGAGCGACCAAGGTCGCCATCGCCTCGGCACTGCGGAGCTTTTCCGATGCACGTTTGACCCTCGACGACACCTCGGCCATCGATGCGATCAGCACGTCCCACTCATTACCGAAGGCGGCCGAAAAGGTTTCGAGTTGAGGCCCGTAACTTGCCTCAAAATCGCGAAAAAAGTCCTCTTGGTTGGAGATGATGACACGGCGGCCAGGCGTCGATTGCTGTTGTGCGACGGCGATAAATTCGTCGCTTGTGTACTGGAGATCGTCGCCGCCGCGGCCAAATGCTCCGATCACCGAAAACGGATATTTTTGTTGAAACAGCATACTATTATCGGCAAAGCCGATGGTCGCGACCGGGTCATCGGCTTCGATGTAGCTGCCGAACATCTTATTGGTCGTGTATTGCGACTGCCATTTCATCAGCACTTGGCTGCCGTCACGTCCGCCGGAGTAATAGATCTCGCGGTCACGGTTATTTAGCCCTGTCACCTCGGTCGCACAATTACAAACGCCCTTCCAGGAGTATTTGGCACCGGCACCGGCCCACAGCGACGAGAGGCCGTAAGGCATCGTCTGATTTTCCATCGCGACCGCCATCGGAAATCGCAGGTTGTAACGCCGCTCGATCCGGCCCGAATAGAGCATCCCGCGCAGCACGCTTTCGGCATTGGATCCGCCCTGTGCCACGACCAGCGGATTCATCGGCACGCTCATATGTCCGTCACGGACGCGTTCGATGAACCGGTTAAATTGGGCTGAGCTGCGGTTTTGCTCAAACTCCCACATCCAGAGGCTGCCGTCACAACTCCAACGCATTTGCAGATCCGATGGATTCGACTGCGTTTCGTCCATCTTGTTGAGGTAATAATCGATCATCGTCAAAAACGCTTGACGATAGGTCGCCTCATCCGCAGTCCAGTAATAGTCTGTGTGATCATCGGGTGCGAGATAGAACCGCTTTTGCCCCGACGCTGCAACGGACGCGGCCAAAATGATCGCGAGCAGACTGATCCCTAAAGATAGTTTTTTAACAGGACTCAGAGTCATAAGAGATCGAAACGTGCCGGATGCGTAGTACAGGCTTATAAAACACCAAAAGCGAACGTTTTCCAACATTCGCTAAGGTCATTTAATTTTAATTTGATCTACTCAGCGATCATTCGTAGCCGAGGGCCTCGACCGGGTCAAGCCGTGCCGCCCTGAGTCCGGGATAGAGTGCACCGACAATGCTGCTGAGAATACCGACGACGAGTATGCTGATGACCGTCGACGGTTCGATCTGGACCGTAAGCGACGTCCATTTGGCCAAAGCGATACTCACCAGAAACGTCGCGATCACGCCAAATAGAACGCCACAGGTACTGATCAACAGTGCCTCCTGCACGATCGTCAACGCAATGCTGAAATTGGACATACCGAGCGATTTGAGCACGCCGATCTGCCGCGTCCGTTCGGTAACGGTCGTGTACATCGTCAGCAGGATGATCAGGGCCGAGATCGCACCGGCAACGCCGACGACCACGTTCAGAAAGACGTTCAACGCCGGAAAGCCCTGCATATAAAGCTCTTCGAGGTCGCGGGTGAGTATTATTTGATTGTCAGGGTACTTGGCCTGTATGTTCTGAGCAACGGCGTCCGGCGTGAAACCGTCTTTGGTCTTGATCAGCAGAGCCGAGACCTTGCCCTCAGCACCCAGCTGTTTTTGCATCGTGGTGAGCGGTATCTTGATGCGGCCGCCCGCACTCGGTTCGTACGAACCGACCAGCGTGAAATCACGATCGTAGAGGCTCATCTTACCGCCGATGACCAGGCTCTTTTGCTGGACCCACGCGACGTCAGCGATCACCTCGTCAGCTCCATCGACCGGTTTTCGTCCTTTGGCGATCTGCACTCCGGAAACAGATGCGTACTCGTCAAAGCTGATGCCATCGACTAGTCGACTACCGGTACTGGAGTCCGAGACCGAGATGCTGTTCTGTGCGATCGGCACCGCCGTTGCGACGCCATCGATCTTCTTCACATCATCGGCGAGACCCACCGGCAGACGGAGGGCTTCGGATCCGCTGAGGCCGAGGCTGCCCGATGCTCGCAGCATTATCTCCGCCCCGACGTTCGCCTCGCGTTGGGCGCGCTCACGCAAACTGCCGTTTGCCAGACCGACCGTAAATACGATCAGCAAAATGCCGATGCCGATGCCGATGATGCTCACCGCCGTCCGCGCCGGACGGTGAAACATATTTGAAAATACGAGGCTGTTCATCAAAAATATCCGAAAAAAGTATCTACCAACAAATTGCCACCAGCGTATCAGGCTAGCGGCAAACAATAAATCTACTCCTTTACCACGCAAAACGCTAGAAGCCGCCATTCAGCACCGGAGCCTACCTCGCCAATTTTTTTTTATTAGCTATAGATCGCCGTGATCGACCGGGCCGTCTTAGGTGACTTGATAAAGCGAATTCACATCAGGCCTTTATTCGAACGCTTCCAGATATTTTATGCCCGAGCCCGTATTAAATATGACGACCGACTCGCCCTCGCGCACGAGGTTTTGAGCGATAAGCTTTCGCAGAGCGGGCAGACAGGCGGCGCCTTCGGGGGCGGTGAAGATGCCGGTGGCGGCTCCGATCTCCGCGACAGCGTCGACAAGTTCGGCGTCCGTCACCGAAATTGCGGTTCCGCCGGATGCACGGATCGCGTCCAGGATGAGAAAATCGCCGATCGCTTTCGGCACGCGAAGCCCGGACGCGACGGTAGCGGCGTTTTCGAATTCGTCGGCAAATCGCTCGCCCTTTTCAAACGCACGCACGATCGGTGCGCACGTATCAGATTGGACGGTGACCATTCGCGGACGTTTTGAACCGATCCAGCCCATTTGCTCCATCTCGGCAAACGCTTTCCACATCCCAATAAGGCCTGTACCGCCGCCGGTCGGGTAAAGGATAACGTCGGGTAAATGTCCGATAAACTTCAGTTTGTCGTTCCCCTCATCATCAAACTGAAGTTTGATGGACATTTGTTCGAAAAGCTCATAGCCCATCGTCTTTTTGCCCTCTACGCGATATGGCTCTTTGAGCGTGGAGACGTCAAACCAGCCTTCGGCCTCCTTGCGTTCGGCGACCATCTTGCCACAGTCGGTGATGAGGCCGTCAACGAGCGTGACATTGGCTCCGGTTTGCTGACATTCGACGATATTTGCGCGCGGAGTGTCGGCGGGCATAAAGATGAAGGCTTCCATTCCGGCCTTTGCGGCATAGGCGGCCAACGCACCGGCGGCGTTTCCGGCCGATGGGACGGCGACCTTTTTGACGCCGAGTTCCTTCGCCATTGAGATCGCGGCGGTCATCCCGCGTGCCTTAAAGCTCTGGGTCGGATTTTGGCCTTCGTCCTTAATATATAGGTCGAGTTTGAGCGGAAGTGCGTCGGCCAATCGGTCGACCTTAAAGAGTGGCGTCCAGCCTTCGCCAAACGATACGGTATTTTCGGCCGCCTCGACCGGCAAGACCTCGCGATAGCGCCATAGTGATGATTCGCGTGTCTTGAGCGACTCTTGCGTCAGCGTTTCGGCCGCCTTTACGAGGTCGTAGCGAACGAGCAAGGGCTTTCCGCATTTGACGCAGAGGTTTTGAAGAGTGCGGGCCTCGTGACGAAGCCCGCATAGTGCACATTCGAGATGGGTAACGTTCATACCTTCCTACGTTAACCACCTCAGCGAAAAATGTCACGACCGAGTCGTCACCCGATCATTTTTTGAATGCAAATTCTTTGACGAGATTGAATAGAGCATTGACGCCCAGCGATATCGAACCGGTCTTAACACCTTCTTTCCAATCGTAGCGCGCCGGATACCAGACCTGTGTCGCGATCATATTAGCCGAATATGTTCCGACGATCCGCGGCAGACCGATCGTGCGTTTGCCCTTCGCCGTTCGCGCGGTAACCGTAGAAAGGAAGGCATTCTTGACCCGGGACCCGGCATCGCGTTTGGTGCTACGGTAATAGTGGCTATCGAGCTTAAGCGCCTCGTCCATTCCGTAAATGACCGTATTGCGAATGACCGTCTTGCCAAAATTTGACGCGAATCTGCGGCCGAACCCTTCGGTTGAACGGCCCCACTCTTTTGGGGTATCGGCCGCGGTTGAAAATGCCGCACCTGCTCCGACACCGACCCACGCAAATGGACCGACCGTATCGTTCACAAAACGCTTGAAACGCTTGTCGGCATCAGGCCGAGTGTAGTTGGCGGCGGTGCCGCCGGCCTGTGCCATCGCTCCGGCACACACGGAGAGTATAAGGATATTTATAAAAACAAACTTTTTCATAGATAGTAGATTCGCCGAAAGTTCGGCATTAGTTTCACTTTGCGAGCATTGGTTTGAGAGCTGTATAGACATTGTCAGTCATCAGCTTTTCGCCCTCAGCGTTGGGATGAATGCCGTCAGCTTGATTCAGCTCTTTTTTCATCGCGACACCGTCGAGCAGAAACGGCAGAAAATCGAGTTTATGCTCGGTCGCTAGATCCGGAAACACATTAATAAAATCCTTGGAATAATCTGTACCGCCGCCGGGCGGGGCAAGCATTCCGCAGAGCAGTATCCGCACGTTTTTCGCCTTTGCCTTACGGATCATCGTGTCGAGATTGGTCTTTACCTTCGCCGGCGGCACGCCTCGCATTAGATCGTTTGCACCAAGTTCGAGGATGAGGATCTTAATATTTTCCATCTCCAGGACCCAATCAATGCGTTCGAGGCCGCCAAGCGTTGTGTCGCCCGACACGCCGGCGTTGATCACTTCAAAATCGTAACCGTCCCCCGCCAGCTTTTGCTGCAGCAGATACGGATAAGACTCTTTTTCAAGCAAACCGAAACCCGCTGTCAGACTGTCGCCAAAGGCAACTATTTTTGGCCGGTCAGCCCTGATCTGCGGCGTCGCGAGCGGCTTGGCCGATGCCGCCGAGTTTTGCTGGCCGCCCGACGAACCGCAGCCAACGCCAAGCATTGCCAAAAAGATGAAACTAACCGCAATTGAAATTCGAATTACAGACCGCATAGGTTAATGTTAATAATACGTGCGTTCAACAACTTTCGATGCACAATAATTGAAACTTGTTCACCTAATTTTCGCAAGTTAAGATTCAAAGTGGGCCGCCGGGGCGCAATTATCGCGATATGATCCAACTAAAAAACGTCACCAAGACTGTTCGGTCAGGATCTGACGACCTGACAATTCTGGATGATGTATCGATGTCGATACCGGACGGACAGTTCGTTTCGATCACCGGTGCCTCGGGTAGCGGCAAATCAACATTGCTCGGGCTGATCGCCGGGCTCGATGAACCGACATCAGGGACCATTATGGTCGATGACGATGAGATCACCGCCCAAACCGACGACAAACTCGCACAAATTCGCAGCGAGAAGATCGGCTTTGTCTTTCAGTCATTTCATCTGATCCCGAGTCTGACGGCTTACGAAAATATTCTGATCCCGATGGAGATCCTCGGCCTCAAGGACGCTCGGACCCGTGCTAACAAGTTGCTTGCCGATGTCGATCTAACAAATCGCGGCCACCACTATCCGCCCGAACTCTCCGGCGGCGAACAGCAGCGTGTGGCCATCGCCAGGGCATTTGCCAATTCGCCTAAGTATCTTTTGGCGGATGAACCGACCGGTAATCTTGACTCTAAGAATGGTCAGCATATTTTTGATCTGATGACAGAACTTCACCGTCAGAGCGATGTGACGCTGGTGCTCGTCACCCACGATCACGCCCTCGCCGCGCGTGCACAACGCCAGATTATACTGCGCGACGGTCGGGTCGTCAGCGACGAACTCAACGGTCAAGGCAGCGGCGGAGCAGCGGAATGAAGTTTATTTTCAATCTGACAATTCGCGAGATCCGCTCGTCCTGGCGGCGCTTGCTGTTCTTTTTTCTGTGCATCGCGCTTGGGGTCGGCTCGGTCGTCGCTCTCCGATCGCTGATACAGAATCTGACAAGAGCGGTCGGTTCCGATGCCCGGGCGCTTCTGACCGCTGACATCGAACTGAGTTCGACCAATGATTTTTCGCCCGCCGAGATCGCCAAGATCGAGGAAGTCATCGGCAGATCCTCAATTGTCGAGGATCGAAACGAGACTATCACCACCGCGATGATGGTCCGGCCTACGGATCGAATGAACACATCGCTTAAGTTTGTAGAACTCAAAGGGATCGAACCGCCATTCCCGCTCGTCGGGCAGTTTACCATCACGGGCGGCCAGCCATTTGATTTTGCCCTGCTCAAGGACAATGGTGCGGTGATCGCCGAGATCTTGCTCGAGGATCTAAAGGTCAAAGTGGGCGACAAACTCAAGATCGGCGAGGGTGAATTTACCATTCGAGCGACATTTGACGAAGAACCGGGCGGAACCAACGGTTTCAGGCTCGGCAGCCGCGTCTTTATCGAAAAAAAGGCGTTTGACTCGGCGGGCATAACCCGTAATACCGGACGGATTCGCCGTCGAATTCTCTACCGCACCGCCGACGACCCGACCGATCTCGTCCGCCAACTCCGCGATGCACTCAAGGGCACGACCATCACCACCTCCTCGTACCGCGAACAGCAGGAGAATATGGGCGAGCAGTTCACACGTACTGAGAACTATCTCGCTCTGACCGGCCTTTTGATCCTGGTGCTTGGCGGTGTCGGCGTGTGGAATGTCGCACGAGCATTCGTCGAGCAAAAGCGAAAGACGATCGCCGTACTCAAGTGTCTTGGCGCAAGCGGCACGCGGGTCATCTCAGTCTATCTGCTCCAAATATTGACGTTGGGCCTGGTCGGCAGTCTATTCGGCGTGGTTCTGGCACAGGCGGCGATGCTGCTCGTAAAATGGCGGTTTGCTGATGTAATGCCGGCAAAGATGACGTATGCCGTGAGCTTTTCGACCGGATTTCAGGGTGCGGTGCTCGGAGTTTTGATCTCGCTTTTATTTTCGGCACTGCCGCTGCTCCAGATCCGGACCATCAAGCCAAAGCTTCTGCTTCGTGACGAAAACAACTCGAGCCTGAACAGACTCGATCGGACAAAATGGATATTCGGCGCGGTTTCGGTGGCCGGCCTGCTCGGCCTCGCGGTGTGGCAAGCGGGATCCTTTAAGGTCGGCGCATTCTTTCTGGCCGGACTCGCGGTCACCTCTCTGATATTGTATTCCGCGGCGACGGCCCTGACCTGGCTTTTGCGGCGGGTCAAGCCATTTTCGTCATTCTCGATGACGCAGGCTATTAATTCGCTTTACCGTCCGGGCAACCAGACACGCATCATCCTTTTGGCGGTCGGCCTTGGTGCCTTTGTCGTTCTGGCGGTGCAGTCAATGCAGGCAAATCTCGTCCGCGAATTTGATTTTTCACGAAACCAGAAATTACCGAGCCTGTTTTTTGTCGATATCCAAAAGAGCCAGGTTGACGAACTTCGACAGCTTCTGGCCGATCGGACCGGCGAGCAACCGGAGATAATTCCGACCGTGCGGGCACGCGTGGCATACGTCAACGGCGTAGCATTTGACTATACAAACCGCGAGGTGCGGCAGCAGCAGGGCCAGATCGGACGCGAATTTGCAGTAACATACCGCGAAAAGCTGGATGAGAACGAGAGCGTCATTGCGGGTCAGTGGTGGGACGCGTCGCCGGCGGACGTGCCGGAGGTTTCCCTGGAGGAAGATATGGCATCGCGGTTGCAGGTCACTGCCGGTGACTCGGTCACCTTCGACATCTCGGGGCGCAAGATCACGGCACGTGTCGCGAATATACGGAAACTCGATCTTCGCAATACGCGGACCGCGTTCATCTTTGTCTTCCGTCCGGGTGTGCTCGAAAAGGCACCCCAGAGCTTTGCCGCAACCGTCGTCAAACATATGGGTGCGACCGACCGCCAGAGGCTTCAACGGGACATTCTCGAACGATTTCCGAACGTACAGATCTTCGACGTTGCCGACATCATCGCTACTGTTCAACGTCTGATCGCCAATTTTGTACTCGCGATCTCGTTCGTCGGCAGCTTTGTGATGCTCAGTGGCATTCTGATCCTGATCGGTTCGATCGCACTGACAAAATCGCAGCGGATATATGAGAACGCGATCCTCAAGACGCTCGGGGCAAAGCGGCGGGTTTTGGCGGCGATCTTATTTGTCGAATATGGCTTGCTTGGACTTTTGGCCGGGATCATCGGAGCCGGATTTGCGGTTGCACTGTCGTTTGCTGTCAGCCGATTTGTGATGAATATCAAATGGGAGTTTGATCCCGCGGCACTAGTGTTAGGTGTCTTGGTCACCGCATTTCTGGTAATGGCAGTCGGCGTGGCGGCGAGCTTTGACGTGCTGTTTCGCAAACCGCTCGGCACTTTGCGTTCGCAATAGCTCGCTTAGGCCTTGGGGATCTCAAACGGATGTTTTTCGAGCACCGCCCGCATATTGACCTGAGCAAAAAGTGTCTCGACGTAGGCCCCAAAGCGATGAAGGATCGGCACGAGATCCTTTTTTTCTTTGGTAACGATGATCTCTTCGGCAAATCGCTCAAAGGTTTCCTTATCTTTGTAAAATAGAAATGATACGGCCTCAATAAGATATGTCTCGAGTGCCGCGTTGAGGGTCGCGACAGGCGCCGGTTCCGGTTCCCGCTCGGCTCTCTGAGCGAGTTTCATAATGTCGTAGAGGTCCTGGCGGAGCTTTAAGCTTCGGCGGAGTTTGATCTCAAAATTCGGAAATAGCTCCATCGCATCCGTCGTCGGTTCGAACTGGCGGGCAAATCCGGTCAGGATGTGCTGAAAGCTCTCGGCCAAAACCGCGTGAGCAGCCTCGATCCGCGCATACACCGATGTCGGCGGTCGAACCGATGTGAGGCCCGCGAGTTCGAGTTGGACGACCTTTTTGAGTTCGATCGACGCCATATATGACGCACCGTCGATAGCGGCGGTAAATTCGTCATCGGTGTCACCCGACCGCTCGACCCTCTGGTTCAAGTGGGCGATCAATTCGAGCGTCATTTCGTTAATGCGCGAAAATAGCAACAGGGACGGTTTCAAAGGCTCGTCGGCCGCCAACATCCTGCCAACTATATCCAGCAACCGCAGGATACGGCCAAATCGAGGTAGGATCACCGCATATTCGGGCCGCTCGGCACCGCTGGTTCCAAATACGGTCCGCTGCAAGATCTCGGGCAGATGATCGTCTCCGCCGGCGTCGGTCAGTGCAACGAGCTTAGCGAAAGCGGGTACTGCCGCCAATCGATCGACGAATACACGGCACCAGGCCTGCCATTCAGACAAGCTCAACGAGTCCGATTCCTGCAGGCTCTCGGCCAGCACGAGTGGTTCGCGCAGTGCCGCACCAAACTGCAGTATCTCATCCATCGATAGATTAAATTCTGGCAGGATAGAATCGCCCGCGAGCGAAATTTGCAGTACCAACCGCGAACACCTTTGCAACACATTACGCGACAGGCGCAGATCGCGGATGAGGTCCGTACCTGTGCTTTGCGCGGCCCGATCACCAAATGCGTCACCGGCGGACGACAGAAAACTATCGAGCCCGGCGGTCCAACCGGCCAGGTCAAGTACAGCGTTTACCGTCGCCGATCCCGAGTCGTCTCGCGGCGTTAGTTCTGAAGTGTCGGCAATTTGGTCAATAGTAGCGGATAGCAAAGTGTGATTTCCCCGTTAAAGAGTAATAGGCAGAGGCGAAACGTAGAAAATTTCGCTAACTCTATTTATACATTTATTTGCCTGCTGTTGGCAACGGAAATCGCTTTTGCCGGTGACGTCTTGATCAACACTCGGCTATATTAACCTTCTATGCACATTACCGAACCGATCACCAGACTCACGATCGCCACGCTTAACCAGGGAAAGCTAGTTGAAATAAAGCGTCTATTGGCCGGAATGCCGATCGAGATACTAAGCCTGCTCAGTCTGACTAATCCGGCCGAAGTCGAGGAGACAGGTGGGACATTTGCCGAAAATGCGGAACTAAAGGCATCGCAGTACGCCCAGATGACCGGCACATATACGCTCGCGGACGACTCCGGACTTGAGGTCGCGGCACTCGGCGGACGGCCCGGCGTACACTCGGCACGGTACGGCGGGGCCGAGACGGGATTCGACCAAAAGATGGCTATGATCCTCGCCGAACTTGCCGATTCGGGCAGCGCGGATCGCAGTGCGAGATTTGTGTGTAGCATGGCCATCGCCGATCCCTCGGGCCGGATCGTGCACAGAGCCGACGGCATTTGCAGCGGCCGGATCGCTCCGCAACCGTGCGGAAATGGCGGTTTTGGCTACGATCCTATCTTCGTGCCCGACGGCCACAACGGCACATTCGGCGAGCTTTCGGCGGCCGTTAAACACGAAATCAGCCACCGAGCGCGCGCATTGGCCGAAATAATGCCGTTTTTACGCGATAATACGGCACTTTGACTTGACCCGACGCATTTTCAGCCTTAGAATTCGACACTTGGAATTGTTTCTGGAGTGAGACAGACGGGGCGTAGCACAGCCTGGTAGTGCGCACGGTTTGGGACCGTGAGGCCGCAAGTTCGAATCTTGCCGCCCCGACCAATCAAATAGTTTACGATTGGTCGATAACACCAATTTGCGGTAAGTCCGCGATACGATTTTTCACTGAAGACGTTTTTAATATTCACAACCACACTTGGAGGATAGATAAATTATGGCACGTATGACACAAACGGAAATCATCAGTAGCTTGGCTGAAACGACGGGATGCAAGAAGACCGACGTTAAGGGCATGTTTGACGCATTGGCAGCTTTGGCTACGGATGAAGTCAAAAAGAACGGCGAATTCACGCTGCCGGGCTTTGGCAAATTGGTCAAGGCAACCCGCAAGGCCCGCGAAGGCCGCAACCCTGCAACGGGAGCAACCATCAAGATCCCGGCGAAGACCACCGTTAAGTTCCGTCTGGGCAAAGCAATGAAAGACGCGGTCAGCTAAGACCACAACATTTCGTAGCTTGTTTTTAGCGAAACGGCAGACCTTGTGGTCTGTCGTTTTTGCATTTGTAGCCGATATTTGCAAAAAAGTGGCGTTTGATGAAAAAAAAGTAGTGACAAAGCGTCGAACTCTCTGTTAACATCTACTTACAAGTTGAAAGGAAGATAACAGGCGCATTATCCCTGCAACGTAAAGGTTGAGGATTTCAACTTATTTTTACCGTTTTGCGGTTTTTACGTGAATCGGCCGTTCCATTGGACATTTATGGAACGAGATCTCTCGGGTAGCGAGAGAATTTTATATATAAAGGAGAATAAAAAGTGGCAGCAGCTAGACCAATGAGTTTGCAAGACCGAGTCCTGCAGATCGATCACATCCAAGCACGCCGTTTTTCTAAATTGACTGGCGATACTCTCGAGATCGCAACGGAAGGCATCATCAGACATCTGAGGGCTTGCGTTCGTATGGACGTGAATCCTGACGCCTCAGCCGTTCGCGAGATCATAGACGACGCTCTCAATGGGCGCCGAGTGTTTGCGGAAACGTCAAACGACCTACTCGCAGCTTAGTAGTACTAATATCTTAAGTAATACCAACTCCGGCCGCCTTTATTAAGGGCGGCCTTTTTTTGTGCTATTGCCGCAGCTTTAGGCGATAGAGCATCGATCTGCCCAGCCTCTCGCCGGCGTCACGCTCAAACCATTTGTCCACGTTTGCCAGGTCAGGCTGAAAGTCCGCGTCACAGATAAGGTAATCGGGCGGGCGGTTTGCCGCCTTTGCAGGGTCAAAATCCTTTATATAATCGGCGTATTTCAGCGCCTCGGCGTCGATCTCGCCAAAACTCAGCGGCTTGTACGCTGCGTTGAGCCGATCGGTGTGCCTGCCCCATCCGAATAGTGCGATCACCGAAACAAAATCGTCGCCGCTCTTCATCCCGGCGGCAAGTTGCCGCGACGATATACCCTGATAGTTGAGGTATTGGTAATAGCGTTCCTTGTTCTCATCCCACGTTACGCCTGCAAAAACGTGCTGATGCCGGGCCCAGAGCGTGGCTTGCGGGGCGATGGTCGGAAGGTCGTCGGCCTCAGCGATGCCGAAATGCAGCACCGTCTGCAGGTGACGATCCGGCGAATCGCCGGCGAGTTCCGTCAGGCGGCGGGCAACCGGTATTTGTTGATCGCGGAGCACGTTTACATCGTCCAAAACCCTGACCGTATAGTGACACTCGACAAAGCCCCACGCCGCCGCCGTAATCGCCAGCACGGCAAACACGGGCCTTGATCGCGAGGTTTCTCCGAAGCCCTTGATCACCAGGCCGATCGTTACTACCAGAGCAAGCCCTGCGACATAGTTGCCGATAAAGACCTCGTAATGAATGGGCTGGAGCGAACGCCCTGTGATGACCTGCTGATTAAATACGGCGATCGGGACGAGTGCCAGCGACAGCGCAAATACACTCGAACGCTCTCGCAACTCGATCACGCCGATCAGTGCCGACGCCATCAGGATAGCGATCACTGCGTAGCTGATCACCTCGGGCACGCGAAACAGATCAGGAGCGTGGGTCAGGATAAGCAGTTGGACATCGTCCATCGTGTGCGACCGCTGTGAAAGAAGGTACGCGTACGGCACCAGAAATACGACACATCCCGCACCGACGCCAACTAACCACATCAGATCCCGCCGAAAGCCGTCGGGCCTCAGGATCAGGTAGCTGAGCAGCAAACATACGAGCCAGGCGGCGGCAGCGGTCCAAACATAAAAGTACGAAAATGCTGTGTAGCCGAAACAAACCGTCGCTGCCGCAGCGGCCAGAAAGTTAGGCCCCGAAGGCATCCGGCGTCGATCATTCGGGTCGCGCTCAAGCAGTTTCCAAACCAACGCGATCAAGCCGAAAAACGCCGGGAAAGCCATTGCCGGTATGTAGCGTCTGAAGCCGGGGAAGTACGGATACGAATAACCGGAACCGAGGATCTCGCCGATCGCACCTTCGCCTGCAAATAGAGCTCCGCCCGCCAAAACCACAAGACTTGCGGCCATCGCGTACCAACTGTCACCGGTCACCATACCGATGAACCAAAAGATCACGAATGCCGTCAGAAAGGCCGCAAAGGCACCAGCCAGCGTCATCGCCCAAGGCGCGCCGATGCCCAAGATGCGGGCCGGGATCGCGATCGTGTAGGGGCCGGCAAATTGTATAGAGAATAGTGATTCGGGCTGCGGATGCTCCGCCGAATCGTCGCGTCCGGTGTATGGGTCGTTCTTTCGCGGGCGGCCGTCGATCAGAGCCCTGAGATAGGCTGCGTAGGCGACTTCGTCGATGTCGTTGTAGGCGTAATTCCCTTGCCAGTCGCTCCCGCGAAGATAGACCATCTTCATCTGCGGATACAGCGAAAAGACCGCCAAAAACAGCCCTGCAATGATCCCAAATCGCCAGCGTAGCTTCATAAACGAACTGACAGATTAGCATACTGTGCGCCCCTCGCGACAGTTTTCGGCCGCAAACGCGGGCTTGAGTATCACGGACACTCACCTTAGACTATGCGTATGAGCTTAAAAGAAACGATAATTTCCGACCTGACCGCCGCGATGAAGGCCAAGGACGTCGACAAACTCTCGACGCTTCGGATGGTCAAGGCCAATCTGATGAATCGCCAGATCGATAAGGGTAGCGACCTGACCGATGACGAAGTGCTAAAGACATTGCATACGCTAGTCAAGCAGCGTCGCGATTCGATCGACAGCTACGAAAAGGCCGGCCGCCCGGAACTCGCCGCCAAAGAAGCGGCCGAGATCGTCCATATTGAGATATATCTGCCGCAGTCGGCAACCGCTGACGAGATCGCCGCTGCCGTTGACGCCGCCGTCGCCGAGACCGGTGCTTCGACAATGAAAGATATGGGATCGGTGATGAAAGCCGCGATGGTACACCTCGCCGGCAAGTCCGCTGACGGCCGAATGGTCAGCGACGCGGTCAAGGCTAAGCTCGCGTAGTATTTGCCGCCAAAAAGCGGTCTACCGGGCCATAAACACCGCTCCGCCAAAGGTGAGCAGCAGTATCACGCTGACGAATGCGTTGGTGGTGAAGAATGCCGCGTTCATACGGCTCAGGTCGTTTGAACGGACGAGGGTGTGCTGGTACAGCAAGAGGACGCCGACCGCGATAACGCCCGCGAGTGCGAGCCATCCGAGTCCGCTGACCAAATAGACGATCATCAGCACGATAAAGGCCTGCAGATGAAATAGGCGTGCGATCCAGAGCGAGTTGGCGATGCCGAACCGTGCCGGTATCGAATGCAATCCGCTGCGCCGGTCATACTCGAAATCCTGACACGCGTACATCACGTCAAATCCCGCCGTCCACATCAGTACAAGCAGGGATAGCAGGATCGGCAGTTCGTCATTAAGCGTGCCGCGTACCGCGATCCACGCCGCCGACGGCGATATCGCAAGTGCCAGCCCGAGCAGCAGATGTGCAAATACCGTAAAGCGCTTGGCGTACGAATATCCCAAAACCACGATCAGAGCGACCGGCGACAGGGCAAACGTGAGCCAATTAAGCGAGTACGAAGCGAGCAGAAACAGCCCGATCGAGATATATAGAAACACCCACGCAAAGCCGACCGACAGCTTGCCCGACGGTATCTCGCGGCCCGCTGTCCTCGGGTTTTTGGCGTCGATGTCGCGATCGATAATGCGGTTAAACGTCATCGCCGCCGAACGCGCGCCGACCATCGCTAGCGTGATCCACAACACTTGCGGCCAAGTCGGAAGCCCGTTTGCCGCGAGCACCGCTCCCAAAAAAGCAAACGGCAGTGCGAACAGCGTATGCTCAAATTTGATCATCGCCAGCGTCTTCTGCAGTTTTTGCCAAAAGCCTTTCATTACACTTCCGTCCGGAGGCCAAGCGAAAAGTGTAACAAAATCGCCGATTCGCGTCATATGAGCGTGAAACGATCCGGCCGGCATCTACTAGCGAACGCGGCCGACAACCTCCTGTCAGAACCGGGAGCGATAGCGGCCGGGTTCTTTTCCGGACAATCAAAAGCCCGCGAACGCGGCCCAGACTCCTGTCAGAACCGGGAGCGATAGCGACTGGGTTCTTTTCATCCGCTCCGTTCCGGCAAACGCGAACGCCAACCCCCTGTCAGAACCGGGAGCCATAGCGACTGGGTTCTTTCCGGGTACTTTCCCTTTCCGCCCCGCCCTCGCCGCATCTTCACGCACCGACCACACGCTCGTTAACACACGATGCATGATCCGCCCGATATCGTCCGTGAGGCGCTCGATCAGCAGATGAATGTGATCGGTCCTCAGGCAGTATGCGTAAAGATAGAATGGCAGCTTTGTCTTCTGTGCAGCGAACAGCGCAACGAACTTCCGATAGTCCTCCGGCGAATGAAAGATGTCCCTCCGATCCACCCCTCTCGTCGTCACATGATAAAGCCCGCCCACGACCCCGATCCTCGCTTTCCTCGCAATTTGATCGATGATACGATCCCAACCAAATGACAACGTCAATCGAGAATCGACAAATTAGCAGGCGTGACCCCGATTGCTCTTGTTGCCCTTTGATGCGGATCTGCTGCTGAACGTGATCGAACAGGTATTCGAAATGGAGAGAGAGAATTTCTTCGGATCC
>Ga0073904_10001520_pt1 | contig 17342 bp, 15 predicted proteins | sample KloWWTrecipitate_FD_66668 | JGI IMG/M metagenome (GOLD analysis project Ga0073904, IMG submission 66668) | Active sludge microbial communities from Klosterneuburg, Austria, studying microevolution and ecology of nitrifiers - Klosterneuburg... | ecosystem: Engineered > WWTP > Aerobic digester >... | reverse complement strand
CGCGAGCAGAAGTCGTCGAGCGACGTGAACGGACCGTCGTTCCGCGCGTTCACCACCGACTCCGCCGCGCCCTCGCCCACGTTCTTCACCGCGGAGAGCGCGAACCGCACCGCGCCGTTCTCGACCGTGAAGTCGACGAGCGAGGCGTTCACATTCGGCGGCAGGACGGTCAGCCCGAGGTCACGCGCCTCCGCTGAGTACGCCACCAGCTTGTCGGCGTTCGCCTTTTCCATGGTCAGCAGCGAAGCCACGAAGAACGCCGGATAGTTCGCCTTCAGGTAACCGGTCTGATACGCGATCCACGCGTAGGCCGCGGAGTGCGACTTGTTGAAGCCGTACCCCGCGAACATCTCGATGTGGTCCCAGATCTTGGTGGCCTTGGCCACCGCCACCTTGTTGGCGACGCACCCGCTCACGAACTTGTCCTTCTGGGCGGCCATGACCTGGGCGTTCTTCTTGCCCATGGCCTTGCGCAGCATGTCGGCCTCGCCCATGGTGAAGCCCGCGATCGCGGCGGCGATCTGCATGACCTGCTCCTGGTAGACCATGATCCCGTAGGTCTCGCCGAGGATGGTCTCGAACGACGGGTGCTCGTAGGTCACCTTGGTGAGCCCGTGCCGGCGCTTGACGAAGTCGTCGATCATCTGCATCGGCCCCGGCCGATACAGGGCGTTGAGCGCGGTGAGATGGCCCAGCCGATCGGGCTTGAAGCGCCGCAGGACGTCCTTCATGCCGTCCGATTCAAACTGGAACACGCCGTTCGTCTTGCCCGCGGCGAAGAGCTCGTAGGTCTTCTTGTCGCCATCCTGCAGGGTCGACAGGTCGAGCTTCTCGCCCGTCTGCTCCTCGATCATCTTCACGCAGCGGTCGATCAGCGTGAGGGTGGAAAGGCCGAGGAAGTCCATCTTGAGGAGACCGATCTCCTCGACGCCCTTCATGTCGAATTGCGTGACCACGGACTCCGTGCCCGGGAACTTGTAGAGCGGCACCAGGTTCGCGAGCGGCTCGGGCGAGATGACGACGCCGGCCGCATGGGTCGACGCGTGGCGCGTGGTGCCTTCGAGGCGCTTCCCGATGTCGATGACGCGCCTGGTCAGCTCTTCCTTCTTATAGGCGTCCGCCAGCGCGGGCGAATCCTGAAGTGCTTTCTCGAGCGTCATCCCGAGGTCGGCCGGCACCATCTTGGCGATGCGGTCGCTGTCCGCGAAGGAGAGGTCCAGCACCCGCGACACGTCGCGCACCACCGCCTTCGCCTTCATGGTCCCGAAGGTGATGATCTGGGCCACGTTCTCGCGCCCGTACTTCTGGGTCACGTAGTCGATCACTTCCCCGCGCCGGTTCTCGCAGAAGTCGATGTCGATATCGGGCGGGCTGATGCGCTCCTCGTTGAGGAACCGCTCGAAGATGAGACCGTTCTCCATCGGATCGATGTCGGTGATCTTGAGCGCGTAGGCGACGAGGCTCCCCGCCGCCGAACCGCGGCCTGGCCCCACGGGAATCCCCCGCCCCTTGGCGAAAGCAATGAAGTCGCCGACGATCAGGAAGTACGCGGAGAACCCGACGCGATGGATGACCCCGATCTCGCGAGTGAGCCGCGCCTCGTAGTCCGCAAGCGGCACCTTCAACCGCCCCGACGTGGCCAGCGGCTCGAGCACCTTGAGCCGCTCCGCGAAACCGTCGCGCGTCACCTTCTCGAAGAAGGTCTCGGTGGTGTACCCCGCGGGCACATCGAACTTCGGGAACTTGTGGGTGGTGTCGAGCTTGAACTCCACCATGTCCGCGATCTTCACGGTGTTCGAAAGAGCCTCGGGGACGTGGCCGAACAGCGCCTCCATCTCCTCGGCGCTCTTCACATAGAACTCATCGGTCTCGAACGCGAACCGATTCGGATCGGCCAGCTTCTTCCCCGTCCCGATGCAGAGCAGCACCGCGTGCGCCTCGTGATCGTCCTTATGAAGGTAGTGGGCATCGTTCGTAGCCACGAACGGCAGCCCCGTCTTCTTCCCGATCCGCATCAGACCCTTGTTCACCTTGGTCTGATCGGGAATCCGGTGATCCATCAGCTCCAGGTAAAACCGGTCCTTCCCGAAGATGTCGCAGAACTCCATCACCGACTTGATGGCCCCCGCCTCGTCGTCCCGCATCAGGTTCTGCGAGATCTCGCTAGCGAGACACCCCGAGAAACCCACCAGCCCCTTGCTGTGCTGAGCCAGAGCATCCTTGTCGATCCGAGGCCGGTGATAGAACCCCTCGGTGTAGCCGATCGACGAGAGCTTGGCGAGGTTGTGATACCCCTCGTTCGTAGTCGCGATCATCCCAAGGTGGTTGTAAGCGTTGGCAATACCCCCGCCGCTCTTCTCGTGCCGCGACCCGAGCGCCACGTAGCTCTCGCACCCGATGATCGGCTTGATCCCCGCCTTCTTGCAGGCCGAAGCCCACCCCACCGCCCCGAACATCGCCCCATGGTCGGTGATGGCCATGGCCTTCATCCCCATCTCCTTGGCCGCCTTCGCCAACTCGTCCAGATGGCACGCGCCGTCGAGAAGCGAGAACTCAGTGTGGAGATGCAGATGAACGAACTCGGGAGCAGCCATGGAGGGGGACGGAGTTTAGCCGGGCGCTCCGTCGAGCGGCGCGCGCGCTGTGCGTGTCATGCTCGCACGGTGAGCAAGGCCTTCACCAAGGACGATGGCGCAGACGACCCGCCGTTCGTAGCGCCTCGTGCTCCGCTGCCTGCCGGTGCGCCGAATTACGTCACGCCCCGGGGACTCGCCTTGCTGCGCTCGGAACTGGGTTCCTTGGAAGCCTCGCGCTCATCGATTCCGTTGGAGGCGAGCGCAGGCGCGGCGTCGGCGCGGGCGGCCCTTCAGACCCGGATTCAAGAGCTGAAGGCTCGCCTGGCCAGCGCCGTGCTCGTGGACCCTTCAGAGCGACGGTCTTCCGATGAGGTGAGGTTCGGAGCGCGCGTGACGGTGCAAGGCGACTCGCCGCGGCCGCGCCAGATCGACATCGTCGGCGTCGACGAAGCAGATGCGACCAGCGGACGGATTGCGTTCGTGGCGCCACTCGCCCGCGCTCTGCTCGGCAAGCGCCCGGGCGACGTGGTCACCTTTCGCACGCCTCGAGGTGAGGAGGAACTCGAGGTGGTATCGGTGACGTACGGCGCGCTCGACAGGGATGAGCCGAAAGCCTGAGAGCGAACCGGAGAAACCCACAAGCCCCTTGCTGTGCGGAGCGAGCTATCTCCTGGTGTTGTCCCGCTACGTGTCCTGTAGAGTCCACCCGGTTCAGCACCCAGGGGAGATGGTATGAGTTTTTCCTTCTATGTGCGTCGCGTGCCCGAGGTGAGCCTCAAGGACACGCTCGCCGCCGTCGCGATTCCGAACCTTGTCGTCGACTGCGACGTGCCAAAGCAGGGTTGGCCGGCACTCGCTCACATCCACCAGGACCGCGTGTCCGTGCGCTCGATCGAGACGGCGTTCGAGAAGGGCTCCCTGCAGGTGCGAATAATGTCTGCCTCCTCCCTCGACGACTACTCGCTCGCGGCGGCGCTTGTCGACGCCGTTGCAACCAGACACGGCGTCCAGGTCGAGTCCGAGGACTCGGAGCCGCTCCCCCTCACCGACTGGCGTGCGCGCTACGGCGCCGAGTGGCAACGGGAGCAGTGCGACGCCCTGCTCGACATGGTGGTCCGCATGTACCAGAAGGACAAGCAGACGATGCGCATGTTCGGGACCCGTACGGAATTCCAGGTCGGACGGCGGGTGATGGAGCCGCTCCTGCTCGATCCCGCGAACCTGCGGGAGCGCTTCTTCGCCGCATTCCGCCGCCGCAACTACCTCGAGCACGAGGATGTCTATGGCCCCAGCCTGATGCGTGTCAGCGTCAAGCCGAGCGGCAAGGACGCGCTTCTGGCCGTTCTCGGACCCGGCGTGGTCACGGCGCTCAGCACCGAGGCCGGCTTCGTCGTACTGACGGACCAAAAGGAGTCGCTCAACCTGCCCTTCGACGATTTCGTCGCCGCCGCCGGCGATGCGCTGACCTGGATCGACGACGGGACCGCGCTCACGCCGTCGTACGCGCCCGACGCCTGGCAGCGGTTGGTCGCGGCTGCTCGTCCGAAGGCGGTGAAAGACTTCGCCGAGCGACCCGATCTCCTGCGCGAGCCCGAAGCGAAAGCGCAGGCCAACGCCGCGACCACGACCACGACCGCCGACGAGCCGAAGGGCGAGCTGGGCCTGACCGAGAGCCAGTGGACCGCGATCGCAGCCGCGCCGGTCATCGTCTTCATGCTGGTGGCGGCGGCGGACGGCCAGGTTGACGCGCGCGAGCTGAGTGCCTTCGGCAAGAAGCTCACGGAAAGTCTGGCGAGCCCCGGCCGGGTCATGAAGGGCGCGGTGACGCGGGCATTGCCTAATCTCGCATTCCTGACCGAGAAGCTGGCCGAGAGCGGTGTGGAACGGATGGCCGGTCTGTTGGTGGCGGCAAGACAGATGGTCGACGAGACGGTCGGGCGCGGCGAAGGGCACCGCTTCGCCAGCGCCCTCTACGCGCTCGGAGAGTCTGTCGCCAGCGCGTCGGGCGGGGGCTTCTTCGGCCTCGGGAACAAGATCAGCGCAGAAGAGCGTGTCATCCTCGGCGGGCTCAAAGAGCTCCTGCGCATTCCCTGAGGCGCCACCCCGAAACGCCGCGGCCCGCTGCGAGCGGCTCCGTTCGGGCCTTGAGAGTGGGTACTAAGCCGGGGCGCTCTTCACGTAGAACTCGTTCGTCTCGACCGCGAAGCGATTCGGATCAGCCTCAGCGCTTCGTCGCACCGAATCCGGGGATGGCCGCGGCCTGTTTCATCCACGACGCGGCCTGGCGTTCGTTGAGTTCGTCCATGGATGCGAGGTCCACGCCGCGCGAGTCCTTGCCCATCCCGATCGGCGTCACCGGCGGGACGGGCTTGAGTGACGTGCCGCGTCCGAACGTGAGCTTGACGTGGCCGGCGAAGCCGCCGCAACAGAAGCACCAGCCATCGCCGACGCCGTACCACGCGATGCCCCACTTCACGCTGCGCTGCAGGTTCTTCAGAGTCTTCGCCGCCAGGGCGTCGACGCGTTCGGCGATGGAGCGTTGCGGCTGCGGCAGGCTGGCGATGTAGGCGAATACCGGCTTGTCGTCGTCCGCGGCCTTCGCGGGGCTGGCCCGGCCCGTCATGGCGACCGGCAGCTTTGTGAGAACGTGGCCTGGCGCGGCCGTTCGCCGGCTGCGTTTGCGCGCTACAGGCGGGGGATTCATTACGAAGCCCCCGAGTGCGCGGACGCCGCGATGGGCTCCGCAAGCAAGGCGTCGAGCTGAGGCAGGGCCGCGCGCAGCCCTTCTTCCATGCCGGGGACGGTGTGCTCGAGGGCTTCCATGCTGGCAAACCGCGTGACGCTGGTCATGCGCGACCCCGTCTTCGTGGTCTCGAAGGTGAAGGTCATCGACGCCGGCCCGTGGGGGTCGAAGGCGTTGTCATCGCCGTCGTTCGCCTCGAACGAACTGATGGGATTCACCGCGGTGAACTTCCAGGAGCCGGTCCACTTCTCTCCGTTCGGCCCGGTCAGGAAGTACTCGGCGCGACCGCCCACCCTGAAGTCATGATGCGTGAAGGTGGAAGGGGCGAAGGGCGGGCCCCAGAAGCGCTCGAGCTGCCGCGCGTCGGCGAAGGCGTCCCAAAGACGCTGTTGCGGAACGGGAAAGTCGGCCACGAGGGTGAGGGTGAGCTTCGCGGCGTCCTTGGTGACGGAGGTGACCGGCATGATCATTTTCCTTTCGGCAGAAGAACCTCGTCGAGCTGGGCGATGCGATGGCGCCAGACGGATTCGAAGTGGTCGAGGAGCTGGGCAGCGCGCTTGAGCCGCGCGCGGTTGGTGGAGACCTGTTGCTCGCGGCCGCACGCCCGCTTCTTGATGAGGCCCGCGCGCTCGAGCACGGCGACGTGCTTCTGCACCGCGGCGAAGCTCATCTGGTACCGCGCGGCCAGGGCGGACACCGACGGCGTCTCCGTGAGCGCCCGCTCCAGGATGTCGCGTCGCGTGCCATCGGCCAGGGCGCGGAAGACCCGGTTGAGAGCCTCGTCGCTCTCCTGACTGCGTACAACCATATGGTTTCACGTTATCCGCGCCCCGTCGCTTTTGCAAGAGGCATCGATGAAGCGCCCTGATGCGCGGCCGGGATCGAAAGGCCTTGCAAGGGGAGTCGAAGAGCGGTAACGTACAACCATATGGTTGTAACTAGGACAGAGAGCGAAGGGGCTCGGAACCTCGCGGACTCTCCACTTTGCGAAGGCGGTCTGAAATGAGAAAGCTCCGAATCATCGAACACGTCTCACTGGACGGCGTGATCCAGCACTCCGCCGACCACGGCGATTTCCCCTACAGCGACTGGACGGCGCCCTATCGGACGCCCGCGGGCAGAGATGCCATGCTCGCCGCGTATGGCGAGACATGCGATCTGCTCCTGGGCCGCCGCACCTACGACCTATGGTCGGGGTTCTGGCCAAAGGCGCCGAGCAGTCCCATGGGAGACCGCCTCAACGCGGCCAGGAAATTCATCGTCACCCACCGGCCGGAAAGTCTTGAATGGGGGCCGTTCCAGGGGGTTGGACCGGACCTCGTCGACGGCGTACGCCGCATCAAGGCGCAGGACGGCCCGGACCTCATCCTCTCCGGCAGCTCCACGCTGACCTCGACGCTGCTCGAACATGGGCTTGCGGATGAAGTGCTGCTGGCGGCGTATCCAATCCTGTTGGGCACGGGGAAACGCTTCTTTGCGGAGGGAACTCCGGCACGTTCATTCGAACTGATCAGCACCAGTGCTTTCCCGTCCGGCATCATCTTCAGCACCTACAAGGCCCTCGGGCCTTTGCAGACCGGATAGGACGCTCGACGGTCGGCGCCCAGCGCCATAAGATCCGGGCATGCTGCAAAGCTCCTCAGGGTCCATCATCCATGCCCGGCGCTCGATCGCACTCTCTTGCCTCTGCGCCGTCCTCGCCGTCGTTCCCGCCTCCGCCCGGGCCCAGGCGCAGGCCGACACCGGCTCCGCCGACGCGCGGCTTCGCGCGCTCTACACCGATGAATGGAACTGGCGGCAGCGCGAACTGGGGCGCGGTGAAGGCGGCCGCTTCGCTCCCGTGGACGCGGGCTCGCAGGCGAAGCGCCTGGAGTACTGGACGAAGGCGCTCAGCGCGCTGAACGCGATCCCCTTCGACCAGCTCTCGCCGGAGGAGAAGGTGAACGCGCAGGTATTCAAGGCCTCGATCCAGGCCCTGGCCGACGACGTCAGGTTCCGCACCTACGAGGCGCCGTTCAACGCCGACACCTTCTTCTGGGCTTCCTTCACGCCGCGCCAGGGAATGCCCACGGCCGACGCCTACCGCGCGTTCCTGTCACGCCTCCGGAACGCGCCGCGCCACTTCGACGAGCAGACCGTGAACATGCGCGCCGGCCTCGCGAGGGGCTTCAGCGTGCCTCGCGTGTCGGTGGTCGGGCGCGACGAGACCATAGTCCCCTACACCAAAGCGGACGCGACCAATCCCCTGTTCGTGCCGTTCACCATGATGCCCCCGAACATCGCGGCGCAGGACCAGGAGGCGCTGCGCGCCGAGGCCACCACGGTGATCCGCGACGTCGTGGCTCCGGCATACGCGAAGCTGCTCGATTTCATGCGGAACGAGTACCTGCCCAGGACGCGGACGACGCTTGCCGCGGTGAAGATGCCCGACGGCGAGGCCTACTACCAGGCCATGATCGAGAAGTTCACCACCCTGAAGCTCACGGCCAGAGAGATCCACGAGATCGGGCTCAAGGAGGTCGCGCGCATCGAGGCCGAGATGGCGGCGACCAGGGAGCGGGCGGGCTTCAAGGGGTCGATGGCGGAGTTCTTCCACTTCCTGCGCACCGATCCGCAGTTCTACGCGAAGACCCCGAAGGAGCTTCTGTCGTTTTCCGCGTACGTGGCGAAGAAGGCGGACATGAAGCTGGGAGAGACTATCGACTTCCTGCCTCGCCGCCGTCACGGCATCCTGCCCGTGCCTCCGGCCCTGGCCCCGATCTACACGGGCGGGCGCGGGGGGCTCGATGCCTGCCTCATGAACACCTACGATCTACCGTCGCGCCCGCTCTACACGATCGTTCCGCTCACCCTGCACGAGTGCACGCCGGGCCACAGCTTTCAGGCAGCACTCGCCCTCGAAGGGCCGGAGCGGCCGCCTTTCCGACGCGGCACGTCGTTCTCCGCCTACGGCGAGGGCTGGGGGCTCTACACCGAGTGGCTCGGCACGGTGATGGGGATCTACGAGACGCCCTACGAGGATTTCGGCCGCCTGACCTACGAGATGTGGCGCGCGGCGCGGCTGGTGATCGACACCGGCATTCACGCGTTCGGCTGGAGCAGGGAGCAGGCGATGGACTACCTGCGCACCCGCGCGGCTCTTTCCGAGCACGAAATCACCACCGAGGTCGAGCGGTACATCGCCTGGCCGGGCCAGGCCCTCGCCTACAAGTTGGGCGAGATCCAGATCCGAAGGCACCGGCGCGAGGCGGAAGCGGCACTCGGGCCGAAGTTCGACCAGCGCAAGTTCCATGACGTCATCCTGGGCCTCGGATCCGTGCCCCTTTCCGTGCTGGAGGAGCGGATGGCGCAGTTCATCAAGGATGGTGGAGCGGCGCCGGCTTCTTGAGCCGGCCGGCGTCCAGCAGGAGGCCGATAACCAGGAGGACGAGCGGGGTCACCGCCGCGCTGACGCCGAGTTGCGTGCTGAGGATCGGGATGCGCAGCAGCACGATCACGCCTTGCGTGAGCCCGGCGGCGAGGAGCGCCTTCCAGGCCCAGACCTCGCCCCGGCGGTAGGGCCCGAGCACGATGGCCAGGAAGAGGACGCCATACGCCGCTCCGAAGGCGGCGGAGGTGCCGCGGATCCCGCGCAGGGCGGTGGCCACGCGGGGATCGCCGGGGGCGACTTCGGAGACTCTGAGGGGTCCGACGCGATAGTCGTCGTCCGTCCGGTACGCGTGCACGGCCGAAACCAGGCTGAAGAATGTGATCGCGACCCCCAGGATGGCGAGGAGAATCCAGCTTGCCTTCTTCATAGTCGAGAACACTATGACACCACTTCCGGCCCCGCTTTGCGTTAATGTTCCGGGGACGTGAAAAAGGAGATCACAATGAGACAGCGCATTCTGGCCATGGGGTTCGCCGTTCTGGCCGCCGGACTCTGGAGCGGGACGTCGATTCAAGCCGCCTCCCGGTACCACCTCGTCGTGGTGCACGCGAAGGACAACGCCGGGCAGGGCGCCATCACCGTGGACCGGGCCAAGCTTCATCCTTACCTCAGCGCCAGCACCCCGGCCGATTGCTCGACCGGTTATTGCGGCGCCACCTATCCCGCGGGCGCGCGGGTGACCCTCACCGCCACCCCGGCCGCCGGCAGCACGTTCACGGGTTGGGGCGGAGAGTGCTCGGGTACGTCTCCGACGTGCGTGGTCAGGATGAGCCGGAGCAGGGACGTCATAGCGCACTTCGGCAAATAGGCGTCCGCGACGCCTCCTGGTCACTTCGCCCGATCCGAATGGCCCGCGGCGGTGGTCGCGCTGGGCCTGGGGCTGGCCTCGCCCGGTTGCGCCCACAGCCTCAAGGCCGCCAAGTGTCCGATCCGGACGCTGGCCAATCAGGCGGCGCCGCGGGTGGATATCCAGTACCTCGGCTCGGGCGGGTACCTCGTCAGGCGCGGCGCGGATGTGGCGCTCTTCGCGCCGGTCTACAGCAACCCCACCGCGCCCGAGGTCTTCCTGGGGCACGAGTTCCGGACGGAAGCGCGGCTCGTCGATTCCCTGCTTCCCGCGGAGGCGGACCAGGCCCAGGCCATCATCGTCGGGCATTCTCACTACGATCACCTCCTCGACACCCCGTGGATCGCCACCCATCGGGCCACGTCCGCGAGGATCTACGGAAGCTCGACTGCGAAGCACCTGCTGGCGAGAAGCCCGGTGGCGGACCGGATCGACGTGGTGGACAAGGATGCGGACTCGAAGACGTGGGCTCCGATCCCCCGCTCCCGAATGCGGCTGCTCGCCATCCCCTCCGAGCATTCCGATCAGTTTCGTTTCAGCGCCTTCGGGCTGGTGTGGCCCCTTCACGCCTTTCGCGGCGAGCTGACCGAGGATGCCCCCGAGCTGCCCCGAAAGGCGGCGGAGTGGGCGGAGGGCAGGACGTTCGCGTACCTCCTCGACTTTCTCGACGAATCAGGCGGGACGGAGTTCCGCGTGTACTTCCAGGACTCCGGCGCCCGCGTGGGCGTGGGTGCGGGACCCGCGCCGGGAGATCCGGGCTACCGGAAGGTCGATGTGGCCCTGATCTGCGGCAGCGGCGACTTCAAGGGCCTCGATCACCCCGCAGGGATCGTCACGCACCTTCAGCCGCGGCACGTCATCGTCGGCCACTGGGAGGACTTCTTCGTCACCCAGCGGGCGATCTGCAGCGAGAAGAAGGTCCGCGGTCTGCCCAAGGAGGATCCCATGCGGATCGTCGAGGAGGCGAAGAGCGCCCAGACGCGGGCCCGCCTCGCCCCCAGCGTGTTCCTTCCCTGTCCCACCGCCTCCCGCTTTCAGGTGGCGATCGATCCAAGGGCCGATCGAAGCAGGACGAAGAAGGAAACCGTGGCCTACGACTGCACCACGATTCGCTAGGGTCTGGCCCTTCGAGAACCCTCACGGGCTGGTGCTGTTGAGGGCGACGAAGGCGCCGCCGTTCCTTTCGCAGAGGATCCGCATCAGGGTCGCGAAGCGCACGCCCGTGTCCTCCGGATACTGGGGCTGCGAGAAGAGAGTCGGGAAACCGATGGCGTGGATGCGGACCTTCTGCTGGCCCTGCGCGTCGCGGCGGTTCAGCCGGTCCACCTCTTCGAGCACATCGTCGATCGAATCCCCCGTGAACTCGTCGCCGAGCACGTAGAGGCTGATCCTCTTGTCGGCCGACCAGTAGGTCCTGATCGCGGCCTCGATCCCCTCGACCGGCGACGAGTTCGAGAAGGCGTTCCAGCTCGTCAGCCGCTGGCGGATGGCCTGACGCCTCGCGGGCGTATCCGGGATCCATTTGCCCGAGTAAGTCGGGAACATGTAGACGCCCTCGTCGTTCATGATCTGCACCCCCCGGACCTTCGGGTAGGCGTTCAAGACCTCGTCCATCTTCCTGCGCACCGCCGGCCACGCGAAGCGCTGCATGCTGCCCGAGGTGTCTATGATGAAGATCACGTACTCGCTGTCCACGGGAATGCCGCCCACCGGGGCTTCGGGCGGCCGCCGATACGCCTCTTCCTGCTGCTTCTGCAGCCGTTTCATCTCCTCGCTGAGTTCCTGCTGCGCGGCCAGCAGGCGCCCCGCGATGATGTCCTGGACCACGGAGAGCTCTCGGCTCGCCGCGTATTGGCCCTGCACGCGTGAAAGGTCCCCCGAAAGCCGCGCCACTTTGAGACGCTCCTCGGAGACCTGCTGCTCCCGGCCCCGCAGGTCGCGGTTCAACGCCGTGGTCTCGCCGCGAACCGCCGCGAGTTCCTCCTCGAGTCGGGCGAGGAGCGCCTGCATGTCCTGCCGGGCTCTCTCGAGGGCCACGGGCTCGCCCATCTTGTTGAGGACGAAGAGCAGGATGATGGCCCCGAAGCCGCAGCACACCACGTCGAGGAACGAGAGGCTGAACACCTCGAAGGCCCGCCGCTCGCGCCGTCTCATGGCCAGGAACTCGAAGGGGTCATGAGGGAACCGCGGCTCGCCATGGCCAGCTTCCAGAACGCGGTCGCGGCCATGGGGTCCCCCTCCATGGGAAAGAGAATGATGTTGACGGGCACGCCGCGCGGCAACTGCTCGAGCGCCCGGTCGAAGTGTCGCTGGCGTTCCCTCCCGGAGACCGTCTTCCGGGAGGGAGGGCTGTCGCCCTGGGTGGGCAGGCCGTCGGTGAGAAGGATGATGTTGTCCGGCGGAGGGTTCATGGCCTTCGCCGCCGCGAACGCCCGGTGGAGGCTCGTTCCCCCGTCGGGGGCGGTCTGGCCGAGGGCCAGAACCGCCCGATCCACGGTCTTTCCATCCCGGGCGTCGAGCCACACGCCCTCCGTTCCCGGGAGGACCGGCCGCGCGGTGGTGTTGAAGACGTAGAGCTGGTACTGCGACCCCCGCGGCATCTGCGCGGTGAGCCAGTCCACCGCCTTGACGGACTGACGCCACTTGCGCGCCCGCAGCCGCGACGCGGGTGGGAAGAGTCTCCGACGCACCGCGTTGACGATGTCCTCGGCCAGCATGCTGGCCGAGGCGTCGGCGAGGATGAAGATCCGCTTGCCCCCGACCTTGAGACCGGAGAGATACTGGCGGTCGCCGTCGCCCACGAAGGAGCGGACGTTGTCGCCCGGCACCTCCGGGCTGGGCATCCCGCCCGAGAGCCGCTTCGCACCCTCCTCGGCCGAGCGGATGTCCGCTTTCAGCCGGTTGACGCTCTCCCGCTTCGCGATGGTCTGGGCTTCATAGGTCGCGAGCTCGGCCTGCATCTGGGCCAGGGTCTCCAGGATGCGGGTGGACAGGCCCTGGGCCGCGGCGCGCTTCTGCTCGATCTCGCGGAACGAGTTCCTGAGCTCCACCAGGCGGTCCTTCCCTTCGAGCACTTCCTCCCGGCGCTTGTCCACCTCGGCCTGAAGGACTTCGGTCACCTTCTCGTACTGCCGCCCCGAACGCGAGGCGATGATCATGTGAAAGAGGATGAGGGCTCCGAAGCCGCAGCAGATGCAATCCAGGAGCGACAGGCTGAAGATGTTCGTCTCGCGTCTCCTCGCCACGCCGCTAACCCTCGCTCGCGGTGATGAGCCACAGCTCGATGCCCGGGCTTCCCACGCGGATCCGGTCGCCGCGGGCGAGCGCGGCACGGCCGGGCACGCGCTCGCCGTTCAGGAACGTCCCGAAGGTGCTCAGATCCTCGACGAAGGCCGCCCCTCCCGACTCGAAGAGACGGCAGTGCGCGCGGGAGACGCCCGCGACCTCGCCCTCGAGCCGCAGGGCCCGGACCCCCGCGGCGGGCGCGGCGCCCACCACCAGTGGTTCCTCGGTGATGGCCCGGGCGACGGAGCCGAGCAGGACATGGGTGGGGCGCGGCCCGGGCTTCGCGGCCGGGACCGCCGCCGAGGGGAGCGGGAGGATCGCCGCGGCCTTGTCCATGGCGCCCTTCGGTCCGTCGGACCGGGGCAGGCTGGTCACGAAGCGCAGGGCGCCGCTGGGCGAGCGCACAGCGGCGCGCCCGCGCAGCGCCCCCGCGGCGGCGGCCTCCGCCTGGAGGATCACGACCTCGACCCCGCGGATCGCGGCGAGGCGGGCCAGGAGGCCGGGCAAACGAGCCGCGTGCGAAGACACGAGGACGCTCGTGGATTCGCCGTGCCGTTTCAGGAGGCTCACCTGCTGCGACAACTCCGTGGCGAATGCGGCCGTCCACTCCTCCGCCTCCGCCTGCAGGAACTCGATCGCGACTTCGCGCCCGGGGGCGGCGAGCGCGAGCGTCGCCCTTCCCTCCCGCGAAAGCGCGGCGAGCAGGGCGGGAAGCCGATCGAAGAGCTGCTGCTCCGTCCCCGCGTCGTGGAGGGGATCGAACCGCTCGCGGCGGACGAAGGCCTCGGCCGCGCCCCGCATCTGCGCGTCGTGGATCTCGTCCAGTCCAAATCGATCGATCCGGACCACGCGCTCCCGCACCAGCGAGTCGCCCTGGCGGATCTCGGTGGCCACGGCCCGACGCAGTCCGAGGTCGAGGTGAATGAGGCGCTCGCCGGGAAACCCGGCGGAGGCCGCGGCGACGGCTGCGTCCACGAGCCCCCCCACCGGCATGGCGAGGGACTGGGTGATGCCGAGCAGAACACCCATCTGACTCTCGTCGTAGACGCCCGGGAGGGCGAGGATGACTTCGTCGGTCCCGGCTTTCGCTTTGCGCCAGATGCTCTCGAGATGGGCGTGGACGAGATCGGCGGAAGTGAGACCCTGCGGGAAGGGCGGCCCCAGGGGGTCGGCGTCGAGGCGGGCCCAGAAGTCGCTGGCCACGAGCCGCGGGCTCAGGCGGGAGCGCTGGCGCGCCTCCTCGCCGAGGAAGAGCCGCTCGCCCAGGACGAGCGCGCAGCCGGGGCTCGGCCCGAAGACGCCCCCGCCCTCGGCGAGGCCAAGCAGGCCGGAGTCGCCGAGGTCGAGAGAGATCGTGCGCGCCAAGAGTGCTTCCCTCGAGGCCTTCAGGCCTGCAGGTTCGAGACCAGATGCTCGTCCACGTAGCTCTCCGTGTCGAGCACCTGCCGCTCCTGCTTCAACTGCAGCTGGTGGAGGACGAACATGAGCAGAAGGCTCAGCAGGAGGGCGATGAAAGTGGAGTTGAAGGCGACACCCAGGGCCTCGGTGACCCCGGAGATGTCTCCCTGCACGGCGCGGTGGGCCTGGGTGAGCGCGTCGCCGATGCCGCGCACGGTTCCGATGAAGCCGATGGAAGGGATCGCCCAGGCGATGTAGCGGATCATGGCGAGTTCGGAGTCGAGGCGGTCCGACTCCCCCGAGCAGACTTCGCGCGCGTTCGAGGAGGCGTCCTGGATGCTCCGGGTGGCGCGGAACCGGTGGAGGGCGGCGAGGGCGGAGCGGGGCAGGAGGAGCCGCTGCTCCGCCTCGGGCAGGTCCTGGATCTGCCGCGCGTACTCGCGCGCGTCCTCGGGCAGAATCCGGGCCCCGGGAGCGAGCAGGACCAGATTGCGTTCGAGCAGCGCCCGCTCCTGAGAGCTGGCGCGCCACTTCGAGGCCATGATGGCGAGCGCCCAGAGGCACAGGATGAACTCCCACTCCTGCTCCGGATCCTTGATGATCACCCACCAGGAGCGTTGCTGTATGTACTCGGGGTTCGTGCGCATCTGAAGCACCTGTTCCTCGAGAACCACCTGGGCGTTGGGACGAACCACCAGGGTGTACGGGACGTGAACCACCAGGAACGAAAACACCAGGGTCGCCACCTGGAAAACGAAATCGTCTACGTGAAGCTTGCGCATGGACTCTAGATGTCCACCGGGAAGGCGACGGCGTCGTCCGCGGGCACCTTCTCCGACGGGATGAAGTCCTGGATGTCGCCCGCGGGGGCCGCGGGTGAGGCCGACGCGGGGGAAGGGGAGGGGCCCGCGGACGGGGGCGCGGCCTGGTCCCCGGCGGCGGCCATCGCGGTCGCCCCCGCAAGGCCCAGCAGAAACGCCCTGACGAGATTTCTCATTTCCCTTCCTCCCCTGAAGACTCCGCGTAGCGCGCGACGCGGAAGCCCGCGTCCGGCCGCGGGTCTTTACCATAGTCCCGATAGCTCAGGCGCAGTTCGGTCACGGTGGCGTGCATCCATGAAGCGCCGCGGAGAACATGGTACTCGCCCTCCAGGGGGCCCGAAGGGTCGCGCACGAGCTGGCCCTCGACCGACGGCGTGATCGTGTAGAAATCGTGCGCCCACTCCGCCACGTTGCCGCCCAGGTTCGACATGCCCAGGGCGTTTGGGGGGAAGGCCTGCACCGGGGCGGTGACCGGGAAGCCGTCGTCGTACCCGTCGAGCACCTGGGCCACCAGCCCGCGCGCCCGCAGGTCGGCGAAGTTCCCCGCCTGGGGCGGCACGGGCAGCGCGGGGCCCCACGAGTACTTGAGCGCGTCGCCGCCGCCCGGATAGCGCGCCACTCGCTCCCACTCGGCCTCGGTGGGCAGCCGGTAGCCCGTGCCGAGCGGGACCGCCGCCACGAGCCGGCCCTCCCGCAGCACGTACGCCTTCGGCAGCCCTTCGAGGTCGCTCAGCCAGTTGCAGTAGGCGGCGGCCTTCTGCCAGCTCACCCGCACCACCGGCTGATCGTCGAGGTCCAGGCTCTCGGAGCCGACGCGGCCGGAGGAATGCCCGGCCTCGAAGCGGCGGAACTGCGCGTTCGAGACCTCGCGCGTGGCCACGTAGAACCGCCGCACCAGCTCGACATCGCGGAGCGGCTCGTTCGCCCGGCGGCCCGGCTCGCGCCGTGACGCGCCCATCCTGATCCGGCTTCCCTCGATGAGACGCAGTTCGTGGCCCTCTTTCGATCGGACGACGCGCGGCGTCGCCTGCTCCCGCGCCTGCTCGAGGCTCGTCAGCGCCACATTGACGGTCTGCGGGAAGCCCGGCCTCGGCGTCACCGACTGGCGGATGGCCGCGTAGCCCTCCCGGCGGATTTCGATGGCGTGCGGCACGGCCAGGAGTTGCAGGACCTGATCGGCGCGGCCCTTCGATTCCCCGTCCACCAGCAGCTCCGCGTCGGGCGGGCGGACCGCGAAACGGACTTCTCCGGTGCGGGGGTTGAGACGGAGGGTCTCCTCCCGCCTCTGGCCGGCGCGCAGCTCGACTTGGACCTCGGCATCGTCGTGGCCCTCCCTGGAGGCCCGCACCACGTGTGGCTTGCCCGCTTCGAGGCGCAGCTCCACGGGGGTCTCGCCGCGATCGGCGCCGTCCACCCTGACCCGCGCGCCGGCAGGCTCGCTGCGGAGGACGAGCACGGCCGGAGGTGGCGGCGGCGGCGGCGGCGCGGGCAAAGGTCTCGGACTGGGAAGCGGCGAGAGAGCGGCCACGATCCGTTGCTCGATGCCGCGCCCCTCGATCGCGACCTTCACGCGGAATTCCTCGTACCCCGCGGCCCGGACCGCCACCTCGCGCACCCCGGATTCCGCCTCGAAGGCCTTGAGCGGCGTCGTCCCCACCCGGGCCCCGTCCATCGCGACCTCGGCTCCGCTGAGGTCCCCGGTGTCCACGGTCAGGCGGCCCGGCAGGAGCCGCATCGTCTGAGTCAGGGCCTGTCCCGACTCGCCGCTCACCTCCACCGTCGTCTCGATCGGGCGGTATCCCGACTTGAAGGCGCTGAGTGAATAGCGGCCGGGGAGAGCGAGAAAGCGGGAGCCGACGCGCGGGGCGGGCCAGGCCCCGCGCAGGGAGACGGCCTCGGGCTCGGGCGTGATCGCGACCCCGACCGTGGCCACGCGTGAAAGGAGAACGACGACCACCGCGGAAAAGGCGAGGAGCGCCGTCAGCAGCAGCGAGCGAGCGCTGGCGCTCCAGCGCTCAGCCGGTCTCGGGCGGGCCGCCCGCGGCGTGTAACCGATCGGCTTGATCACCGCTCCGGGCGCGCCCGGGTCATGGAGACGCTGGTCGCGAGGAGGAGGGACGAGCACGATGGGGGGTTCGGTGGGATTCGAATCGGCGAGCGGCTCGACCACCAGATGCACGACGTGCTCCCGCAAGCGCACTTCGACCCGCGTCGACCCGAGGCGGAGGACATCGCCGTCGCG
>Ga0073904_10001518_pt1 | contig 17343 bp, 13 predicted proteins | sample KloWWTrecipitate_FD_66668 | JGI IMG/M metagenome (GOLD analysis project Ga0073904, IMG submission 66668) | Active sludge microbial communities from Klosterneuburg, Austria, studying microevolution and ecology of nitrifiers - Klosterneuburg... | ecosystem: Engineered > WWTP > Aerobic digester >... | reverse complement strand
CTCCACTGCTCACCTCCACTGCTCACCTCCACTGCCCAACTCCACTGCTCACTTCCACTGTTCAACTCCACCGCCCAACTCCACTGCCAGCCACCACTTCCAGCCCGACCGGGCGTCGCTCGGTCGGCCTCACGCCTCGTGATGCGACCGGCGTCGCAGTCCCGCTGTCTACGGGGCGAGACGGGTTCGACTCCCGTACGAGGCGCCCACGTGGCCCCCACCGCGTGGCTCTTCTTCCCGTTCTGCCAGGCTTCGGCCTCGCCTCGTTCCGCGAGTATCGTCCAACGGCGAGACCTCGGCCTTCCACCCGGCTGCCATCCTGGCGATGCGGGTTCGAGCCCCGCTTCCCGCTCTGTCGAGCCGGCCTTCTGAAGAAGAGCGCGGATTGCAACTCCGCGCGCGAGGGTTTGATTCCCTCCCGGTTCTCTTTCGCGCTCAGTCTCGTTCGCCCTACTTGCCCAACGGAAGGGCGCTCGCCTTCAAAGCGAGGGGATCCGGGGTCGAATCCTGGGTGGGGCTCTCGCTCTCGCTCTCGCTCTCGCTCTCGCTCTCGCTCTCGCTCTCGCTCTCGCTCTCGCTCTCGCTCTCGCTCGCCCCCGTCCCGCCGGATAGCGGATCCGAGCCTCCGAAGCTCGGCGGCTCGGTTCGACTCCGAGCGGGGGCTCCACGGCAGATGCCGTGAGGACTACACCCTAACCACAGTGTCTTCACACGACTCGCTGCCGTCTTCTGCTCTCTTCATGAGCGTCATTCGTCGAATGCCGCGGCGACTCCAAGGGATCCGGACGCCCACGGGTGCACACGCGCCTACCGGGACCGGAATGTCGCCGTAATCCTCGTCGACGAACCGACCGCTCCCTCCTTCTTCGCGGTGATAGTTCAGTAGTAGAACGCGAGGGCGCCACCCTCGGGACCCGGGTGCGATCCCCGGTCACCGCTCGAACGTGCCGAATGCGCCGAATGCACCGAATGCGCCGAATGCGCCGAATGCGCCGAATGCGACTGGGACTCCAGGTAAAGACCGCGAGGTCGATCGGGTTCAAACCCCGAGAGCGCGTGCGCGAGCCCGCGAATGTCTCCGTCTTCTTGTCGGCCACGTTTCTCGGCGCTCAGCGCCTTCTCTGGACATAGCTCAACCTGGCAGAGCACTCGGTTCGGGACCGAGGGATGTGCGTTCGAATCGCGCTGTCTAGACCGCCGCACCCAGGTGCGACCCTTGCCGACGTAGCCCAACTGGAAGGAGGCAGCACGCTCAGACCGTGAACAGTGTCCGTTCGAATCGGACCGTCGGTACTCGCTCTCTCGCTCGCCAACCCCACACACACCCACACGCCCACACAACAAGCACGGATCGTCGCGCGAACGACGCGCTGCCTGCCCGGAGACACCATGCGAACCACCCGAGCTCAGACCCACCGCGCCCACCACTTCCAACGAAAGAGATAGCCCCATGTCGACGCGAACCCTCATGCTCACCCCGTGGATGGCCCCTCACCGCGTGATCACCTGGCAGCGCGCCGTCGTGCTCCTCACGCTCGGCAAGGTCGAGGTGCTCGAAGAGTACGAAGAGCCGATCGTCGCGCCGTCGCTCACGCTGCGCACGCCGGCCGTCGTGCGCCTCACGCGAGGGAACGTGTCGACCAAGCGAAAGGTGCGATTCTCCCGGCTGAACGTCTTCACTCGAGACGGTTTTCGCTGCCAGTACTGCGGTGTCCGCAGGGCGATGGATGACCTCAACTACGACCACGTCGTGCCCCGCGTTCGCGGAGGCAAGACGGGGTGGGAGAACATCGTCACCTCCTGCTACGCCTGCAACCTTCGTAAGGGGAGCCGCACTCCCGACGAGGCCGGCCTGAAGCTTCTCCGGAGGCCCTTTCGGCCGACCTCTCTGCCGCACACGCCGTTCCTCCGCGCGGAGAAGGGTGTCCCTCCCTTGTGGAGAGACTACTGCCCTCACCTGGTGGACGATCAGGCGAGCGTCGCGTGAGCGCGGCTTCGCGCCGTCTTGGGGTTGCCTCGTCGCGCTCTCGCGCGGCGTGTGTCTGCACCGGGCCCAGACGTAAAACAGGGCCGCCTCAGCGCGTAGCTTAGTGGCCAAAGCGTCGGCTCGGGGAGCCGAAGACCGCAGGTTCGAATCCTGCCGCGCTGACGACGTGGGGCGTCGGCCCGCTCGCGAACGTAGCCCAAAACTGGAAGAGGTACTCGCTAGCAGCCTGTTGATTTACGGACCGAGGCCCGGCGTCGTCCGCGCCCGGCCCGCCAAGGCGCGATCCGAGGAGCCCTCGGAGCCTACTTTTGTGCCTTTGTAGGTGAGCAGGCACCGGAGGCGCGCAACGCAGCCCGTGCCGATCGAAGTGGCGACCTCCCGAAAGCTCGCTCGCAGTCCTTCACACCATCTCGACGGCGGTGCAGTAGCGCGCAGCGCGGTCAGATCTCGACCACGGCGCCGCCGTCGTGGCGCCGCGGGCGAAGCTTCGCTCGTAGCTGGGGCCACGCCACGGCGAGCGTGTCGCGGAGCAGCTCGAGCCGCACGCCGAGGCCCACTCGCGTGCGCACGCCGAGCCGCGGCATCATCATGACGCGGTTCTGGGTATAGCGAAACAGCGCCGCCGGGTGCTCGCGGAAAGGGTAGTCCACTCCAAAGGCTTCCCCGATGACCATGCCTGACGTGAAGGCGTCCTCGTGGCTGCTGAATGTGGTGTAGTCCCCACAGAACCAGGTGCGGTCGTGCCCTTGGAGCTTGTGCATCTCCATGCGCGCCTTCAGGGCGACGTCGTCGGCGATGAGGTGGGAGAACTCGCGGCGCGCGAAGCACGGAGTCGGCTCCTTGGGGGGGCGCTCGGAGAAGACCGACACGAGCACGGGGCCGTCGTAGCCCTGGAGGCCGGCGGCGTCCTTCATGCTGTAGGTCATGACGCCGTCCAGGGCGGGGCCGGGCGTCAGGTTCTCCGAGCGGTACTGGAAGAAGAAGCCGGGGCCGAAGCGCGCCGAGAGCAGCGAGGGGTCGGCGTGCAGGTACGCGACCGCGGGCTGATAGGTGTACATTCCAAGGACCCGCCGCTCGTCGGCGCTCGCGCCTTCGCCGAGCAGGCGGAGCGCGACGTTCGCGGCCGTCGCCAGCACGACGTGGTCGTAGACCTCTTCGCCCCCGCGCTCGTCGCGCACTCGCACCTCGCGGCCCGAGCGCTTCACGCCCACCACCTTCGTGGACACGAGCCGCCGCGCGCGGAACGACCGCGTGAGCCGCGCGATGTACTCGCGCGTGCCACCCGTGATCGTGCGCCAGGTCGTGGGGCTGAAGAACGAGAGGGTCCCGAAGCGGAACATCATCGAGAGCGACCACGCCGGCGTGCGCAGCAGGCTGTCGCGCGTGACGAGGAAGAGCGACAGCAGCGGACAGAGCCCCTGCGTGAGGAAGCGCGGCGTGTAGCGTCCCGAGTGCGGGACGCCGGGGTAAGGGGCGTCGAGGAAGCGCGCGATCGGCAACATTTGCTCGTTCAGCGGCAACGCCGCGATCTCGAACATCATCTGCTCGAAGCGGCTCGCCTCGGCCTCCAGGTACTCGCCGAAGAAGCCCGCGCCGGGCACGGGCGAGTCGGTGCTCCAGGTGAGCTCCTTCGTCGGGTCTTCGGGGTCGGGAAAGGAGACGAGCAGCGTCGCGGCGGCCGCGCGGGTCTCGATACCGTATTTCTGAAACATGCAATAGAGGTTCGGGTAAGCCCACGGCAGCGTGATCATCACGCCCATGTCGACCTGCACATCGGTGTCGTCGAAGGTGTGCGCGTAGGCGTTCCCGCCGAGCTCTGCCTCGGCCTCGTAGATCGTCACCTCGTACTTTTCGGCCAAGCGCCACGCCGCCCCGAGCCCCGCCGCGCCGCCGCCCACCACGGCGACGCGCTCGCGCTTTCCTGAGAACATTGGCGCAGCCTAGCAGGGGCCGACTGCTACAGTCCCCCCGCGATGGCGACGCCACCACGGAAACCTCGCCGCGCGCCCGACCCTCGGCTGTTCCATGTCGACCTGCACAGCTACGGCGAGGTCTCGCGCTCACGCAGCGAGGTGTACCACCCGGCGACGGTGCACGAGCTCCGCGTGCTGCTCGCCGGGCTCTCCGCCTCCGGCGAGCGTCGCCTCACGTTCCGCGCGGGGGGCTGCTCGCTCGACGCGCAGTCGCTGAACGACGACGTCGTGCTCTTCCTCGATCGCCTGGACGACATCGTGGTCCACGACGACCCCGACGCGCCCACGGTCACCGTCGGCGCGGGGGCGCGCTGGGGCGACATCGCGCGCGCGCTCGAGTCGGTAGGCCTCGTGCCGTTCGTCGCCGTGAGCACCAGCCGCGCCACCGCCGGGGGCACCGCCTCGTCCGACTGCATCTCTCGCTTCAGCTCGAGCATCGGGAAGGAGTCGCGGTTCATTCGGGAGGTGCGCGTGCTCACCCTCGACGGCGCGCTGCACGACGTCTCTCGCGACTCGCCGAGCGCGGCCGACCGCGCGCTGTTCCACGCCGTCATCGGCGGCTTCGGCTATCTCGGCGTCATCGTGCGCCTCACGTACGCGGTGTGGCGCCCGCCGGCGCCCGGGTTCCCGCGTACGCCCCTCCGCGTCAGCACCCTCGTGAAGAAGTGCGGCGATCTTCGGTCGTTCGTGCACCCGCTGGCCGAGCACGCCCCCCGCCCGGCGGCGCGCGCCGGCCGCCTCGGCGCGAACACCACCCACGCGCTCCACGACATCGCGTGCGGGTTCTTCGAGCGCGCGGCCGCGGGCGCCGCGAGCGGCTCGCCCGCCGACCCCACGGCCTTCTATGGCGTCGTGTGCCCCGGCGGAGCGCCACGAGGCCTCGTCTTCGAGTCGCGCTACGTGCGCTCCGAGACGCTAAGGCCGATGCTCCAGCACGTGCCCGCGCACCCGCTCAGGTTCCTCGCCGAGTGGACCGCGCGCGGCCGCCACACCGGCGCGCTGTTCTGGTGGGCCACCTACGAGATGTTCGACGAGGCGCCGTACCTCGACGATCTCCTCGGGTACACGTTCTTCATGGACGGCAACGTCCGCACGCGGACGCTCGAGCGCCGCCTCGGCATGACGACGTTCACGCTCCAGCAGACCTACGTGATCCCGTTCTCGGCGGAGGTGCTCCGCGAGTTCCTGAGCGACGCGCTCGAGCTGCTCGACGCGCGAGAGCTCGTGCCTCTCTTGTTCGATGTGCTCTACATCCCGGGCGACGACGCGCTGCTCTCGGCGAGCCGCGGCCTCGACGGGTTCGCCGTCACCCTCGCGTTCGAGACGCGCAGTCGGGGCGATCTGCCTCTCCGGGAGGACGCGCTGCGTGAGCTGTCCCACGCGTGCCTCGCGGTGGGCGGTCGCGTCCACCTCGGCAAGACCGTGTGCGCGACGCGCGGTGTGCTGCGCGACATGTACGCGGGGGTGCTGGGTGAGCTGCGGGCGCTGAAGGATCTTCACGATCCCAGGCGCGTGCTGGCGAACCGCTTCCTGGAGGAGCGCTTCCCGGAGCTAGTGACGCCCGCGCCCTCGTGAGGGGCGAGCTGGGCAAGGGCGCGAGACGGCCTCGCTGCGTCCCCTGAGTGGCCCCGAGCGCCCTCGGGCCACGATCGGCCACGGCTTCGCGGCCAAGCAGATTTCTCCTTGACGAATTTGGGCGATCGCCTAAACCATATGCCTAACGGAAGGCGGTCACACGTGAGGCCAGACGAGACCCGGGAGAAGATCCTCGCCGCGACCGATCGGTTGTTTGGCGTGCTTGGCTTCGACGCGACGACCACGCGTGACATCGCCGAGGCCTCTGGCGTCAACAAGGCGCTCATCCACTACCACTTTGGGAGCAAGGACGAGCTGCTCGAGACCTTGCTCGAGGGGTATTACGACCGCCTCGGGGCGACGCTCGCCGAGGGCCTCGCGCAGCGCGGCGATCCCCAGGAGCAGGCTGAGCACGTCGTCGACGCCTACGCTGACTTCCTCGCCCAGAACCGCACGTTCTGCAGCATCGTGCAGCGCGAGGTCGCGGGTGGTCGGCACGTCGAGCGGATCGTCCTGCGCACGCTGCCCGTCTTCCGCCTCGGCTCGGCGTGGCTCGGGGAGGTCGCTCCCGACTCCCCGCCGACCCTCGACCTCGTGCACGTGCTGACGACCGTCTACGGGATGGTGGTCACGTACTTCACGTACGGCAGAGTGCTCGAGCGCATCACGGGCGAAGACCCCTTCTCGCCCGCGGCGCTCGACGCGCGCAAGCGCCACGTTCGCCACGTGGTCGCGCTCCTGTTTCGCGAGATGAGAGGCACCCCGAAGCCAGAGGAACGAGGCAAGACATGGGCACGCTCCACCCCAAGAACGCCGCGCAAAAAGCGCGGCTCCTGACCGCATCGCACTGGCTCTGCATCGAGCGCGCGAAGCATTTCACCGACTCGCACCGCGAGACGCCCGGGCTGTCTCCCTCGCTGCGCGCCGCGCGCGCGCTGGGCCGGGTCTTCGAGAGGATGACCATCCGTATCGAGCCGGAGGAGCTGCTCGTGGGCAACCGCGCGTCGAAGGTCGTGGCCCCTCCGCTCGCCCCGGAGCGTGGGGACTTCACGTTCATCTTCGAGCACCTCTTCGACGAGCTGCTCGCCTTCGGCTATCGCATCGACCCGGCCGACGAGCGGGTGCTCTTCGACGACATCATCCCGTATTGGAGGGGTAAGACCGTGCGTGACGCCAAGATCGCGGCGTTGCGTGCGCGGGGCCTCTCGAGCGAGCTCGCGCTGTCTCCTCGAGAGCTCCGGCGCAAGGTCCGCGCCTTCGGCGTACGACCGCTCCTCCGGCTCGTCGTGGACGAGGAGGGCGACCGCGCTCCACGTGGCCTCGCGGAGCGCGCCGCGCGGGCGGGGCGCCTCGCCGCGCGCCTGCCGGGGCTCGCGCGCGCGGTGCGGGCAGGCGCCGGTGACAACCTGAAGGGGCGCGGCCGCTGCACCGACACGCAGGCGCACATCGTGCTTGGCCACAAGAACGTCCTCGCGCGCGGCTTCTCCGGCATCCAGGCCGAGGCCCGCGCGCGCCGAGCGAGCGTGGAGACGGCCCGCGAGCGCGCGTTCCTCGAGAGCGTCGAGCTCACCTGCGACGCGATGCGCGGCTTCTCGGAGCGCTTCGCGGAGGCCGCGCGGCTCGAGGCGGCGCGCACGGCCGACCTCGAGCGTCGCGCGGAGCTCGAGGTCATCGCCGCGACGTGCTCGCGCGTGCCGTGGCTGCCGCCTCGCACGTTCGTCGAGGCGGTCCAGTCGCTCTGGTTCACCCAGAACGCCGCGATCATCAGCTACGGCGCGGGGAGCGGCATCACCCCGGGCCGCGTGGACCAGCTCCTCTTCCCCTACTTCGAGGCCGACCTCGCTCGCGGAGTCCTCACGCAGGCGCACGCGCTCCGGCTCCTGGAGGAGCTCGTGATCAAGCTGAACGACAACGTCGTCATTTGGCCCAACATCGGGGGCGTCAAGCTGAACCACCTCGGCTCGGACGTCGAGAACGTCACCCTCGGCGGGGTCGATGCGGCCGGGAACGACGCGACCAACGAGCTTACTTACCTCTTCATCGAGGCCATCACGAACACGAAGCTCGCCACGACCGCGTCGTTCCGCGTCTCGAAGAAGAGCCCGGCGGACTTCACCCGTCGCGTCGTCGCGATCCATCGCGAGACCGGCGCGCCCGCCTTTCTGAACGACGAGACGGCCATCGCCGCGATGGTCCGCGACGGCTACGCGGTCGAGGCGGCGCGCGAGTACTGCCTCGTTGGGTGCGTCGAACCGAGCGGCAACGCCGACACGTACGGAGCGACGGGCGGCTCGAAGGTCTACTTCCCGACGGCACTCGACCTGGTCTTGAACCGCGGACGGACCACGTTCTTCGGCAATCAAGACGGGACCGACACCGGCGACCCCGCCCGCATGACGGGCTTCGGGGAGGTGCTTAATGCATTCTACACGCAGCTCGAAGCGCTCGTGGGCTGGGTCACGGAGGCGACCCAGCTGCGCGACGCGATCTGGGCCGAGCGATTCCACAACCCGCTCATTTCCAGCACGATCGACGGCTGTATCCAGCACGCGAAGGACATGACGGAGGGGGGCGCTCGCTACAACTTCGGGTCGGTCGGCGGCGGCGGCCTGGGCACCGCGGTGGACTCGCTGGCCGCGATCCGCGCGTTCGTGTTCGAGCGCAAGCTCGTCACGATGGGCGAGCTGTGCGAGGCGCTCTCGAGCAATTTTCGAGGTCGCGAGGACCTGCGGCGGCTGCTCCTCGGGGGGCCGCGCTTTGGCAACGATCTCGAGGAGGTCGACGCCCTCGCGCGCCAGATCGTCGCGCGCTTCTGCGCGATGGTGTCCGCCCGACGGACGGCCTGCGGCGGCCACTACAAGGCGAGCCTCATCTCCTACGGGCTCAACGTCTACGAGGGCGCGCTCGAGCCCGCCACTCCGGACGGACGCCTCGCGGGCGAGCCCCTGTCGAACAGCATGTCGCCGAGCAACGGCGCCGAGCGGCGCGGACCGACCGCGACCCTGAACTCGCTCGCGCGGATCGATCACACGCAGATTGGCTACGGGAGCTCGCTCAACATGCGCCTGCCGGTCGGGATCCTCGGCTCCGAGAAGGGCGTCGAGAGCGTCGCTCACCTCGTGCGCGGGTACTTCGACAAGGGGGGCTTCCAGGTGCAGTTCGGCGTAGTCGACACGGCGACGCTCCGCGCGGCGCAGCGGCGCCCAGAGCGCTACGCCGATCTCGTGGTGAGGGTGTCCGGCTACTCCGCGTATTTCACGCGGCTCGGCCGCCGCATCCAGGACGACATCATCGGCCGGGCGGAGCTCCGTCCGTGAGCGCGTCGACCGACTGCAGGGTCTTCGACGTGCAGCGCTTCTCCATCCACGATGGGCCGGGGATTCGGACCACGGTGTTCCTCGAGGGCTGCTCGCTGCGGTGCGCGTGGTGCCAGAACCCAGAGTCTTTCCAGAGCGACGTCGCGGCCCGCATGTCGCCCGAAGCGGTCATCGCCGAGGTCTTGAAGGACCGCGAGTTCTACGCGGTGAGCGGCGGGGGCCTGACGGTCAGCGGCGGCGAGCCGCTCCTGCACCTCGGGCCCGTGCGGGCGCTCCTCGCGGAGGCGAAGCGCCACGGCCTGCACACCTGCGTGCAGACCTCGGGGGCGGTGCCCGAGGCGCACCTCGCGGCGGTGCTCGAGCTCGTGGACCTCTTTCAGCTCGACCTGAAGCACATGGACGAGCGGCGTCACAGGGCGCTCACCGGCGCGGGCCACCAGCGCGTCCACAGGGCGGCGTCGTTCCTCGTCGATCACGGAGCCGCGGTGCAGTTTCGCATGCCGCTCGTGCCCGGCCTGAACGACGACGCCGAGAACCTGGACGAGGTGGCGCGCTTTCTCGCGCGGCACGGCGCGACGTCGCTGCGCGTGGTCCCGTACCACGCGCTCTACCTCGACAAGTACACGGCCCTCGGCCTCGAGCCTCCGATGGCAGGGCTCGAGCCGCCTTCGGCCTCGAGGCTGGCCTGGGTCAGAGAGCACCTCGCGCGTCGCGACGTGACGGTCGAAGTGGACGGCTGAGCGCCGCCGCTCGCCCGCACGCGAGGCGAGCTCGCGCTCGATCGCGTCGAGTAGACGGCCGGCGGCGTCTATCGACGGGCCGCTATGGGAGGTTCGCCTCTTCTTCGCGACGCCAGCGCCCGTCTCGGCACCAAAGCGCTGTGCTGTGTCCACCACGCTGTCCCCACGAGAGGACACACCACGACTGCCCCTTCGCGCAGGGCGTGCCTTCCCGGGGCTCGGGTGTGCAGCGCCCGTCGCTCGAGCGGACGATGGGCTCTCCGGTTCCTGGCTCGGCCAACACCCCTGTCGAGGGCGTGGATCCGGGCGCATGGGACGGAGCGGGCTCCGGCCCGAGCCGACCACCGGCGTCTTGCGTTCGTGCCAAGTGCACCTCTGCCTCGCGCAGAGAACGGCGTTGCTCGCAAGCGACCACCACCGCCGCCAGAAGCCAGACTCCTCGCCTCACCTTCGTGACCGTCATCCCTAGTCCCCTGGAAGCGTGATTTCTTTCAAAAACACTCATCCGTGAACCTGCAGGATTCGCTGTCCGAAGCGCTGGACCGACGCCAGGATCTCGTCGGCGGGCTTGGTCCACTTGAACGGCCGCGAGCGCTCGTTGTGCGCGTCGACGTAAGCTTGGATCGCCTGACGTAGCTGCGGGATGCTCGTGTGCGAGCCGCGCTTGAGAGCCTGCTCGGTGAGGAGGCCGAAGAAGCGCTCCACGAGGTTGAGCCACGAAGAGTAGGTGGGGGTGAAGTGCAGCTGGAAGCGGGGGTTGCGCAGCAGCCAGCGCTGCACTTCAGGGCCCTTGTGCGCCGAGAGATTGTCGAGGACGACATGCACGGCGAGCTCCGGTTCGACCGCTGCATCGAGGGCCTTGAGGAAGGCGACGAGGTCCTTCGCACGGTGCTGCTTCTTGAAACGAGCGATGACCTCGCCCGTTGCCACGTTGAGCGCCGCGAAGAGGTCGAGCGTGCCGTGACGGACATAGTTGTGGGTCTGTCGTTCCGGCTGACCGAGGTCCATCGGCAGGACCGGCTGCGCACGTTCGAGCGCCTGGATCTGCGACTTTTCGTCCACCGCGAAGACGACAGCGCGGTCGGGTGGGTTCATATAGAGGCCTACGACGTCGCGAACTTTCTCGACGAACTGCGGGTCGTCTGAGAGTTTGAAGGAGCGCACGATGTGTGGCTTCAGGCCAAACGTCCGCCAGATCTTCCTGACGGTGGTGTGGCTGATGCCCGCCTTGGCGGCCATGTCGCGCGTACTCCAGTGGGTCTTGCCCTTGGGCTTGGCCTCCAAAGTCGCGACGACGATCTTCTCGACCTGTTCGTCCGAGATCGCGCGCGGCGCCCCAACGCGGGGCTCATCGTAAAGCCCGTCGAGCCGACGCTCGACAAACCGCCGACGCCAGAGGCCAACGGTCTGCATCGACGTCCTGCAACGGGCTGCGACATCTGTGTTCGTCGCGCCCCCCGCGCAGGCCAAAACGATGCCGGCGCGAAACGCGAGGCGACGATTCGTGCGTACTCGTCGCACGAGCCGCTCCAACTCCGCGCGTTCCTCGGGAGAAAGGGCGAGTACTGCCTTCGGACGGCCGCTGGTGGTCATGGTCCTTGGACTAGGAAGCACCGTAGAATATTTAAGTCATCTTGCTTCCAGGGGACTAGACTGCTCTCGTGAGAGCCCACACCGAGTACTTCACCTACCGCGCGGCGAAGCGCGAGCTCATCCACATGACCCCGACGCTCGACGACGTGCTGAAGCGGAGCGGCGTCCGGGAGGGCTTCATGCTGGTGTCGGCGATGCACATCACCGCGGGCGTGTTCGTGAACGACGACGAGGGCGGGCTCCACGAGGACATCTGGAAGTGGCTGGAGGGGCTCGCGCCGTTCAATGCAAACTACAATCATCACCGCACGGGCGAAGACAACGGCGACGCCCACCTCAAGTCGCTGCTCGTGCATCACGAGGTCACCGTGCCCATCACCGCGGGCAGGCTCGACCTCGGGCCGTGGCAGCGCGTCTTCTACGCCGAGTTCGACGGCGAGCGCGCCAAGCGGGTCATCGTGAAGATCCTCGGGCTGTGAGGCTCCCCGTGGCCCACCTGCCCTCCGTGGTCCGCCGGCTCCGCCAGCTCCGAAGCTCCGCCCTGACCGCGCTCGCGTTGCCGGTCCTCGTTGCCGCTTGCTCGCCTCCGAGCGCCGTTCCGGCCACTGCGCCGTCGCGGCCTGCGCCTGCCGCGCCCGCGCTCGCCGGGCCCGAGGAGCGCTTCTTGGTCCGGCTCGCGGCGCTCGATCCCCGCCTTGCGAGGCGGCTCGGCCGTTCGCCCACGCCGGGCGAGCTCGCGGACCTCGCCGCGCGGGTGGGCGTGGACGGCGCGCGTGAGGGCGGCGTCGTGGGCGCGACCCTCGATCCGTTTGCGTTCGACGCGCGCGCCCGCGAGCTTTCGCGTGCCCTCGCGGAGCTCGACGCGGGGACGGCCCATGTCGCCCCTGGCGAGCGCGCCGAGCTCGCGCTCGTGCGGGCCCTCTACGCCGCCGAGGCCACCCGCGCGCGGCGCGAACGCGACCTCACGGTCTCGGGCGGCGATCTGCTCGTGGCCGCCGCGCAGGTCGCCACCGACGCGATCGGCGACGACGCCGTGGCGGCGAGCGACGCGTGGCTCGCCGAGCGGCTCGGCGACGTGGCCGAGGCCGTGACGTCACGCCGCCCTTCGGTCCCGCACCGCAGGGAGCTCGCCGACGCCCTCGATCCGGTCGAGCGCGCGCTCGCCGGTGCGCGCCTGCCCCGCGCGCTCGCGGCCCTGGTCGGCCTCAGAGAGGCGGTCGGTGAGGCAAAAATCATGAGCGATGGCGCTATTTTACCCGTGGCGGCCGAGGCGCGCCTCGACGACGTGCGCGCTCTCGTGGGGGAGACCCTCACCGACGCGGACCTCGTGGCCGCGCTCGCCGCGGCCGAGCGTGTGCTCGCTCTCGAGGCGAACGCAGCGCTCGCGAAGCTCTCCGACCGCGACGCCGATCGGGCGCGGCTCGCCGCCGGCATGCGCCTCGCGGTGCGCGCCCCCTGCAAGAACCCGTCGACCGGCTCGGTGATGCGCAGTCTGCCGGCCCCCCGCGAGCGCGAAGCGGGCTGCCTCGCCGTGCGCGCGCTCGCCGGCGCGCGCCGCGACGTGGGGTCCGAGTCCGCGGAGGCGTGGGTGCTGCTGCACGACCGCGCCGCCGTGGCCCTGTGGTCGGCCGCCTTCCACGCCGAGCACGTCACGCTCGACGCCGCGCGCGGGCGCGCCCGCCTGATGGGGCTCCCCGAAGAGTCCACGAAGAGCGCTCTGCTGCGCGCGGCGGCGGTGCGCCCGGGCGAGGCGATCGGCGCGGGGCTCATGGTCGCGCTGGTGGTCGACGGGCCCGACGCCAGCGCCGAACGGGCGCGCGCCGTCGTCGCGTTCGGCGACGCGGGCACCGCGACCCTCCGGGCTCACCTCGCGCCGCCCACGCCGCCGGAGCCGCCGGGCCGACGGCAGCCAGTCAACGGGCGCCAAGCTGGTCTTCGGCGGTGACTACCGCGAGGCGCGCGCCCCATCCCGTCGTCTGGACGATCCTCTACCTCCCGTTTGGCGCGTTCAGCGGCTTCGTCACCGTGGCGCTCACGTTCCTGGCCACCAAGAAGGGCCTCAGCATCTCCGAGGGTGCGCTGCTGAACGGCGCGCAGATGCTCATCCAGTGGCTCAAGTGGATCTGGGCGCCCGCGGTGGACGTGACCCTCACGCCGCGCAAGTGGTACGTGCTCTCGACCTCTCTCTCGGCGTCGGCGATCCTCGCCATGTCGGCGATCCCGCTCGGGCCGAGCACCCTCGGGGTGCTCCTGCTGCTCATCGCGGCGGCGAGCTTCGTCAATTCGGTGGTCGGTATGGCCATCGAGGCCATGATCGGCGGGTGCACCGCCCCCGAAGACGCAGGTCGCGTGAGCGCTTGGTTTCAGGCGGGAAATCTGGGTGGGGCCGGCCTCGGCGGCGCGCTCGGACTCTTCCTCATCGTCTCCATGCCGTCGCCGTGGATGGCCGGCGCGATCATGGGCGGGCTCTTCCTCGCCTGCTGCGGGGCGCTGCGCTTCACGCCCAACGTCGACGCGCTCCACGAGGGAAAGGGCCCCCGGGCCGCGGTCGTCGGCGTCGTCGCCGATCTCCGAAAGATGCTCCGCAGCAAGGGCGGCCTGCTCTCCGCCATCCTCTGCGTCATGCCCATCGGCACGGGCGCCGCGCAGGTCGTGCTCACTCAGGGAAAAGTCGCTCAGCTCTGGGGAGCGGGCGAGCGCGAGGTGGAGCTGCTCCAGGGCCTGCTCGCCGGCCTCATCACCACGCTCGGGTGCTTCGCGGGCGGCTGGGTGTGCCACCGCGTGCGCCCCCGCACGGCCTACGCGGGGATCGGCATCGGCCTCGCGATCGTGGCCACGGGGATGGCCCTCAGCCCCGCGACCGTGACCATGTACGTGGCGTGGAGCCTCCTCTACTCGTTTGGCGTAGGTCTCGCGTACGCGGCGTTCACCGCCGTCGTGATCCACGCCATGGGCAAGGGCTCGGGCGCCACGAAGTACAACATCTTCGCGTCGCTCTCGAACTTCCCCATCTGGTGGCTCGGCCTCGTCCTGGGCGTCGCTGCGCAGCGCTGGGGCCCGCGCTCGATGCTCCTCACCGAGGCCGCGTTCGCCGTCGTCGCCGTGGTGATCGTCGCCGCCTCGAACACGCTCGTGGGTCGCTCGAAGCTCCCGGAGATGGCGGCGTCGGAATGAATCCGAGGGCCCGCTACCTCGCGCGCTTCGAATGGTCGACGTCTAGCAGCGTTGATTGACTCCCGTCGGCCCGTCTCCGTCCGCGCCCGGTGCCGGCGCGAACGGCGCAGCCTCGATGACTTGTACGATGCCACCGCCTGCGCGGCCCGTTTCGGTGGCAACGCCCCAAGCGCCGGCAGCCTGCTAACGTCTCACCGCGCGATGTCCGAACCCCGCGCCGCGCTCGACCTCTTGTTCCCGACGCCCGCGCTCCGGATAGACCTCGAGCAGACCTCGCTCGGCCTCGACCTCGCGTTCGCGGGCGGCGTCGCCGGGGGCCTCTTCAGCGACGCGCTCGACCGCGCGCCGGTGGGCCCCACCGCGTGGAAGCCCGCGTCGTTCGCCGCCGATCTCTTCGTGCCCGCCTTCGTCGCGAGCTGCTTCACCATCGGCGACGGGCAGCTCGTCTCGCAGAAGCACCTCGTCAAGCTCGTCACGAGCCCGCCCGTCGACCCCGCCGTGGTGCTGCACCGCCGCGCCGTGGTCGACGAGCTCGTGACCCACCCGAGCCGCCGCGAGGCATTGCATGCACTCTACACCGACCTACTGCGCCTCCGCTCCATGCTCGAGGGCGCGACAGGCGCGGGAAAATGGGACGCGAACCGCCGCCAGCTCGACATCCTCGCCCTCGTGAAGAAGCTCTTCGACCGCCTGGCGGAGCCGCCGGCCGAGGGCGCGTCGTCGTCGGCGCTCGCGAGGTTGTCCGACTACGGCAAGCGCGTGTTGGCCAGCGAGCCCTACCGCTCGCTCGCAGATCTCTTGCGGTACGACGAGAGCATGGCGACCCTCAGCTTGAAGGTCGGCATCGGGGCCGACGGGCGCATCCGCGGCTTCCAGCTGCTGTCGGTCGAGGAGGACCGCTCGAACCCCTTCGTGAGCTCGGCGTGGCGGAGGTGGCTCGCCAAGGTGGAGCTCTTCGTGCGCGGCTACCGCTTCGGCGACGGCGAGGTGATGGCGCGCCTCATCGACGCGGTGTTCGACGGCCTGCGTGACGAGCTCGCGCCCCTCGTTCAGCTCGTCGGAGATCTCGAGTTCTATCTGGGCGCGCTCGGCCTGCGCGACGCGGCGGCCGCGCGCGGGCTCTCCATGTGCCTCCCCAAGCTCGCCGAGCCGGGCGAGCCCCGCGTGCTCGAAGGCCTCTGGAATCCGCTGCTGCTCGCGAGCGGCGTCGCGCCCGTGCCGTGCGATCTGCGGCTCGATCGGCACGACGCGTGCGTGCTCGTGACCGGCCCGAACTCCGGCGGAAAGACCCGCCTCTTGCAGTCGGTCGGGCTCTCGCAGGTGCTCGCCCAGGTGGGGCTCTTCGTGCCCGCGCGCGCGGGCTGCGTGATGCTCGGCTCGAGCCTCGTCGTGTCGCTCATCCAGGAGACTCGAGTCGATCAGGCCGAGGGTCGCCTCGGGATGGAGCTGCTCCGCATCCGCGAGCTCTTCGAGAGCCTCCCGCCCGGCGCCATGGTCATCCTCGACGAGCTCTGCTCGGGCACGAACCCGTCGGAGGGCGAGGAGATCTTCGAGCTCGTCATTCGAATGCTCACGCGGTTGCGGCCGCAGACGTTCATCACGACGCACTTCCTGGCGTTCGCGACCCGGCTAGAGGCCGCCGGCGAGATCGAAGAGCTCCGCTTCCTCCAGGTCGAGCTCGATCCCAACCACCTGCCCACCTACCAGTTCACGCCCGGCGTCGCGCAGACCTCGCTCGCGGGCAAGGCCGCCGCGCGCCTCGGCGTCACGGGCGAGCAGCTCTTGGCGCTCATCGAGCGAAACCTCGCCGCCGCCGCCAAGCCCGCTCAGGGGAGCCAGGCGCCCTGACATGCCCACCTTCCTCGTGACCTCACGCATGAGCCCCGCGCTCGCCGCGCGCGTGGAGGCCAGCGTCACCGGGCGCTCGTCGAGCCCCCGCGCGGCGGGTCGTCGGCTGGTCGCGCTCGCGCGCTTCGTGGGGCTCGGGGTCGTCGCGTTCGCCGTGGTCTCGCTCGTGGCCGCGCGCCGCCGCGCGGGCAGCGAGCTCGAGATCGCGCGCGCCGCGTTGCTCGCCGACGTGCGCGCCCACGCCGCGTCGCTCACGCCGGCGGAGCACGAGCTCCCGACGCGGATCTCGCCGTGGATCGTCGCGGGCGCCGGCGCCTACGCGGGCGACCTCGTCGACCCCGAGCTCCGCGCGCCCGGCGCGCTCGAGGCCCGCCTCGCCGAGCCGACCGTCTACGTCCGCGGGGCCCAGCCCACCCTGACGACGCCTCGCGGGGTCGTCGAGGCCGCCCGGGCCTCCGCGAAGGACGCGCTCCTGCTCTGCCTCGTGGAGCCGCCCTCGGCCTCCACTGAGAAGGTCATGCTCGGCCGCGTGCGTGTCGCCTACACCGGCGGCGCAGAGGCCCGCACGCCGCGGGTTCGCAGGCTCGGCGACGCCCACGTGGGCCTCCCGTTCCTCGCGCCCGCCTGGGAGCGCCGCGTGCTCGAGGCCGAGAGCCCGCGCGCGCTGCGGGATCTCCGCCGCGATCTCGAGAGGGCGCCGCTCGCGTCGGCGAAGGCCGCGGCGCAGGCGCGCTGGCTCCTCTTCGCGATCGACGAGCCGGGCCACGGCGCCGGCCCCACAGAGATCGACGGCGAGCGCGCCCACGCGATCCGCCTCTCGCTGCTCGAGGTCTCGACCGGGCGCGTCCTCTTGCGGCTTCGACGCGAGGTCGATCCTTCCGGCTTCACCGAGGCCGCGCGCGTGCAGTTCGCGAGCGGCCTCGACTCGTGCCGCTTCGCGCTCGACGTGCTCGAGGCGACGCACAAGCCTAGTCAATACAATTGACTACTTGGGCGCCGCGCGGACGCGCGCTTGGATCGCGGCGATCGCCTTGTCGAGCGAGCCGTCCGCGCGGAGGCACGCGAGCGGATCGCGGCGCGGGCGGCGCCTCGCGGCCACGGCCTGGAGCTGCGTGAGCGAGCGGCGATCGCCCACC
>Ga0073904_10001515_pt1 | contig 17363 bp, 17 predicted proteins | sample KloWWTrecipitate_FD_66668 | JGI IMG/M metagenome (GOLD analysis project Ga0073904, IMG submission 66668) | Active sludge microbial communities from Klosterneuburg, Austria, studying microevolution and ecology of nitrifiers - Klosterneuburg... | ecosystem: Engineered > WWTP > Aerobic digester >... | reverse complement strand
CCGGCCTCCATTACGTTTGCCGATGACTCGTTCTCGGCATGTAGCTCGGCGCGGCTCGCCGCGCAACCTACGACTCAGGAGACCGGCCGCCCGCCAAAGCGCGGGCGACCATGGTGTCTAACCCTGCGGCGAGCCGCCGATCTGCTCGCAGTACTGCGCCAGGTTCTCCGGAACGTCCGGCGGACAGACGCCGCATTGGCGGTTGCCGGGCACCGCGTAGTCGATGAAGCGCGGGTAGGGCAGTCCCAGCTCCGCCATGATCGCCTCGAACTCGGCCAGCGAACGGTCGCCGCCGAGGCGCGGATTGCGTGTTCGCTCCTGGCCGATGCTCGACACCCGGCGACCGTGGTAGTCGTGTCCGGGGAAGACCAGCGTCTCGTCGGCCAGCGCGAACAGCTTCTCGCGCACGCTGCGATACAGCGCGGCCGGATCGCCGTTCTGGAAGTCGGTGCGCCCGCAGCCGTCGATCAGCAGCGCGTCCCCGGTGAACAGCCGGTCGCCGCAACGGTAGGCATGGTGTCCGTCCGTGTGGCCGGGCGTGAACAGCGGCTCGATGACCAGGCTGCCGAGCACGAGCGGCGCGCCTTCGTCGACCGCGACGTCCGTGCAGTCGAGGCCGTCGAAGGCCGGGTGCGCGACCCGGCACCCGGTCTCGCGCCGCAGGCGCGCCGCCGCGGTGATGTGGTCGGCATGGATGTGCGTGTCGACGGTCATCGACAGCTTCAGCCCGAGGGCTGCGATCGCCGACAGGTTGTCCTGCCACGCCGGCAGCACCGGGTCGATCAGCACCGCCTGGCCCGTGGCCTCGCAGCCGAGCAGGTACGTGTACGTGCTCGACACGGGCTCGAACAGTTGCCGGAAGAGCGTCATCGCCGCGCTACCGGACCGCCGACGCCTTGAGCTCGAGGCGACGCCGGTGCAGCACCGGCTCGGTGTAGCCCGACGGTTGCTTCGTGCCCTCGAACACCAGGTCGCAGGCGGCCTTGAACGCGATGCCGTCGTAGCCGGGTGCCATCGGTCGATAGGACGGGTCGCCGGCGTTTTGCCCGTCGACGACCGCGGCCATGCGCTTCATCACCTCCATCACGCGTTCGCGCGACACCACGCCGTGGTGCAGCCAGTTCGCGATGTGCTGCGACGAGATGCGGCAGGTTGCGCGGTCCTCCATCAGGCCGACGTTGTTGATGTCGGGCACCTTCGAGCAGCCGACACCCTGGTCGATCCAGCGCACGACGTAGCCGAGAATGCCCTGCGCGTTGTTCTCGAGTTCGGCGGTGACCTCGACGTCGGACCACTTCGCGTCCTTCGCGACGGGGATCGTCAGGATGTCGGCGAGCTTCGCGCGCCGTCCGCCGCGCGCGATCTCGGCCTGGCGCGCCAGCACGTCGACCTTGTGGTAGTGGGTCGCGTGCAGCGTCGCCGCGGTGGGGCTGGGCACCCACGCGCAGTTGGCGCCCGCCTTCGGGTGGCCGACCTTCTGTTCGAGCATCGCTGCCATCAGGTCGGGCATCGCCCACATGCCCTTGCCGATCTGGGCCCGGCCCGCCAGGCCGCAGGCCAGCCCGTTGTCGACGTTCCACAGCTCGTAGGCGGTGATCCACGGCTGCGACTTCATGTCGGCCTTGCGCACCATCGCGCCGGCCTCCATCGACGTGTGGATCTCGTCACCGGTGCGATCGAGAAAGCCGGTGTTGATGAAGGCGACGCGGCGCTTCGCGGCACGGATGCACTCCTTCAGGTTGACCGTGGTGCGGCGCTCCTCGTCCATGATGCCGAGCTTGACCGTGTCGGCCGGCAGGCCGAGCGCCCGTTCGACGTGCGCGAAGATCTCGTCGGCAAACGCGACTTCGTCCGGTCCGTGCATCTTCGGCTTGACCACGTAGATCGAGCCGGTCGTGGAATTGCGGGCGCCGCCCTGCTTGCGCAGGTCGTGCAGCGCAATCAGCGTGGTGCACATCGCGTCGAGCAGGCCCTCGTAGGCCTCGTGTCCGTTGCGGTCGAGCACCGCCGGGTTGGTCATCAGGTGCCCGACATTGCGCACCAGCATCAGCGAGCGGCCCTTCAGCGCGAGCGGCGAGCCGTCCGGCGCGACGTAGTCGCGGTCGGCTTCGAGCCTGCGCTCGAAGCTGCCGCTGCCCTTGGCAACCGTTTCGACCAGGTCGCCGCGCATCAACCCGAGCCAGTTGCGGTAAGCCAGTGCCTTGTCTTCGGCGTCGACCGCGGCGACCGAGTCCTCGCAGTCCATGATCGTCGTGATCGCCGCCTCCATCAGCACGTCGGCAACGCCCGCGTGGTCGGTCTTGCCGATCGGGTGGCCGCGATCGATGCGGATCTCGACGTGCAGCCGGTTGTGCGACAGCAGGATTGCCGACGGCGCGCCGGGCTCGCCACGGTAGCCGGCGAAACGCGACGCGTCGGCGAGCGACTTTTCGCCACTCGGCGTGTCGGCCTTCAGCGTGCCGCCGGCCACCCGGTAGCCGGTCACGTCGGCGTGCCGCGCGCCGGCGAGGGGCGCGACCTCGTCCAACAGCGCCCTGGCCCAGGCGATCACGCGCGCGCCGCGTGCCGCGTCGTAGCCGCCCGGCTGCGGCGCATCGCCCATCGCGTCGGTGCCGTACAGCGCGTCATAGAGGCTGCCCCAGCGCGCGTTCGCGGCGTTCAGCGCGTAGCGCGCGTTCATCACCGGCACCACCAGTTGCGGACCCGGGATGCTGGCGATTTCGGGGTCGACGTTGGCGGTCTCGACCGCGAAGTCCGGGCCCTCGGGCACGAGGTAGCCGATTTCCGACAGGAACGCCGCGTACTCGGCCGGGTCGTGCGGCGTGCCGCGACGCTCGCGATGCCAGGCGTCTATCTTCGCCTGCAGCGCGTCGCGCGTGGCCAGCAGCGCGCGGTTCTTCGGCCCCTTTTCGTGAACCAGTTCCGACAGCCCCTTCCAGAACTGGTCGGACGATACACCGGTTCCCGGCAGCGCTTCGCGCTCGATCATGTCGTGCAGGCTGCGGGCCACCTGCAGGCCGAATTTCTCGATGCGTTCGTTCATGGGGCTTCTCCGGGGACGGTATCTCGTGGATCGTGAAAGGCGGGCGATGTCGGGGCGGCCGCGGCGACCGAAGTGCTCAGCGTCGCGCGACCGCGACGACGTCGGTCAGCAGGCTGCCGGTGTAGTCGGGCTCGGTGTCGAGTTGCTCGAGCGGCGCGCCGACGCGGTTGATCCAGAAGCTGGTGTAGCCATACCAGCGCGCGCCGATCGCGTCCCAGCAATTCGACGACACGAACAGGATCTCGCACGCGCGGCACCCGAAGGCGGCCGGCGCGAGGGCATAGATGTCGTCGGTGGTCTTGAACGTCTCGACGGACTGCGACGACAGAAGGTGTTCGAACAGGCCGGTCATCCCGGCGCTGCGCACCGAGACCTCGATCATCTCGCGATTGCCGTTGCTGAGGATTCCCAGCGGCAGTCCGGCGGCCTTCAGTTCGCGCAGCGCCGGCAGGTTTTCGGGAAACGCCGACAGGCTGGCGTACTGGTTCATCAGCCGCACTTCCAGTCCGGGTGCCAGCGGCAGTGCCAGCCGGGCTGCGGCGAAGCGCAGCGCATCCCGGGTGATGTCCCAGAACGGCTTGTAGCGCCGCGACATGGCCCGCAGCCACGAATATTCGAGCTGCTTCTGTCGCCACAGCTGCGACAGCGCGTCGCCGCGCCCGGGGAACAACTGTTCCGCGAGGCTGGCCACCGAGTGCACGTCGAACAGCGTCCCGTAGGCGTCGAAGACGACGGCCCGGACCGGCGAGGCGGGGGAGGCGGATCGGTTCATGGGGTCCTCATGTAGCGCAAGCATAGGGCCTGGATTGCTGCAGAAAAAGTAACTGATGACCGAAGGAGTTTGGACTTTTAGTCAAAGATCGGTCACGGCCGACGTCGGCGCCGGCGTGTGTCGGGGTCTTGAAATGCTTGCGGACGGGCCCGAGATGCCGCCTTGCGGGCGTCGCGGCGCGACGGCCCATCCATCGGCATGGAGGAACACGCGATGTACCGATCCCTGTTTCCCCGCGACGTGTTCGCGGAGCTGGACCGCCTGCAGCGCGAAGTGCAGCAGGCCTTCGAACTGTCGCCGAGCATCCGTGGCCGCGGTCGCGGCGGCTTCCCGGCGATGAACGTCGGCGGAACGCCGCGCTCGGTCGAAATCTACGCCTTCGCACCCGGCGTCGATCCTGCCGGCATCGAGGTGCAGATCGAGAAGGGGGTGCTGACGATCTCCGGCGAGCGAAAGAGCGACCTGCCCGGCCGGGACGAGAAGGCGACCGTGCACATCGACGAGCGTTTTGCCGGGCGCTTTCGCCGGGTCGTCTCGCTGCCCGACGACATCGACCCGAACGCGGTCGAGGCACGCTATCGCGACGGCGTGCTGCACATCAGCCTTCAGCGCAGCGAGACCGCGCAGCCGCGTCGCATCGCCGTCCAGTGATCCAGGAGGACCCCACCATGAGCCAAGCCACTGCCGTGACCCGGAAGACCGCCGGCGAGCGGGACGATGCGGCGCTGTTGCCGCCGGTCGACGTCGTCGAGGACGCGTCGGGCATCACGTTGTTCGCCGACCTGCCCGGCGTGTCGAAGGACGGGCTGAACCTGCAGGTCGAGGCAGGGACGCTGACCATCGAGGGCGAGGTCAGCCTGCAGGTTCCCGAAGGGATGGAGGCCGCGCACGCCGAAGTCGGCCTGCCGCGCTATCGGCGCGTCTTCACGCTGTCGAAGGAACTCGACGCCGAGAAGGTCGAAGCCCGCTTCGAGCACGGCGTGCTGAAGCTGCGTATTCCGAAGGCCGAGCACGCCCAGCCCAGGCGCATCGTCGTCCAGGGCGCCTGATCGTCGCGCGCCCGCGGCACCGCGGCTAAGATGGCCGGGTGCCCGGGTGGCCCCCGCCCCCGGGATGACGGGATCCGGGAATGAGCGAAGCGCTTCCACAGCGACCGTTCGACTCACTGGCCGACGGCAGGATGGTCGCCTGCGTGGACATCGGCGGCACCAAGGTCGCGGTCACGCTTGCGTCGCACGAGGGTTTCGCGGCCCGCTTCAGCGAGCCCACTGCGACTGCCGGCGACACCGGCGCCGTCGCAAGCCAGGTGCTGCGCATGATCGGCCGCGCCTGCGAAGCCGCCGGCGTGCCGCTGGAGCGCGTCGATGCGGTCGGCGTCGCGTCGACCGGTCCGTTCGTGCGTCGGGACGGCTATGTCGAGCTGGCGTCGCCGAACCTGTGTGGCGCGCTGGCCGGTCCGGCGCGCGGACTGCCCAACGACTGGTCCAGCGCCACCCTGGAACGGCCGTTGTGCGAGCGGTTCCGGGTGGTTCGCGTGGCCAACGACGCCGTCGCCGCATTGGTTGCCGAGCGGCACTGGGGAGCACTGCGCGGCAGCGACGATTGCGCCTACGTCACCTGGAGCACAGGCATCGGAACCGGCCTGTGCGTCGGTGGCCACGTGCTGCTCGGCAAGAACGGCAACGCGGGGCACGCTGGCCACTCGTTCGTCAACGACGACCCGGATCGCTCGCTGTGCGGCTGCGGCAACGTCGGCGACGTCGAGGCACAAGTGTCGGGCGGCGGCATCGAGCGCCGCTTCGGCGTCGACGCGGCGACCCTGATGGCTTCGGCACGGGCGGGCGAAAGCGCCGCGGTCCGGACCGTCGACACGCTGTGCGAGATCCTCGGCCGCGCGCTCTACAACCTGGTCGTCACGCTCGACCTGCAGTGCGTTGCGATCGGCGGCTCGGTGTTCTGGCACCATCGCGACCACCTGTTGCCGAAGCTGCGGGCGCGACTCGACGGCCGACTGCCGGCCATCACGGCCGGGGCGTCGCTGGTGCCGGCCGGGCTGGGTCTGCAGGTCGGCGACTACGGCGCGCTTGCGCTCGTTGCCTGAACGCGTCCGCCGCCGACTCGTCGAGGGCTTCGAGGAAGCTGTCGCACCAGTGGTGGACGTCGTGCCGGCGGATGCGCTCGAGCAGCGCGCGATGGCGCATCTGGCGCTCGCCCAGCGACATCGACAGCGCCTGCTGCAGTGCCTCGGCGGTGCCGTGGATGTCGTACGGGTTGACCAGCAGCGCTTCGTCGAGTTGCTCGGCGGCTCCGGTGAAGCGCGACAGCACCAGCACGCCGGGATCCGACTCGGCCTGCGAGACGACGTATTCCTTGGCGACCAGGTTCATGCCGTCGCGCAGCGGCGTGATCACGCCGACGCGGGCCGCCCGGTACAGGCCCGGCAGCCGCCGGCGCGCGACGGTGCGGTGGATGTAGCGCACCGGGACCCATTCGAGGTCTCCGAAATCGCCATTGAGGGCGCCACACAGCCGCTCGAGCTCGATGCGGATGTCGGCATAGGCGTCGACGCTCTCGCGGCTCGGCGACGCGATCTGGATCAGCGTCGCGCTGTGCCGCGTGTCGGGGTAGGCGTTCAGCAGCTCCCGGAACGCCCGGATGCGGTGGGGGATTCCCTTCGAGTAGTCGAGCCGGTCGACGCCGATCAGCAGCCGGCGCCGCGCGTACTCGTCGCGCGTGGTCACGAAGGCGTCGCGCGCCTCCTTGCTGCGGCCGAGCCGCTCGAACTCTTCGACGTCGATGCCGATCGGAAAGGCGTCCGCCCGCACCGTTCGCCCGAAGGCGTCGAGTCGGTGCCGGTCCTTCGTGGTCGCGCCCATCCCGGTCGTCGCGTGACCGACGAAGTGGTCGAGGTCGGTGCGGCCCTGGAACCCGACCAGGTCGTACGAGAACAGCGCGCGCATCAGCCACTCGTGCTGCGGGATCGCCGCCATGATCGGCGGAGGCGGCATCGGGATGTGCAGGAAGAAACCGATCCGCTGCGCGCAACCGGCCGCGCGCAGTTCGGCGGCGAGCGGAATCAGGTGGTAGTCGTGTACCCAGACGACGTCGTCGGGGCGCAGCAGAGGCAAGAGCTTGCGCGCGAACAGCCTGTTGACCCGCCGGTAGCCGTCGGCGCATTCGGCGTCGAAGTCGGCGAGGTCGAGCCGGTAGTGGAACACCGGCCACAGCACGCCGTTGCTGTATCCGGCATAGTAGGTGTCGTGATCCTTGCGACTGAGGTCGACGGTGGCGAGCGTCACCGTGCCGGCCTGCTGGACGTGGAGTTCGCCTTCGCCCGGCGTGCCTCCCTCGACGATCCTTCCGCTCCAGCCGAACCACAGGCCGCCCGTGGCCTGCAACACCTCGCCCAGCGCAACGGCGAGCCCGCCGGCCGCGGGCTTGCGCGGATCGGCGATGCGGTTCGAGACGACCACCAGTCGACCCATCGGCGCGCTCCTCAGATGACGGTGTCCCAGGCGGCCGAAAGTCGAACCGCCCCGTTGATGATGCCGACCATCGAGTACGTCTGCGGGAAGTTGCCCCACATCTCGCCGCTGACCGGATGGGTGTCCTCCGACAGCAGGCCGAGGTGGTTGCGGTGCGCGAGCATCGACTCGAAGATCTCGCGCGCCTGCTGCCTGCGTCCGGTTCGCGCGAGCGCGTCGATGCGCCAGAACGTGCAGATGTTGAACGCGGTCTCGGGCCTGCCGAAGTCGTCGGGCGCCTCGTAGCGGCGCATGTACGGGCCGTCGCACAGGTGGCGCTCGAGCGCGTCGAGCGTCGACATGAAGCGCGGATCGCGCGGATCGACCAGGCCGACTTCGGCCATCAGCAGCACGCTGGCGTCGAGGTCGCGGCCGCCGAAGCTCTCGACGAAGGCCTGGCGCTCCTCGTTCCACGACTCGTGCAGGATCCGATCGCGCATCGCGCCGGCGTGCGACTGCCAGTAGCTCGCACGGTCCGGCAGCCCGAGCAGGCCGGCGATCCGGCCGAGCCGGTCGCAGGCGGCCCAGCTCATCAGCGCCGACGACGTGTGCACGCGAGCGCGGGTACGCAGCTCCCACATGCCGGCGTCGGGCTGGCCGAACACCTTCACCGCCTGCTCGCCGGCCTGCTCGAGGCGCTGGAACTCGGGGCGGCCGGCGCGATGCAGCAGCCGATGGTCGTAGAACGCCTGGGTCGCGCCGAGGATCACGTTGCCGTAGACGTCGTGCTGGTAGTGTTCCTGCGCCTGGTTGCCGACACGCACCGGCCCCATCCTCCGGTAGCCGGACAGGTGCTCGCAGATCGACTCCGGCAGCTGCCGCTCCATGCCGATCCCGTACAGCGGCTGGATGTGGCCACCACGCGCATCGACGACGATGTTGCCGAGCCAGTCGAGGTAGTCCTCCATCGTGCCGACTTCGGACAGGCTGTTGAGCGCGCGCACGACGAAGAAGGCATCGCGCAGCCAGCAATAGCGGTAGTCCCAGTTGCGCCCGCTGTGCGGGGCCTCCGGGATGCTGGTGGTCATCGCGGCGACGATCGCGCCGGTGTCCTCGAAGACCGACAACTTGAGCGTGATCGCCGCGCGAATCACCGCGTCCTGCCACTCGAGCGGCACCGCCAGCCGCTGGCTCCAGGTTCGCCAGTAGGCGAGCGTCTCCTGCTCGAAGTGGCGCGCGGTGTCGGCGATCCCGTCGAGCAGCGTCTCGTCCGGGCCCAGCAGGAAGTTCAGTTCGCGGTTGAGCACGAACGCCTGCTTGCCGAGCACGTACGAGATCGGCGCATCGGTGCTCAGGCGCAGCGTCAGGCCGTCGCCGACGTAGCGCACGTGGTTGCTGCCGCGGGTCACGGCCGGCACCGTCGCGCCCCATTCGAAGCGCGGTTCGACGACGACGCGGATTCGCGGGGTGCCGCGCAGCGGCCTGATCCTTCGCACCAGCATCATCGGCCGGAAGTAACGCGAGCGGCTCAGGAAGCGCGGCGCAAAGTCGGTGATCTCGAGCCCCTGCCCAGCGCGGTCGAACAGCTGCGTGCGCAGCACGGCCGTGTTCGGCTCGTAGCACTGACGCGATTCGGCGAAGTCCTCGATTTCGATGCCGAACGCGCTGCCTCGATCCGACGGTTCGAGCAATGCATTGAACACCGGGTCGCCGTCGAAGCGCGGCAGGCAGCACCAGACGATGCGCCCGCGCTGGTCGATCAGCGCGCTGAACGCGCAATTGCCGATGACGCCGAGCGACAGCGACGGCTCGGCGTGCGCGGCGAAGTTCGCTTCCCGGGCGGCGGGAGCGGTGCCCGGCCCCTGCTCCTGCCGGTCCGCTCGCTCGTGGTCGGTCATCGCGATCGGGCTCCCGTCGCTGCGGCTCGCGCTTGACGCGCCGCGGGCGGCCCCGCGACGGCCGATGTCAGCCACCGCCGCAATGCCTCCGGCGACTCGCAGGCGTGCCGCGCGACCGTGGTGCCGTCGCCGACCTTGATCGCGACGCCGCCGGCGGCCTGGACGAAGGCGAAGCCCGATTCGTCGGTCACGTCGTCGCCCGCGAAGATCGGCTGACGGCCAGCGAACGGTTCGTGGTCCATCAGCGCGGCGATGGCCCGGCCCTTGTCGATGCCGGCGCGCCGGACTTCGACGACGCACTTCCCGTGCAGCAGTTCGAGCTCCGGACGCAGGGCGATCGCGCCGGCCAGCGCGTCGATGCAGGCCTGCGCGCACTGCGGTGCGCCGCGGTAGTGCAGCGCGATCGAGGTCGTCTTGCGTTCGACGACCACGCCGGCGTGCGCGTCGGCCAGTTGCGTGGCGGCCCGCACGGCGTCGTGCAGGTCCGGTGGTTCGGCACTTTGCAGGTGCCCGTTCGCGAGGCGCAGCACGGCGCCGTGCTCGGCCGCCAGTGCCGGTCGCAGCGGCGCGAGGAACCGGTCGAGGTCGCCGACCGGGCGGCCCGAGACGATCGCCAGCGCTCCGCCGAGCGCAGCGTTCAGCGCGGCCAGGCTCTCGACGAGGCCGGGGGCGGTGCGCACCGCGTCGGGCCTCGACGCGAGTTCGGTCAACGTGCCGTCGAAATCGAGGAAAAGCGCGTTCGACTCAAGGATCGGCGGCAGCGGGGTCTCGTGAGGAATCGTCTTCGCCATACCGTCCGAGTCTAACGGCTTCGGGCGAATCGTGGTCGCGGCATCCGGGGGCGCGAAACTCCCGCAACAGGGCCTGCTCGAGCGGCGTCTGCACGAGCGGTCCCGCTACCCGTCGCAGCGCGGTTCCGTCCAGAGCGTGAGGGACGCGCCACAGGTAGGCCATTTCGGCGATTTCCCGCCACATCGGCACGACCACGCCTGCGGCACGGATCAGGGGCCACGCCATGCGGCCGTGCCGCCAGCCGCCGGCGGGGCCGAACCCGAGAGAATCGGCGGTGCGCTCGATCGCCGACAGCAGTTCGGCGCCGGTTGACGAATGACCGGCGAAGTGCAGGCGCTACGCTTCTCCCGCGAGCGCTTCGCGCTGCGCACCGACGACCACATCGCCTACGGCAAGCTGGTCGCGGCGGCGGCGGGCATCGGCTTCCTGGCGCATTACGCCGCGGCGCGGCAGCCCGGGCTGCGCGGGCTTCTGCCGCAGCTGCGAATCCCGCCGCTGCCGTGCTGGCTGGCCGTGCATCGCGAGATCCGCTCGAGCCACGTGGTCCGGCGCGTTTACGACTTCCTGGCTCGGGAGATTCCGCGGCGACTCGAGGGTTTGCAGGCATGACGACGTTCGCCCTTCGTTCGACGGCGACGCGATCGGCGAACATGCCGGCGCGCAGGCTCGCATGCAGGATCCGGGCTTCCGATCCAGGCTTTCCCCTGCAAACGCGTCAGGTGCCGGAAAGCACCCGACCGAGCTGCTGCGCGCTGACCCTCAGGAGCCTCGCCACTTCTTCCCGTCTCTCCGGCGTCCACCGCGGCGAGATGGCGATGATGCTCAGCGCGGCACTCGGTCGCCCGAAGCCGTGAGGTATGGCGACGCCGACGCCGGTCACCCCTTCGAAGATGTCGTTCTCGTTCAGGCCGTATCCGAGGGATCGCGATCGGTCGATCATCCTTCGCAAGACCTCGACCGAGAGATGGCCGTAGCGGGTCAGCCGCGGCGCGTTGGCGGCCACGATCTGCTCGACCTCCTGGTCGTCCAGTTCGAGAAGGAGGGCCAGTCCGCCGACCGTGCTTCCCAACGGGCGGCGCGCACCGATCTCCTGCGTCAGTACCTTGATCGGGTAGCCACCCTCGGCACGGTCGATGACGACGCTGTCCGCGCCGCTGCGGACCGTCAGGAATACCGTGTCACCGGTCGTGCGTGCCAATCGCCGCAGCATCGGGGCGCTCATTTCCTTCAGGTTGAAGTGCATGCTCGACGCAAGCCCGAGTTCGTAGGCGAGGGGTCCGAGGAAGTACTGCCTCGTCCCGCGGCGATGCATCACCAACCCCTCGCGAATCAGCGAAGCGAGGATCCTGTGGGCGGTGGCTGCCTTGAGGTCGGTATGGGCAGCGAGATCCACCAGGCGCGAACCGGTGAAATTGTGGGCGGCGATCTCCTTCAGCAGCGACACAGCCCGCGCGATGCTCTGGGTACCGTCTCGGCTGCCTTGGGGATTGGCGACTGCCTGGGATCTGCTGCGAAGCATCAAAAACTTCCGCATGGTGGAAGCACGTTGACCGCACTCTAAACGCATACCTAGCATCGTCGCCAGTGGTCCATAGTCGTCGACTGGCTTCGCTACCGGCGGAACGAAATTCCACGATATGGACATTCGTCGACCAGTGGCTTGAATACCGGGAGGTTTCATGGGGCAGCAAATCAGACAGGCCCATTTCGATGTCGTCGTGCTGGGGGGCGGTGTTTCGGGCGTCACCGCCGCGGCGGCAGCCGCGAAGAATGGCCGCAAGGTGCTGCTGATCGAGGCCGGGCCGATGCTGGGTGGAGAGTTGCTGAGCGGCATGTCGATCGACGGGCTGTTGAACGCCCGCGGCGAGTACGTCGTCGGAGGGATCTCGGACGAATTGCTGAACGAGTGCCGAGAGATGGACGGCTTCATCGGGCCGATCCATGACTACCGTCTGATCTGCTACGTCTGCGTCGACCCCGAAGTGATGAAGATCGCCGTCGTGCGCCTGTTGGCGCGCTACGGCGTGACGCCATGGCTGTATACGCTCGCCGAAGACGTCGTGGTCGACGGAGGGCGGATTACGGGGCTGGTTGCCGTCAACAAGAATGGCCGCACGCTCGTGACGGCGGACTACTTCCTGGATTGCTCGGGCGACGGGGACCTGGCCGTGATGGCCGGTGCGCCGTACGAGCTGGGCGCACCCGATGGGGAACTGCAGCCGCTGTCGCTGATGTTCCGCATGAGCAACGTGGAGAACGAACCGTTCCTGGCATTCGGGCGCGACAACCCTGAATCGCTTGCCGTCGGCGAGAGCGACTACATCCGGGCCGGGCGCACCGATGCACAGCTCGCGATGGAACTCTACAAGCAGGGCCAGCCGTCGCTGTTCTTCAAGAGCGACGGGCCGTTTCTCAGGTCGGCGATCGAGAGCGGAGAACTCGCTCCGACCGCACTGATCATGATCATGCCGACGTCTGCCGCGCGAAAGGAAGTCTGCGTCAATACCACGCGCGTCGCGGAAAACATCGTCGGCATGGACGCGGCGAAGGTCAGCGCGACGATGTCGACGCTGATGGAGCAGGTGTGGGGATGCGTGAAGTTCCTGAAGCGCAAGATGCCGGGATTCGGGAATGCCCAGTTTGCCGGTCTCGCACCGCGCATCGGCATTCGCGAAACACGGCGGATCATGGGTGACTACGTTCTCACCCTCGAGGATGCGGTGGGTGCCACGAAGCATCCCGACTGCGTCGCCAAGGGTGCGCATCACGTCGATATCCACCAGGACGGCCTGAAGCAGGTCCGCATCGCGATCGGCAATGGCGGTTCGTACGACATTCCGTTCCAGTGTCTGCTGCCGAAGGGACTCGACAACGTGATGGTGGCCGGCCGGTGCCTGTCCGCCACTCGCGAAGGCATGGGGACGGCGCGCACCATGGGGCCGTGCATGGCGATGGGCCAGGCGGTTGGAACGGCGGCTGCCATGTGCATCGACCGCGGCTATCGCGATGTGCGCCAGCTTGCCGTGCGCGATCTCCAGATGGTGCTGAGGGATCAGGGGGCCGTGATCGACGGGGTTCACTGACATCGAACCCGCCTTCATTGCGGGCGTGGCAAACAACGGCCCCGGCCAGGGGCGGAGAGGAGACGAGGATGAAGCGACTTCTGGGAATGGCTCTCGCGGGATGCGCCGCTGCGCTTCTTGCGGCAGTCCCGGCAATTTCGTTTGGCCAGGCGGCGGACTACCCGACGAAGCCCGTGCGAATCATCGTGCCGTTCGGGCCGGGCGGGTCGACGGACCAGTTGGCCCGGTTGGTGGCAGAGCGCCTTTCCCAGGCCTGGAACAGGCAATTCGTCGTCGAGAACCGGGCGGGCGCGGGGGGCAACATCGGCGCCGGGGTCGTCGCAACTGCGGAGCCCGACGGCTACACGTTGATCATGGGTTCGATCGGCACCCACGCGACGAACAGCCTCATCTATCCGAAGATGCCGTACGACACGGTCAACGACTTTGCCCCGATCACGCAAGTTGCCAACGTTCCGCTGGTTCTGGTGGTGCATCCGTCCCTGGAGGCGAAGTCGGTCGCCGACCTGATTGCCATCCTGAAGGCGAAACCCGGCCAGCTCAACTATGCGTCCGGCGGCAACGGCGCCTCGCAGCATCTCGCGGGTGAACTGTTCAAGCACCTCACCGGCACCGACGTGCAGCACGTTCCGTACAAGGGGAGCGCAGCGTCGCTGCCCGATCTGCTCGCGGGCCGCATGGCCTTCATGTTCGCCGACCTTCCCTTGGTTGCGCCGTACATCAAGGATGGAAGACTGCGGGCGCTGGCGATCGCCGGACGGAATCGAATCACCCAGCTCCCGGACGTTCCCACCGTCGCCGAGGCTGGCGTGGCTGGCTACGAGGCGAGTGCGTGGTATTCCCTGTTCGCCCCGGCGAAGACGCCTGCCGCGATCGTCGACAAGCTGCAGACGGCCATCGCGAAGGAGTTCAAGAACCCGGATGTGCAGCGCCGGCTGGATGCGATGGGGGTCGAGGCGGTGGCCGGCACCCCGGCGGAGCTTCGCAAGTTCCAGGCCTCCGAGATCACCCGCTGGGCGGAAGTCGTCAAGGCGGCCAGGATCCACATCGACTGAGTCCTGGCGGGATCGACCTGGTCGATCTGGAGCCGCCGGTGCGGCTCGGGATCGGCCGCCCAGGCCCCTCCCGTGAGCATTGTCGCGGGTTGATGCGGGCGCCTGATCGGGTTTCCGCGACACGGATGAAGACGGCTTGCGTCGTCTTGGCACCAGCGGCGCCCGGAACACGGCGGTCGTCCACCGGCCTCCGCGTTACCGGTCACCGTCTCGGGTCGTGCTGCGCTCGGTGGACTCGCTCATCCCCACCCAAAGTATTTGCGACCGGACCCAGATCTACCTGCCGTCGCAACGCGACGGCATGCCCGCGTGCCGCAAGGGCGCGGGCGCAACGCCTCGAGCGGGTGTTCAACGCCGTGTAAGTGCGTTGTCGAACAGAACTGGCTGGTCCCTGCGTTTATCGTTGCAGGACGCAGCCCCCTCCTGCCGTTGAAGCGCACCCCGGGGCGTGTGCATCGTCCCGCGACTGCCCGGCGCCGTGCTGCGCGGTGGCTGCGTTCGAATGTCGCGGTGGAGAGCATGTTCGGTGCAGCACGTCCTCAGTGAGCGAGAAGCCGACGAAGGCCCGCTGTCACCGTGGTGGGTTCGGTCGGTTCAGATCGTCCTTGCGGTGGGGTTCGCCGGCCTGATCGCCGTCACCTTGCTGGCCTACCGACACGCCCCGCCGATCCCCGCGAAAACAGTCGACGAAGCCGGCGCCACGGTGTTTACCGGCGGCGATATCCGGGACGGCCAGGCCGTGTTCCTGCGCTACGGACTGATGAACAATGGGTCCATATGGGGGCACGGCGCCTACCTGGGGCCCGACTACTCCGCGCAGGCACTTCACCAGATCGGCATCGACGTCGCCGCGGGCCTGTCTCGGGAGTACTACGGTCGACCGTGGTCCGCGTTGACGCCGATCGAGCAGGCCGCAATCCGCGCCCAGGCGGCCGTCACGCTTAAGACCAACCGGTACGACGCCGAAACTGAAACGCTGCAACTGACCGCGTCCGAATCCCGGGCGTACCGCCGGCAGGTCGGGCAATGGAGCCGCTATTTCGGCGATCCTGCTGGAAGCGGTGGCTTGAAACACGGCCTCATCGGCGATGAGACCGAACTCCGTCAACTCTCGGCGTTCATCACCTGGGCGGCCTGGGTCTCGGTGGCCAACCGGCCAGGCGCTGATTTCTCGTACACCAACAATTTCCCGCACGACCCGGACGTCGGCATTCGTCCGACGCCGGGTGCGTTGCTGTGGAGTGCGTTGAGCCTGCTCTGGGGCTGCTCGCCTTCGGCAGGTTTGACCATCTCGGCTGGGTCTCGCGCGGCCACCATGTGCATCCACAGGTCATCCCGGGGCAGGCCAGTGCCGGGCAACGCGCGCTCGTGAAGTTCTTCGTGGCGGTCACGCTGCTGTTCCTCATGCAGACGCTGATCGGCGGCGCACTCGCCCACTACCGCATCGAGCCGGACGACTTCCATGGCTTTCGGCCGCAGACTTTGCCGCTTGGCAGGCGCTTCGGAGCACGAAAGCCGACACGGGCATGCCCGCAACATCCGCCGCGCGGCGCAGCAGGTCCCGCTACTGGGGTGACATTCGCAACGTGATGCGAATCCAGTCTGGGGATGCCTCGTTCTTTTCCGCCATCGGTTCACCCCAGCCGAGCCCAAGTCAGGCCATCACGACCAGGGCGCGTACCTCGACCTTCAGCGCGCGCTTGATGGCGGCGAAGATCGCGGACACGTTGGTCATGGTCGGGTTTCCCGACTTCGACAGCATCCGGTGCAGGCTCTTGGCCGGTTTGTGGATCTCGTCGGCCAGCGCCTCGAAGCCCACGGTGGCGTTGACGAGGTCGCGCAGGATCAGCTTGGCGGACTCCGGCTCGCCGTTGACGAACAGGGTGATGGCCTCGTCCAGCAGGGCTTGGGCGAAGGCCGGATCGTTGTGCACGCGCGCGGCCACGGTCGCTTCGAAGTCACGGGTTCTCGCCATCGCCCGGGCTTCTGCCATGGCGGCTCGGGTCCGCGCGCCAGGGATCTTTTTGCTCATTGCGTCACTGCGTGGCGACGGCGAATCCACGCAGCCACGGATCGAGGTGGGCGATGTCGAACGTGCCCGACTCGAACATCTGCATCATCTCTGCGTAGATCTGCATGGGCGCACGCTGCAAGCGCCAGCCATTGATGCGCAGGAACACGTCGGCAGCCGCAAAGGCGATCCGCTTGTTGCCGTCCACGAACGGGTGGTTGATCGCCAGGCTCTCCATCAACGCAGCAGCCTCGGCCACGATGTCGTCGTAGTAGCCCGTCTGCGGGCGGAACAGCGCAGCCTCCAGCGCCCCGGGATCGCGCACGCCCGGCGCGCCGCCGTAGCGCTGCATCAGCACCGAATGCATGCCGAGCACGTCAGCCACGGTCAGGTAGTCGCGCGGCACGGCTTACTTGGCCAGCTCGCGGTAGAGGCTGTCGAACTCGTCAAGGCTTGACGCGAACGAAGCCATCACATGGCGGCGAGGACGTTCCTTCTGCTGCCGGTCGATGTAGTCGCGCAGGGCCTCGTCGAGCACCGCCTGGAACTGGCGGCCCTGGTTTTCGGCGATCTGGCGCAGTGCGGCCAGCACCTCGGGTGCGGCCTGGGAGGAGAACTTCTCTCGGACGGCGGTCGTCATGGCCATCTCCATCATGATTCATCTTGACGTTTCATGATAGAGCAAGATGCGACTCTCTGCCACCCTTCAGTTCGCATTCGATGCTTGACCGGTCACCGCGGTTGACGATGAACCGCCGCGCGTAAGTCGTTGATTTTGCGAGGGCAGGCGCTGCGCGTACCCGCAGGCCAAGCAGAGAAAAGAGACGGCTCTGGCCCGGGAAGTGTCTGATTTCCGGCGTCCGGGCGAGCGCGCACCCGCAGCACGGTAAGCGGGAACCCCGTGTGGCGCGGGGATCGCATGCGAAAAAAGGGCCCGGAGATCATCCGAGCCCTTGTAGATGGTGGAGCCGGCGTCTACCGAATTTGTTCTACAAGTATTGGAAAAATAAATAGTTAATTGTTGCGATGCGGGGTTGTTGCCCCCATTTGTGCCCCCGGTCGCCGCGTGCTGTTTGACCAGGTCAGGGCAAGCGCCGCACCGGCTTCGGATTAGGTCTTCAGGATAGGCCATCGAAGGGGCATCATGAACTTGCCGGCTGGACGGAGTCGTCCGCGGTGCCGGTCAGTTGCTTTACTCGGAGACATCCTGTGCCTACAGCGAGAGCCCGCTACACAGGTGGTGCA
>Ga0073904_10001513_pt1 | contig 17364 bp, 15 predicted proteins | sample KloWWTrecipitate_FD_66668 | JGI IMG/M metagenome (GOLD analysis project Ga0073904, IMG submission 66668) | Active sludge microbial communities from Klosterneuburg, Austria, studying microevolution and ecology of nitrifiers - Klosterneuburg... | ecosystem: Engineered > WWTP > Aerobic digester >... | reverse complement strand
GTCGGCTCTTCCCACCAGTAGATGTCGAGATCGGCGAACTTTTCCGCCGCCTGCAGCGCGGCGATTTCGGTGAAGCGGGCATGCACATCGATGAGGATCAGCGTGCCGGCGGGCAGCCGGTCGCGCAGGGTGCGGCAGATGGCGTAGCTCAGGTCGAGCTCTTCGCGCGAGATGAACCCCTGCGCGGTGCCGAACGGATCGAGCTTAAACGCCTTGAAGCCCTTGGCAAGGACGGCTTTTGCCGCATCGAGGAAGGCTTCGGGCGTGCGCTCGGTGCGATACCAGCCGTTGGCGTAGCCGAGCACGCTGTCGCGGACGCGGCCGCCGAGCAGTTGGTGGATGGGGGCGCCGAGGCTCTTGCCGAGAATGTCCCAGCAGGCGACTTCGATGGCGGCCATTACCGTGCGGTGGATGTGGCCGCCGTCGAGTGACACGCTGTCGAGCAGGCGCTTCCACAGCGCGCTGATGCGGCGCGGGTCCTGCCCGATGGCGAGGTGCTTCAGCTCGTTCACGCCCGCCTCGGTGGTGGCGATAAAACCGTTGAGCGTGCCTTCGCCGATGCCATGGATGCCGGCGTCAGTGTGCACCTTCACGAACAGCCAGTTCTTCCAGCCGGCGCCGACGGTGAAGGTTTCGATTTCGGTGATCTTCATCAGGGTTCCTCGACGTGGGAGCTTAGGCCAGCGCCAGGATTTTTTCGATGACGGCTTCGGTGGTGAGGCCGTAGCGCGCCTGCAGCGTGGGGACAGAGCCGCATTCGATGTAGCGGTCGGGGAGGCCGATGCGGGTGACCTTCTTCGTGACCCCCGCATCGAACAGGGTTTCGACGACGAGGCTCGCGAGGCCACCCACTGCGACGTGGTTCTCAGCGGTGACGACGTGGCCGACGCTTGCCGCGAACTCGGCCACGGCGTCGGCGTCGAACGGCTTGATGGTGGGGACATGGAGGACGCCGACCGAAATGCCGCGCTGCTGCAGCGCGGTCGCGGCATCGAGGGCGCGCTCGGTCATCAGCCCGGTGGAGATGATGCCAACATCGGTGCCGCCGCGCAGGTTCGCGGCCTTGCCGATGCGGAAGATGTAGGCGGGATCGAGGACGACGGGGACGGTACCGCGCAACAGCCGCATGTAGACCGGGCCATCGTGATCGGCGATGGCGGCGGTGGCGGCCATGATCTCGGTGGCGTCGCACGGATCGATGATGGTGAGGCCGGGGACCATGCGCATTAGCGCGAGATCTTCGATGGCCTGATGCGTGCCGCCATAGCCGGTGGTGAGGCCGGGAAGGCCCGCGATGATCTTCACGTTGACGTTGGAATGGGCGAGCGCGATGGCGACGAAATCGTAGGCGCGGCGGGTGGCGAAAACGCCGTAGGTGGTGGCAAACGGAACCTTGCCGGTGCGCGCAAGACCGGCGGCCACGGCGATGAGGTTCTGCTCGGCCATGCCGACATTGAAGAAGCGATCCGGGAAGGCGTCGCGGAACGGGTGAAGGTCGGTGTATTTGCCGAGGTCGGCGGTGAGGCCGACGATGCTGGGGTTGGCCGCGCCAGATTTCGCAAGGGCCTTGCCGAAGGGGGCATCGACGCTGTCGCGGCCACCGGATACGGCCTCGTTCTGGCCCATGGCGACGGTGCGGCCGGGCTGGTTGGCGGCGCTCATGCGGAGGCTCCCAAGCTGTTCTCAAATTCGGCGATGATCGAGTCCCACTGGCTGACATCGACGCGGAAGAAGTGCGATTTCTCGCTCTCTTCGATCCGCTTCACACCCTTGCCGGGGAGGGTGCGCAGCACGATGGCCTTGGGTTTGCCGTTGCGGGCGCGGCTTGCGGGAAGCGCGGCGGTGACGGCGGCCATGTCGTTGCCGTCGATCTCGTACGTCTCCCAGCCGAAGGCGCGCCATTTGTCGGCGACGGGCTCCATGTCGAGGACGACGGGGCCGTCGGCCTGGATGCCGTTGCAATCGATCAGCGCGACGAGGCCATCGAGCCGGAAGTGACTCGCGGACATGGCGGCTTCCCAGGTGGAGCCTTCCTGCATTTCGCCATCGGAGAGTTCGACGAAGACGCGGGCGTCGGAGCCATCGAGACGGAGGCCGAGTGCCTGGCCGACGCCCTGCCCCAGCCCGTGGCCGAGCGAGCCGCCGATAACCTCGACGCCGGGCGTGGTGTCGAGGGTCGACATTTCGAGTCGGGAGTCATCGGCACCGTAGGTCACGAGTTCGGAGACCGGGAGGATGCCCGCTTCGGCGAGAGCGGCCCAGAGCGCGATGGAGTAGTGACCGGTGGAGAGCAGGAACCGGTCGCGGTCTCTCCAGCCGAGGTTCTGCGGGTCGTAGCGCAGTTCGTGGAAGTAGAGCGCGGCGAGGGTGTCGGCGATGCCGAGACCCTGCCCGATATAGCCCTGGCCCTGTCCCTTCGCCATGGTCAGCATGTGGCGGCGGAGATTTGTCGCGCGAGCCTTCAGCGCGGGGATATCGGCAGTGGTGGGGGGCGAGTTGCGGGCCATTTTTATCAGTCCTTGTCGAGGCCGCCGGAGATGTTGAAGCGCTCGGCCGTGAGATAGGCGGGCGCATCGAGGGCGAGCCAGACGACGGACCCGGCGACCTCGGAGATTTCGGCGCGGCGGCCGAGCGGGACGCGGCGGGTGCGTTCGTCGAGGAAGGCCTGCAGGTCGTTCTCGCGGCCGGCGAGCTTTGCGAGATCGATCTCGGTCGAGCGCTGCATTTCGGTGTCCATCATGCCGGGCGCGAGCGAGTTCACGAGGACACCGTAGGGGGCCATGGCGACGGCCAGCGCGCGGGTGATGGAATCGACGCCCGCCTTGCTCGCCGTGTAGGCGGTGTAATCGGGCAGCGCCATGCGCGAGCCGGGCGAGGTGATGTTGATGATGCGGCCGGAGCGCTGTTCACGCATGACGCGGCCCGCTGCCTTGCAGGCCATCGCCAGCGCGATGACGTTGAGCGACATGGTGCGGGTCCACGACTTGAAGGTGGAGTCGAGGAACGGCTCGATGACGCCGTAGCCGGCGTTGTTGACGAGCACGTCGATGCCGCCCCAGCGGGTGGTGACGCGCGCGACGGCGGCTTCGGGGCCACCCTCGGCGGTGAGATCGGCAACGATCTCCTCGGCTTCCGCGCCTAGCGCACGGATGAGACGGGCCGTCTCGGCGGTGCCTTCGGCATTGATGTCGGCGACACCGACGGCGCAACCGCGTCCCGCAAGCTGGATGGCGACCTCGCGGCCGAGTCCACCGGCGGCGCCGGTGACCAGCGCGCGCGCGCGATGCTGATGCGAAATTTCTGTCAACGACGCCTCCCCGCGTGCCCGGGTTTCGCAGCCGGGCAGTCAGCCTGTTACCGGTACCATATCAGCCTGTCAACGCGAGGCCGTGTTTCCCGGTGAGGAGAGCCTCCGCCGGACTAGACATTATGCTATTATAATCTATTGTTCCCATCGCCCGGGACGGCGCGCTATGAGAACGCGGCCGCGATGGGAGCCTCGGGGAGGATACATCTTGGCACTATCCGTCGCGCGCAGCCGCGCGCAGCCCGCCAGTACGGCAAACCTGCCGGACCGCGAAGTCTTGCTCGATCTGTTCAAGCAGATGGTGCTGCTGAGGCGCTTCGAGAGCGTCGCGCAGATCGCCTGCCGCAAGGGCGAAACGCCCGGATTCCTGCATCTGTATATCGGCGAAGAGGCGGTCGCGTCGGGCGTCTGCGCGCACCTGCGCCGCACCGACTGGGTGACCTCGACGCATCGCGGCCACGGCCACGCGCTGGCCAAGGGTTCGGACCCGCGCAAGGTGATGGCGGAGCTGTTCGGCAAGGCCGACGGCATCTGCGGCGGCCGCGGCGGCACCATGCATCTCTACGACAAGTCGGTGGGCCTGTTCGGCACCAACGGCATCGTCGGCGCCGGTATCGGCCAGGCGGCAGGCATCGGGCTCGGCGCGCGCCAGCAGGGGCGCGACGACATCGGCGTGGCCTTCTTCGGTGACGGCGCAGCCAACCACGGCGCCTTCCACGAGGGCCTGAACTTTGCAGCAGTGAACCACGCACCGGCGGTGTTCATCTGCGAGAACAATCTCTACGCGACGGCGACGCCGCTGAAATCGATCACGCTCAACCCCGAGATCGCCACCAAGGCGGCGTCCTACGGCATGCCGGGCGTCGCGGTGGACGGCAATGACGTGTTCGCGGTGTGGCTGGCGATGAAGGAAGCCACCGAGCGGGCGCGTTCGGGCAAGGGCCCCACCCTCATCGAAGCCAAGACCTACCGCACCGTGGGACACCACGAAGGCGACCCGGTCATCGGCACCTATCGCACGCAGGAAGAAGTCGATGCCTGGATCAAGCGCGACCCGGTCGACATGTTCCGCAAGCGCCTCGTCGAGGACTATGGCGTTGCGGACGCCGATGACCTCGCAGACATCGAGGCGCATATCGAGAAGGTAGTGCAGGATGCGCTCGAGTATGCGCGCAACTCGCCGGAGCCCGACCCGTCGCAGGTGCGCAAGCACGTCTATGCGAGCCCGATCAATCCGCCAGAGGCGCTGAAGGCGCAGCCGGCCGGTGAGACGCGGGTGCAGGGCTGGCTGGAAGCGGTGCGCGACGGCATTGCCGAGGAAATGCGCGCCAACGAAGCGATCCTCTATTTCGGCGAGGGCACGGGCGAGCGCGGCGGCAGCTTTGCGCATACCAAGAACCTCTGGCACGAATTCGGCGCGCACCGGATGGTCGATACCCCGATCTCCGAGCAGGGCTTTACCGCCGCCGCGATCGGCGCTTCGGCGGTCGGCACGCGCACCGTGTCGGACCTGATGTTTGCCGACTTCGCCTTCGAGACGGCGGGGCAGATCATCCTGCAGGCGGCGAAACTGCGTTACATGAGCAATGGCGACATGAGTGCGCCGGTGATCATCCGGGCCGGCGCCGGCGCGCTGCGCAGCTCCGGGCCGCACCACTCGGGCAGCTATCACCCGGTGTTCGCACATATGCCGGGCCTCATCGTGTGCGTGCCGTCGAACCCGGCGGACGCCAAGGGGCTGATGAAATCGGCGCTGCGTGCATCCGACCCGGTGATGATGCTGGAGCCCAAGGCGCTGTTCGCCTCGAAGGGCGAAGTGCCGGTGGGCGAGAACCACTACGTGCCGTTCGGTGTTGCTCGCGTGGCGCGTACCGGCACGGACATCACCATTATCGCCACCGGCCAGATGGTGAACCGCTCGCTCGAAGCAGCGGAGATCCTCACCAATGAGGGCGTGCAGGTTGAGGTTATCGACCTGCGCACGGTGATGCCGCTCGACGTCGAGACGATCGTCAAGAGCCTCAGGAAGACCCACCGCGCGCTGGTGGTGGATGAGGCGTGGGCGATGTGCGGCATGGGCGGCGAAATCGCCCAGGCGATCAACGAACTGGCGTTCGACGAGCTCGACGGGCCGGTGGGTCGTTTGCACACGGCGCCGACCTCGCATCCGTTCGCGCCGGTACTCGAACGCGCCATGATCATCGATACCGGGCGCATCGTCGATGGCGTCCGCAAGGTGATCGCCGGCAAGCCGCCGGTGCCTGACCACTGGTACACGACCGGCATCAGCGCCGACGCCGCGCCGGCCCCTGCCCCGGCAGTTGCTCCGGCAGCGCCGGCCCCCGCTGTTGCCCCTGCGTCTGCGGCGGTTGCCGCTGGCGAGGAGGCGATCCTCATGCCGTTCGGCGACCTCACGGTGTCGGAAGGCAAGCTGGTGAAGTGGCTGAAGGCGGTGGGCGACAAGGTGAAGGAAGGCGACGTGGTGGCCGAGATCGAGACCGACAAGGCGGTCGTCGAGATCGAGGCGCCGGCGAGCGGCACCATTGCCCGGATCGACCAGGAAGTCGGCGCCATCGTGCCGATGGGCGGCCAGATCGGCACCGTGAAGAAATAAGGGCGCGAACGCGCTGAGGGGACACTATGAAGATCATCTGCGCCAACTGGCAGAACCCGGACGACGGGGAACTCGAACGTAAGCACTTCCCGGACGTGGAACTGGTCATCGCCCGCTCGACCAACGAGGCCGCGGCGGTGCTGGATCCGGCCGTGTGCGCCACGGCCGATGCCGTGATCAACTACTCGCCCACCCACAACGTTTCGCAGCCGCCGACGGCCTTTCCGAAGGCGAAGATTGCGGTGCGCTCGGGCGTCGGCTTCGACAATATCGACACCGTGGGCTGGGGCGCGCGCAACATTCCGGCCTGCAACGTGCCCGACTACGGCACCACGGAAGTCGCCGACCATGCGATTGCGCTGATGCTGTCGCTGACCCGCGGCACGACGAGCTACCCCAACGCCATCACCAGCGAGGGACTGCCGGGCTGGCACTTCACCAAGGCGCCGCTGATCCGCCGGCACAAGAACGCGACCTTCGGCATCGTCGGCCTCGGCCGCATCGGGCTCGCGGCAGCGCGGCGTGCAGCGGCGTTCGACATGAAGGTGGTGTTCTACGATCCGCACCTTCTTTCGGGCGTCGATCTTTCGACCGGCTACGAGCGCGTGCATTCGCTTACCGAACTGATGAGCCGCAGCGACGTGGTGTCGGTGCATGCGCCGCTGAACGCGCAGACGCGCGGCATGATGAACGCCGAGGCGTTCGCCGCCGCGAAAGAAGGGCTGATCCTCGTCAACACCGCCCGCGGTCCGATCGTCGATGTGTCGGCGCTCGAAGCGGCGATGCGCAGCGGTAAGGTGCTCGGCGCCGGCCTCGACGTGCTGCCGCATGAGCCGGGCGATCTCGACCATCCGCTGATGACGGCCTGGCGCAAGGGCGAGGACTGGATCAAGCACCGGCTGATCGTCACCCCGCACGCGGCGTTCTACAGCCCGGCCTCGATGGTCGACCTGCGGCTGAAGTCGGTCGAGGTGGTGCATGCCTTCCTCGCCGAGGGGCGGCTGACCAACTGCGTCAACGCCGAATATCTCCACAAATGAGCGCGGTGATCGCCCTCTCCGACCGGCGCATTGCCGTCTCGCCCTATGCGAGGCGGCTGGCGAACGAGCGCGGCATTGCGCTTGAAGACCTGACCGGCACGGGCCCCGGCGGCCGCATCGTTGCGGCCGACATCGTGGCCTTCGTGCCTCAGGCCAAGGCGGCGCCGCGCACTTCGGCCGGTCCGCAGGCCGCGGCGCTGGCGACGACGATTTCGCTGGCGACGATGCGCCAGCTGCTCTCGGGGTTTACGACGGCAGACACGACGTTCTCGCTGGAGGATGTGGCGCTGAGGGCGGCGGGTTGCGCGCTTGACGATGTGGCAGCCGCAACCTCGCTGCCCGGCGCGCCGGTGGCGCTCGAAACGAAGTTTGGCGAGGTGCGGGCGCAGGCGGTGTTCGCCGATATCCGCAAGGGATCGCTGGGGCCGCTGCGGCAGCGCCGGCTCGATGCTCTGGCGGCTGCGACAGATGCTTCTGCCGAGCCCGCGGCGCTGTCGCTGAAGGTGCTTGAAGCCAGCGACATCCGGCCGGTAACCATGCCCCTTCTGCCCGGGCGCGACATGCGTCTCGTGCTGATTGCCGGCGAGGCTTCGGCGGAGTGCCTGCTGGCCTTCGATCCCGGCGTTGTCGACGAGGATGCGGCGACGGAAGTTCTCAGCCGGTTCAAGGCCTATCTCGAGGTGCCGATCCGGCTCCTCGCCTGATGTGAACACGATGCCGCCCTGAGGTCTGGCGGCATCGGCAGACTTACTGGTATAGCCGAACGCTCCAACCCATCGCGTGGACCATGGACGAAGCGGTTACAGAAACGGTCGAACTTCTGCCCAGGCGGGTGCTGGCGCGTGCCAACGGCCCGCTGTACCGGCAGCTTGCCGACGTGCTGCGCGACCCCATTTCCAATGGCGTCTTCCCGGTGGGCGGGGAACTGCCCAAGGAAGCCAGCATTGCCGAGCGATTCGGCGTCAGCCTCATCACCGTGCGGCAGGCGCTGCGCGAGCTCGAGGCCGAGGGCCTGATCCGTAAACGCTCAGCCAAGCCAGCGGTGGTGACGGCGCGTAACCCAGCCGTTAACTTCAGCTGGACCTTCAAGAACTTCAACGACATGGCGGCCTTCACCAAGGACGCGCACCTCAAGGTGAAGTCCTACAAGAAGGAAACCTCGCCGGTGCTGCAGCGGCACTTCGGCATGGCGCCCGACGAGGCCGGGTATTGCCTGCGCAGCATGCTGGCCGTGGGGCGGCAGAAGAAGGCGCAGATCACCACCTACTTCCCGCCCGATATCGGCTCGAACCTGACGCGCGAGGATTTCTCCGACGTGCTGATCTTCCAGTCGGTGCAGCGGCGGCTGGGCATCCGAATCTCTGTCGCCCACTGCACGGTGCGGGCCGACATCGCGGACGAGCGGACTGCGGCGGACCTCGACATCGCCGTCGGCTCGGCGGTTCTGGTGGTGGAAATGCTTTACCAGTCGGCCGACCAGCGCAATGTCGAGTTCTCCATCGCGCGGCATCCGGCGAACCTGTTCAGCATCACCTACGACGCGCCGAACGACCTGATCTGACTGGCGCCAGAAGTAAGCGCGGCGCGGCAGCATCGTCATGGACAGCCCCAAAGAATTATAATAGCATCATAGTTGTCGGATGGCTGTTTCTGCCCGTCCGGCTGGGTCGCGGTGGTTGAGGAGCTGCCGCGCAACGAGGGGGAACCAGGACACGTCGTCTCTGCCGCCGGCCGAAAGGCTGCCGGCATATCGGCAGGGGCATCTGTTACCGGTATCATCATTGTCGGAGCCAGCGCACCAGATGGCGGATGACCATCGCGCTGCCTCCATGAGGAGGAACGAAGATGAACAGGCCAGGCAACGGTCTACTTCTGCCACGCTCGATGGGCATTGGACGCCGTGATTTCCTGAAGGGCACGGCGGCGGCAGGTGTCGCCGCAGCGCTCGCAACACCGGCGATCGCGCAGAACGCCAAGATCAAGATCCCGCTGGTTTCGTGGATGTGGAGTGAACCGGGCCGCGGCGACGCGTGGAAGGCCATGCTGGCCAAGTTCCACGCCGAGCAGAGCGACGTGTTTGTCGAAGAGGCCGGCGCGCCCTTCAACGAATTCAACAACAACATGCTGATCCAGTCGCAATCCGGCAAGATCAACGGCGCCATGTTCCACACCACGCCGGACCTCGTGGTGCGGCTGCTGCGCGGCGGCCACCTCGAGCCGCTGCAGGATATTGTCGACAATCTCGGCCTGACGAACACGCTGAGCGCCGCGCACGACCACCTGCGTATCGACGGCAAGGTGCACGGGCTCGACATCGTGACCGTGAAGTTCGGCCTGCTTTACAACTCGGCACTGTTCGAGAAGGCAGGCGTCAACCCGCCCAGCTCGATGGACGAATGGGTCGAAACCTCCACCGCGCTGACCAAGGCACCGGACCAGTTCGGGATCTACTCGCCTCACCTGTTGAGCGAACCGGGCGACTTCTGGTTCATCCTGCAGCAGTGGGCGGCGATGTTCGATGGCAAGTGGGCCGAGGGACGTACCCCGCTCGTCAACACCCAGCCGGTCATCGAGGGCATGAAGCTCTTCAAGACCATGTATGACAAGGCGATGCCCAAGGGTACCGACATCGCAACGGCCAACCAGATGTATGGAAATGGCCGCATCGCGCAGCAGCTCATCGTGTCCGCGGCGGCCAACGTCTGGTCGAGCTCGGGCCCCGATGTCTACAAGTCGCTGCGCAGTGCACCGGTCCCCGGCCCCAATGCCAAGGCGATCACCCGCATCCACCCGATCTGCGTGAACGTCAATGCGTCGGACGACGAGAAGGCCGCCGCTAAGGCGTTCATCTCGTGGCTGTACAAGCCCGCGAACTATCAGGAACTGATGGAGCGCTGCCTCGACGTCGTACCGCCCTATCCGGAAGCCGTGCGGAAGGAGTATCTCGACACGCTGTTCTGGGCCGACGGCTATCTCAAAGGCGAGTCGACGACGCCGGTCGAGATCATGGGCGACTACATCTTCTTCAACCAGGAGTTCGGCAACGTCGTCATGGATAAGCTATCCGAGGTGCTGGTGGCCAACCGCCCGGTCGAGGATGCAATGGCCGACGCCCAGTCTGAGCTGGAGCGCGCTTCCGAACGGTTGTTCGAGGGCTTCAAGCTCTAGCAGCCGACCAGGAATTGTCGGGGACGCTCGCAGGAGCGTCCCCGATGACGTTCAAGGTCCATCGGTCCCAGGGCTTTCCTCTCGACGCCGGGAATATCGAGCGAATGGCGCAGGCAACCATTGCAGAGCAGGTAGAGCGCGTTCCGCGTCGCGGGCGGGACCGACAGAGCTCGCTCGCCTATACGCTGGTCTTCATGATCGTCGCGTATCTCGGCGTCTTCATCCTGTTCCCGATCGTGCAACAGGTGCTCACCAGCTTTTCCAACAACGTGGTCGGCATCAACGAGGTCACCTGGGTTGGGCTGCGCAACTACGAGCGTCTGCTCGACGATCCGAAGTTCTGGGTCGCCGTGCGGGTGACCTTTACCTACATGGCCTTCGTGATGACGGGTTCGGTGATCATCGGGCTCGGCGCGGCACTGCTGCTCAACCGCCAGTTCCGCGGCCGCAACATGGCGCGAAGCGTGATCGCCGTGCCCTGGGCGTTTCCGGAAATCTCGGCCGTCCTCGTCTTCATCTGGATGTGCAATCCGACATTCGGCGTGCTGAACATGTTGGCGCTCATGTTTCCGGGCGTCGAAACCAACCCGAACTGGCTGACCGACCCGAACATGGCGATGCCTCTGGTTATCGTCATCTCCATCTGGAAGGCCTTCCCCTTCGCGTTCCTCGTCATTCTTGCGTCGCTGCAGGCCATACCGCGCGACCTCTACGAAGCGGCCGAGGTCGACGGCGCCAGCAAGCTGCAAATGCTGCGCTACATCACCATTCCCGAGATCACCCCGACGCTGTTGCTGATGTCGGTGCTGATGGCGATCTTTTCGTTCAAGCAGTTCACGCTGATCTGGCTGACGACCGGCGGCGGCCCCTACGGCGGCATCACCGAAACGATGGTGCTGCGCATCTACCAGACAGCGTTCCGCTTCTTTGATCTCGCCTATGGCGCGACGCTTGGCGTTGCGGCGTTCATCATCGTGCTCGGGCTGACGCTGCTGTTTGTCTATGCGCAGCACCGGCAAGACCGGGCGAGGAAGCGATGAGCGTGATCGCATCATCAAGCACAGGCAACAGGCTGCGGAACCTCGGCAAGGGCGTCGTCTTCTACGCATTCATCATCGGCTTCTGCGTGATCGTGCTGTTCCCGGTTTACTGGATGATCGTCAACGCGATCCAGCCGCTGAACCACGGCATGCAGTTCCCGCCGCCGCTGTTTCCGAAAGAGATCAGCTTCCTGCCGTTCATCACGCTGTTCGAGAATTATCCGGTCGCGCGCTGGCTGGTGAACTCGCTGCTGCTGGCGGGAATGGCCACGCTCATCGTGCTGGCGCTGGCCGTGCTCGGTTCCTTCGCCATGACCTTCCTCAAATGGCGCGGCAAGGCGGCGTTCGGCCTGCTGCTCCTGATGACGCAGATGCTGCCCGAGGCCCTCGTCGTCATCCCGGTCTACGCGATGTATAGCAACCTCGGCCTCTCGGACAGCCTGCCGGCCCTGTCGCTGATCGACGCCGCGTTCATTCTGCCGATCTGCATCTGGATCCTGAAAAACTCCTTCGACTCGATCGCCGAGGAAATCTACGAGGCGGCGCTGATCGACGGGTGCTCGCCGCTCGGCGCCCTGCTCCGCACGCTGCTACCGCTCTCTACGCCGGGCCTCGTGGCGATCAGCGTGGTGTCGTTCTTTTATGCCTGGAACGAGTACCTGTTCGCGGTCACGCTGATCCAGTCGCCGGATTCCCGTCCGGTGGCCGTGGGCCTCGCCTCGCTCAAGGTGATGCTCGACACGCCCATCGACCGCGTGCTCGCGGCAGCGCTGTTCTTTTCCGTTTTCCCGGTCGTCTTCTACCTGTTGATCCAGCGCTACATCGTCGCCGGGCTGAGCGCCGGGGCAGTCAAGGGGTAATCATGGACATCACCTGCGTCGTCGACGCGCGCGCCGTGCTCGGCGAAAGCACGCTGTGGGATCCGGCCGGCCAAGTGCTGTGGTGGATCGACATCTACGGCAAGACCATCCATCGCTTCAATCCGGTGACCGGCGCGGACGACACGTGGGAGACGCCGGAATATCCCGGTTGCATCGGGCTGCGCGCCAAGGGCGGACTGGTGCTGACCATGGTCAGCGGGTTCTATTTCTTTGATCCCGCAACGGGTACGTTCACGCCGATCACCGACCCGGAGGCCAACGAGGAGCGCACGCGCTTCAACGACGGCAAGCCGGACCGGCAGGGCCGCTTCTGGTCGGGCTCGATGTGGGACGCGCCGGGCCAGGCCGAGCCGCTCGGCGCGCTCTACCGGATGGATGCCGACCTCTCGGTGCACAAGATGATCGAGGGGGTGAAGTGCTGCAACGGACTCGCCTGGAGCCCCGACAGCAAGGTCATGTATTTTTCCGACAGCCACACGCGGATTATCCGCGCCTACGATTTCGACGCCGTGACGGGCGATATCGAGAACGAGCGGGTATTCGTCGAGCTTGAGGGCAAGGACATCTGCGACGGCTCCACCGTCGATGCCGAGGGCTGCTATTGGGCGACGATCCCGTTCACCGGCAAGGTGTCGCGCTACGACCCGGCCGGCAAGCACATGCAGACCATCATGCTGCCGACGGACCTGCCCACCTGCTGCGAGTTCGGCGGCAAGGACCTCGACATCCTTTACGTGACGACGGCAGTGCTGCGGCGGCCGGACAGCCACTTCGTGGGCCAGTCCAACCCCGGCGGCCTGTTCGCGCTCGATGTGGGCGTGAAAGGCCTGACCCTGCCGGCCTTCAAGGGCTGAGCCAACGCCAGCGCCGCGCCCCTTCCGTGGAAGGAGGCGGCGTGAGGCGGCTTGCAGCGGGCACAGGACCCCTTCTCCCCGCGCTATCGGCTCGACCTCTCCCACAAGGGGAGAGGCGGTCAGCTCGCCATCAGCAGGGGCTTTCTGGTCTGTATGTGCACCTGCCCGAGCTTGCGCTCCAGGTGGCCCGCGTAGAGCGACAGCGGCCAGCACAGCAGGAAGTAGACGAGGCTCACCGTGCCGAACACCAGGACCGGCTGGAAGGTCACGGTGTTCACCTGGGTCGCGGCGCGCGCCAGTTCGGTGAAGCCGATCAACGAGGCCACGGAGGTGGTCTTCACGATCTGCACCATGAAGCCCACCGTAGGCGGCAGCATCAGTTGCACCGCCTGTGGCATGATCACCAGGCGAAGCGTACCGAGGAAGCGGAACCCGAGCGCCGTGGAGGCCTCCCATTGCCCCTTGGGCACGGCCTCGATCGAGCCGCGGAAGATCTCGCCGAAGAAGGCGCCGCCATTCAGGCTGAAGGTCAGCGCCGCGGCGAACCACGGGTCCGGCCGGAACCCCAGGAACGACGACCCGTAGTAGATCATGAACAGCTGGATCAGGATCGGCGTGCCCATGAAGAACTGGGTGTACACCACAGCCAGCCAGCGCAGCGGCCGCAGCGGGGCTATGCGCAGGGCGGCGACGATGAGGCCGATGGTGCCGCCGCCAACAAAGGCGATCAGCGCGAGCAGCACGGTCCACCGTGCCGCCATCAGCAGAAACCAGAGCTCATTGGGGCCGAAGTCGCGCAAGCTCATGGTTCAGACCTTCCAGCGGAACAGAAGGCGGCCGAGCCCGGCGAAGAACAGGCTCGCTCCCTGAATGAGCACGAAATAGATGACCGCGATGGTGATGTAGACCTCGAAGCTGCGGAACGTATCCATGACGAGGTTGTTGGCGATGGCCGTCAGTTCCTCGGCGGCAATGGCACCCACGATGGATGTGCCCATCAACTGCAGGATGAACTGCGCCGAAAGGGCCGGATAAACCGCGCGAACGGCCTGCGCCAGCACCACGTGCCGGATGATGCGGTAGGGCTTCAGGCCGAGAGACCTGGCGGCCTCCAGCTGTCCCTTGGAGACAGATTCCACGCCGGCGCGCAGGATCTCGGTGGCATAGGCTCCGAGATGCACCGACAGGGCGATGATCGCCGCAGTGTGGCTCGAGAACCTGAGCCCGAGCAACGGCAGGGTGAAGAAGACGAAATAGAGCTGGATGAGCAACGGCGTGTTGCGGATCAGTTCAACATAGGCGGCGATCGGCAGGGACACCCAGCGGGGTCCGAAACTGCGCCCGACGGCACCCAGAATGCCGATGATGGCACCGAGAATGATCGACCAGAATGACAGATACAGGGTCTGGACTACACCGTGCATCAGCCGGTCGAAATGGACCAGCACCGGGCCGAACTGCAGGGCGGTTTGCATTGCCATCCCGTCGTTATGGGGAAGTGAGGCGGCGGGATCCTTTGTGATCCCGCCGTTTTTTCGGATCAGAATACCGGCAGCGCCGGCAGCGGCTGGTTGCGGTACTTCATCGACAGCGCATCAAGCACGCCATCGGCCTTCTGGATCATCAGCCAGGTGTTGACCCACTGGCGCAGATCGTCAGCTTCCTTGTTGAAACCGATACCGAAGAAGAACGTCTTGAGCGGGTACTTCTGCTCGAAGTCGTCGCCGCCTGCCGACTTCTTCAGGTAGATCTCGCCGTAGTCGCCGCCTCCCATGACGTCGATCTGGCCCGACAGCATGGCCTGCATGAGCGAGGGATAGTCGTCAAAGCGCAGGATCTCGATGCCCGGATTGGCTGCGGCGGCCGCGGTCAGGATGGCGTCCTCAGCGGCGCCGCGCGTCAGGCCGACCTTCTTGCCGACGAGGTCGGCGTGCGACTTGATCTCGGTGCTCTTGGGCGCAATCACCACGGCCGACTGGCCGGCATAGGGGATCGAATAGTCGATCTGGATGGCACGGGCCGGGGTGATCGAGAAGATCGACACCACCATATCGACCTGCTTGGTGAGCAGCGACGGGATACGGCCCGGCGAGGTAACGGTCACGAACTCGACCGGCACGCCGAGCGCCTCGCCCATCTTGTTGGCGACTTCGATGTCGAAGCCGGTCGGCTTCAGATCAGCATCGAGGAAGGCGTAGGGCGGCGTCGTGGTGTCGATGGCGACGATCAGCTTGCCGCGGGCAATGATCTCGTCGACGGTCTGTGCAAAGGCGGTTGTCGATACGGTGGCAAGAGCTGCCGCGGCGAGCCCGATTGCCGCCGCGATCTTCATGAACTTCATGGTGTATTCCCTCCCAATGCGCTCAAACTTCCTGAGCCGCCAAAGCGCCCGGCGGCGTTCGAATTGTTCCCGAGAGCCGAACTCTCCCCCTCCACGCTTCGCGCGGCATCCTTCTTATGATCGTATACTATTATAATCTCTTGGCGGCGTCCATAACCCCACCGAGAGTTGGGACCGGTATCAACCGGCCTGTCAACGGGCCTCACGACGCATAGCGGGCGAGCTTGGCACGCCAGCCGGGGCGGTCGAGCACATCGGGATTGACGATGTTCTCCGGCACGAGGCCCTGCGAAGCCCGGATCATGCCGCGCGACATGGTCTCCATCGTCATCCGCGCGGCATCGCGGGTCGAAGGCAGCCAGTGCGGCGTGAGGATCACGTTGTCGAGGGTGAGCAGCGGATCGTCGAGGCCAATGGGTTCGTGCTCGTAGACATCGAGCCCTGCCCCGGCGATGCGGTGGGCGCGGAGGATTTCCACCATTTCCGCCTGCCGCACGATTTCGCCACGCGCGACATTGATGAAGTAGGCGGTAGGCTTCATGAGGTTGAATTGCGCCGCCCCGAGGGTTCCGCGGGTCGTGGCGTCGAGCCGATTGTGGAGGCTGACGAAATCGGAGGCCCGCAGCAATTCGTCGAGCGTCGGGACCAGCGTGACACCGAGCGCCGCAGCGTCGGCCGGGTTGGCGCGCGGCGAGTAGGCGATGAGCGTCATGCCCCAGGGCGAACAGAGGCGCGCCAGCTCGCGGCCGCTGGCGCCGAGCCCCACAATGCCCAGCGTCTTGCCCGGCAGGTCAACGCCCATGGTCTGCGGCTGCAGGTCCCAGCGGTTGGTGCGCAGGAGCCGCTCCTGATCGGTGAGGCGCTTGGCCAGCGCCAGCATCAGCACGAAGGCCGATGACGCGGTGGCGTGGGTGAGCGTGTCGGGCGCGTTGAACACGGCGACATCGTTTGCCGTGCAGGCCGGCAGGTCGATCTTGTCGGTGCCGGCGCCGGCACGGCCGATGACGACGAGATTGTCGGCGCCATTGGCGAAGGCGGTCGCCGGTACCCACGGCCGGAAGATGACGATGCCGTTGGACGTGGCGACATGGGGGGGCTCGATGCGCAGCGAATAGAGCCGGTCCCAGTAGGTGGCATCACCCGCCACCGGCGACTGATCGCGCAAAAAGTCCTGCGCGATCGAGGGGTGGGCGGCATACATGTCGAGGGCAATATCGCCCAGCCCGACACGGCCCTCCTCGTTGAGATAATCGCCGGTGTAGTTGACGCTGAACTGAGGCATAGAGGTTACCACTGCTTGAGGTTGTCTTCGGTCGTGATCTCGACCCGCGCATTGGGGCGAGAGGTGAAGTCATCGCGCAGGCGCGTGCCGAGGCCCGGACGGTTGGGCAGCGACAGGTGGCCATCGGCGAAGGGGATGCGGTCGGTGACGACGTCATCGTACCAGCCGTTGATGTAGCCGCGGACGGTCTCCATGATCAGCCCGTTGGGAACGTGCAGCATCATGTGCGTCGCGGCCCACAACGCCACGGGTCCGATGGTGTCGTGGCAGGTCAGCGGCAGGTAGGACGTATCCGCCATCGCCGCGATCTTGCGGCCTTCGGTGAGACCGCCGCCCCATGAAAGATCCGGCATGATGATGTCGGCCGCAGCCTTCTCGATCCATGGCCGGAAGCCGAAGCGGGTGAACACGCGCTCGGACTGACAGATCGGGATGCTGGTCTCGGTCTTCAGCCGCACATAGGCATCGACATTGTCGGGCGGCATGATTTCTTCGAGCCACATGACGTCATATGGCGCGAGGGCCTTCGCGATCTTGACAGCCGAGGGCAGGTCCCAGCGGGCGTGGCCCTCGATGGCGATCTCCATCCTGTCGCCCACCGCTTTGCGGATATCGGCTACGATGCCGACGCCGCGCTTCAACTCGTCATTGGTGATCTGGTGGCCGAGCGTGCCGGCGGCAGTCACGGCGCCCCACACGGTCATCGGCTCGCGGTCCTTGCCGACGCCGGAGAGGGTCGGGCCAAACTGGTCGAACGGCCAGATCTTCATCGCCGTTGTGCCCTGCTTCAGCAGGTCCGCGGCGAGTTCCCCGGCCTTGCCGTTCTGCCAGTCGTCG
>Ga0073904_10001509_pt1 | contig 17382 bp, 14 predicted proteins | sample KloWWTrecipitate_FD_66668 | JGI IMG/M metagenome (GOLD analysis project Ga0073904, IMG submission 66668) | Active sludge microbial communities from Klosterneuburg, Austria, studying microevolution and ecology of nitrifiers - Klosterneuburg... | ecosystem: Engineered > WWTP > Aerobic digester >... | reverse complement strand
CTTGCGGCTGGCCAGGTAATCCTTCACCACCACGCCGCGCTGCAGGGCCAGTGTGCGCATGGCGTCTTCATTGACGGTGATGCTGGCCAGCAACAGCTTCTCCATCTCGGCCTGTGGGATGTCTTTGGCAAGACCAACGATGTTGCGCGGCTTGGTGATATCGGCACGGCGGTAAACATTTTTCAATAGCGCCGCGTATTCAGCCTCGGTGACAGCGGCCGCTGTGGTTTCGGCGTCCTGGCCGGAAACGGCTGCTCGGCGACGCTTCTCGGCCAGTATCTGGGCCTTGAGTCGTTCACGCTTGAGGGCATCGCGCTCGGCATCGAGACTGGCCGTGCCAACCACGGTGACGCGCAGCGTAGGCTTGTCGAGCAGAGCCTTGGCAATCTGGTCCAGCCGCTGTACGGCAGCGGGCATCAGTTCGCTGCTGCCGGGTGCAAAGACCACGTTACTCATGTCCTGCCCGCCATTGCCACCACCAAAGGCATGGGTCAGCAGCGCAAACGGAGCAGTCAAGGCCTTGCCAATCAGATTGGTGATGACCTTCCAGACCACGGCACCAATACTGAACTGGGGGTCATTGAGCGAGCCACTGATCGGCAGGTTGAGGTCAATCACGCCGTTGCTGTCGGCCAGCAGGGCCACGGCCAGTTTGACCGGCAGGCTGTTGGGGGCGCCCTCCACCTTGTCGCCAAAGCTCAACTGGTTGAGTACCAGGTTATTGCTGGCGGCGAGCTGTCCATCGGGCTGCACGGTGTACTTCACATCCATGCTGAGCTTGCCGCGCTCGATGCCGTAGCCCGCGTACTTGACCGAGTAAGCGGTCAGCGGCGCCAGGTCCAGGTCACGCACCTTGCCCTGGATGTCCAGCGCCAGTGGTTTGGCCAGCGGGTTGACCTTGCCGGTGACTTCCAGCGTGGCAGTACCCTCGGCACGGCCACGCAAGGCCAGATCGGCCAGCTGCACCACGCCCCCCTGTGATTCGGACGCGAACTGGCCCAGTTTGCCATTGAGCTCAGTCAGGTCGGCCGAGTAGTTGGGCTTGATAAAGTGGTCCGAGAACAGAACCTTGCCATTGACCAGGTTGATGGGCCCAACGGTGACTTGGGCGGCCAGCGCGGCCGGCTCGGTGGCCGCCCGCGTTGCAGGGGTCGATACAGGCACGGCGGCGTCGGGCTTGAGCAAATCCTGCAGGTTCAAACGGCCTTGGGGGCTGACAATGATGCGGGCAAAAAAGTCGGACAGTGTGGCTTCACGCACCTGTACGCGCGTGGCAGTCCCTGGCGCCATGGTCAGGCTGATGCCGGGCACGTTGAGCGACTTCCAGCTCAGCAATTCTTCAGCCAAACCCAGGTCGGGACCCTCGACTGGCACACCGTTGGCGGTAGCGGTATCCACCACGCTATTGGCACGAAAATCTTCCAGCGCCGCGTCACCTTGCAACTGCACCTCGGCACCTGCGGGTGTGGCGGCGAAATGTACCTTGCCTTTGTAACTGGCATCTGCCCGCAGCACAGATAGGCTGAGCTGGTTGGCCAGGTAGGGTGCCACTGCGTGCAAGGGAATGTCCGTGGCCTGCACGGTGCCCTGCACCGCCACGGGCGCCCAAGCCACCGTGCCACGGTATGTCAGGTTACCAGGGTCGGCACGGCCCGATTTGACACGGGCCGACACGGTGAGGGCCGCAGGCTTCGCACCCTCAAGCGTCGCATTTTGGAGTTTGAGTTGCACCGCCGAGGCTTCCAACCGCACCGGGCGGGTCAAGCTGCGGTCGTCCAGACGAAAGGCGCCGTCGGCAATGGCTACATCCCCCAGCGCGACTTGCCACGCTGGAACGACTGGGCTAGCGGCGGAGCCAGTGGCCGGGGCGGCATCAGGTGGGGGGGTGGCTGGGTTGGTGGTGGAATCAACCGGCGCGGCCTTGAGCCAGTGCTGCACCATCCACTGCCCCTGTGCATCACGGTGGGCCATGGCGCTGGGTGCGCGCAGGGCAATCTTGGCCACGCTGCCGGTTCGCGCGGTCAGGTCGAGTTGGGCACCAGTGATTTCGAGCAGCTTGAAGCGCGGCATGTCAGCCGCAGCGCGCTCGGCATTGGTGGAGTTCGTGGCATCGGCTGGTGGCTGCTTGGCAGCCTTGAGTGCAAAGTCGCGCACGGCCAGGCGCTGTACGGCTAGCTGCAGGGCTTCGGCAGTTTTTCCATCGGCTGCAGCTGCGTGCCAGGTGGCATCCAGCTCGGCATCCAGCAGGCCCAGCACACCGGGTTCCAGATGTTTCGCCAAGTAGGGCGTAGCCAGGTTCAACTCTGCGTCTCCCAGCGAGAGGTGCGCCGTAGCGCTGGCTGCGCTGCCCTGCCCCTTGAAGGTCAGGCGTGCTGTCTTGTCACGCGACGGCACGCTGGCCGAGCCTTCAAAAGGGCTGGGGGCGTTCGTCAGCGGCCAGCGCAGGCTGTTGGCCTGCACTTCCAGTTGCGCCAGGTTGAGGCGCGCTGCCGGCTGGGTGCTGTCATCGGCCCATGATGCATCGCCACGGTGCAGGGCAAAGTGCTCCAGCGTGAGTGTCCAGGCATCGCTTTTTACAGGAACCTTAGTGTCATTTTGGCCGCTAGCCCTCGCAGAAGCTACACGGGCAGCTACTTTCTTTATAGCAACTTTGATTGGCTTGGGGGCTTCCAGCGCCAGATTGATACGGCCAGCGCGGTTGCGGGTGCCCTGCAACTGGGGCGCGTTGATGGTCAGCGATGCCAGTTTGACCACACGCTCCAGCGGGCGTACATCGCCCAACACAGTTTCCACCGATTCCACATTCAAAAAGGGCACACCGGTTGTATCTGCAACCGCCAGTTTTGAGACTGCAAGCTTGCCCGACAACGCGACTTTCGGCGTTGCCGCCAGCTCAAACACCAAATGCAAATCGGCGTCTACCACCGCTCCCTGCAGGCGCACTGGCAGACTGCTGGGCAGGTAGGGCAAGTAAGGGGCCAGGTCCAGATGGGTGATCTTGAGCGCGGCATCGCCCTTGTTGGTTTGGGCGAAAGGCGTGCCTTCGGCAGCGGTGTCAAAGGCGCTGCCATTGAGTTGAAACGCCAGGCGCGGCTGCACCGTGATATTGCGCTTGGAGTTGAGCGTACTCAGAAACGGAACGGCCAGGTGCAAGGCGCGCACCGCGTGGTGGCGCACGCCGGTGGGCAGGTGATCGGTAAAGTCCACCGAACCACCATCGAGGGTAATGTTGTACAAGGCAAACGCCAGTGGGGCCGAGTCCGGCTCGGCAGAAGGCTGGCTCAAGGTCTGCAAAATATCGTCTACGTCGTAGTGGCCATCGCCTTGGTGGGTGAGCTGTAGCACAGGCCTATCCACTGTCACCGCATCCAGTACCGGTGCCAAACGCAGCAAGGATTCCAGTTCAGCATCGGCATAGACACTGGCAATGGTGAGCTGCGGCGTTTTGCCGTCTGCTGCGGCCACCGCAATGTCATTGACGGTCAGCTCCAGCGACCAGGGCCGAAAGGACACATCCCCGACGGTGAGCTTGCGCCCCAGGGCTGCGCTGCCCTTGTCTTCGATCAGGTGCTTGACAATGGGCGGCACGGCGAGCCACGCCAGTACCCACACCAGCAGCAATCCGGCAAGAAACCAGCGCGCACGGCGCAACCAGTGGGGTGGGATGGACGTTGGCAACTGCATGGGGGCGCTCTCGAAATGGCGTTCAGAGGGGAGAACGCCGATTTTAAGACGCCGCGCTGCAACCGCATTCCGTTTGCGGCTATCCTTTGCCACAAACTGTGAGCAACCTCTAGCCATTTTCTCTGTGAAAACCTGACCATGCCAACCATTCTGAAACGCAGCCTGGCCCTGATTGCCGCAGGGGCACTGGGCTTGAGCACTTTGCCCGCATTGGCCGACAGCACTTCATCGGCGTCCAGCGCCTCATCGGCATCGGTGGGCAGTTCTTCCACCTCCCTGGAAAAGTCCAGTAACAGCTCGTCCACCAAAGAGCAGGTGGCCCAAGGGAACTACACCATCGTTGAAATGACGGCCCTGACCGACCAGCCCGACCGCTTGCGTCTGCGTTTGCAGCCAGTGACCCAGCCTTCCGCACAGGAATTTGTGTTGCTGTTGCCGCGCCAAGCAGCTGAACGCGGCCATTTGGCCACGGGCAAGACCATTGCGGCAGAGCACCGCCCGTACGGGCTGGCGCTGGCCGCGCTGAATGCCACCGGTGGCGCCACGCCTTTCTTTTTGGTACTGGATGACGACTGGTACCGTGAACTGGATAGTCGCCCCGTCACCCTCTGATGCGCAGACGCCTGGCCGGGGTGTGTCTGGCACTGGCCTGCGCGGCATCGGCGGGATGGGCCGGATCGCTGAACTATTGCCAAAGTGAAACCGAACTGGCGGTGGGGGTACAAGACCGCCTGATTCAGGTGGCGGGTCTTGTCAAGGCCGAACTGGACCGTTCCGGCCAGCGGGTTGCGTTGGTGGCGCGTTCAGGGCTGGCCTTACAGCGGCTGGACCAGCGCTACTCCCACGCTGGCATCAGCCTCAAGGCCAGTGGCAATACACCGTGGTCGGTGCGCCAGCTCTACTATGCTTGCGACGCACAACGGCCCCGCATTTTTGACCAGGGCATGACTGGCTTTGTGCTGGGCGTGCACGATGCAGCTGAAGGCTATGTGTCCATCGTGCTATTGCCTGACTCCGCGGCCCTGGCATTGGAACAGGCCGCACTGGACAACCAGCAGGCCCTGCAACTGTTGGGGGCGCTGTACAGCGCCAACGCCTACGCCTTTGGGCAGACCTACCAAAACTGCAACCAGTGGGTAGCCGAACTGCTGGCCGTGGCGTGGGGCCAGTTGCCCGCGAGCGACCACCCACGCCAAGAGGCACAAAACTGGTTGCAAGAACAGGGCTACCAACCCAGTGTGCTGCGCGTAGGCTGGCGCCCCCTGATGGCCGTTGCCGCCCTGCTGCCCTGGTTGCACCGCGACGACCATCCAACCCAGGACTTGCATGCCTCGCAGTTTCGGGTCAGCATGCCGCAATCCATCGAAGCCTTTGTACATGCACGCCTGCCAGCGGCCACCCGACTGGAGTTGTGCTACACCGAGCGCCATATCGTATTGCACCGTGGCTGGGAGCCCATCACCCCCGGCTGCCAACCATCCGATGGTGATGCTGTCACCCTGCTGCCGCGTCTGATCCCCGAGGTTTTTGCACCGGCCAACGGCGAGGCAAGTCCTTAATTCCCTTGAGGCTTAAGTTCACAACGCTAGACTAAACGCCCTCCTGACAACAACTGCGCCTATGGAACTGCTGCTAGACCCCAACACCTGGATCGCCTTCTTCATGCTGGCGGCGCTGGAAATCGTTCTCGGCATCGACAACATCATTTTCATCAGCATTCTGGTGGGGCGTCTACCGCCCGAACGGCGCGACGCAGGGCGCCGCCTGGGGCTGATGTTTGCCATGGTTTCACGCATTGCACTGCTGCTGAGCCTGGCCTGGGTCATGACATTAACCAAGCCGCTGTTCACCGTGCTGGAGCACGCCATCAGCGGGCGCGACCTGATTCTGCTGGGTGGCGGCCTGTTCCTCTTGTACAAGGCTTCGCACGAAATCTTCATGGAGGTGGAAGCCAAAGAGACCAAGGAAGAAAGCGCCGGCACACAGACCGCCGCCGCCGGCACATCGCTCTTTTGGCGCACCATCGTTCAAATTGGCATTGTGGATATCGTGTTCTCGCTGGATTCGGTCATTACTGCCGTCGGCATGGTGAACCAGATCAGCGTCATGATTGCCGCCGTCATGGCATCGGTCGGCGTGATGCTGTTTGCCGCCAAGCCCATTGGCGAATTTGTGGACCGCCACCCGTCCATCAAGGTGTTGGCACTGGCGTTTTTGACCATGGTTGGCACGCTACTGATTGCCGAGGCCTTTGGTGTGCACGTGCCCAAGGGCTATGTCTATACCGCGATGCTGTTCTCGCTGGGAGTGGAGTCGCTCAACATCCGCGCACGCGGCAAGCGGCTGGCCGCCAAGGCGCCAACACCCTAAGCAGCGCCACGGGTATTGCCGTGCTGCGAGAATCGGTCACCCCACAAGGAGACCTTTTCATGCTATCTGCACGCGCGTTGTTTGGCACCCTCAACACCGAGTACCTCACCGTTCACAAGACCAAGGAAGACCTGTTCTGGAACACCTACATGGCTGTCTCGAACGACGATGCGGGTTTTACCCGCGCCGAAGAGGCCTACAAGAACTTCATCTCTGACCCAAAGCGCCTGGCCGCCGTACGCCAGGCACTGGCCAGCCTGCCGGACACCCACTCGGACGCAGGCATTGCCGAATTGCGCCATGGCCTGCAGGGCTGGCTGGCATTGTTCGAGGCCAACATCATCGACAGCGATGAAGCCCGAGCAGCCATGCACCAGTTGATCCAGATGGAATCCGCGCTGTTTGCCAAACGCCGCGACCTGGTACTGCACCACATCAACGAGGCCGGCGAGGAAGAAGAAGCCAGCCTCAGCGGCCTGTCCACCAACATGGGCACCAACCCCAATATGGCCGCGCGCAAGAGCTCGTTGGACGCCATGCTGATGCTGGAACACTGGGTGCTGGCCAATGGCTTTCTGGACATTGTCAAACAGCGCAACGCGTTTGCCCGCGCCCAAGGTTTTGACAACTACTTTGACTTCAAGGTGCAAAAGAACGAGCGCATGAGCACCCGGCAGCTCTTTGCCATTCTGGATGACTTTGAAGAACGCACCGCTCAGGCCAACACCCGCGCTCTGAACGATCTGGTGCACACCCATGGTGCTGATGCCACGCAACCCTGGAACCTGCGCTTTTATGTGAGTGGCGACACCACGCGCCAGCTTGATCCCTACTTGTCGTTTGGCAAGGGCCTGGAACGCTGGATCACGAGCTTTCGCCACCTGGGCATTGCCTACCGGGGTGCCACCCTGCAACTGGACCTTCTGGAGCGCAAGGGCAAGTACCAAAACGGTTTTTGCCACGGCCCCATTCCGCCCTTCTTTGATGCGCAGCAGCGCTGGGTGCCGGGCCAAATCAACTTCACCGCCAATGCCAAGCCGGACCAGGTGGGTAGCGGTGCACGCGCCATCAACACCCTGTTCCACGAAGGTGGCCATGCAGCGCACTTTGCCAACGTGACGCAAAACGCACCCTGTTTTTCGCAGGAATTTGCGCCCACCTCGATGGCCTATGCAGAAACACAGTCCATGTTCTGCGACAGCCTGCTCGACGACGCCGACTGGCTCAAACGCTATGCGCACAATGCCCAGGGTGAGCCCATTCCCGATGCGCTGATCCACGCCCGCATCCAGACCACACAGCCTTTTGCCGCATTCAATGAGCGCGGTATTTTGGTGGTGCCCTATTTCGAACGTGCGCTGTACCAATTGACCGACGAGCAGCTCACGCCCGATGGTGTGTTGGCACTGGCGCGCGCCACCGAGCTGCGCATTCTGGGCGTGGCCACCGGCCCGCGCCCCTTGCTTTCAATTCCGCACCTGCTCAACCAGGAGTCCGCAGCTGCCTACCACGGCTACCTGTTGGCCAACATGGCGGTGTACCAGACCCGTGCCTACTTCGAGCGCACCTACGGCTATCTCACCGACAACCCGGCCATTGGCCCGGCATTGGCCGAGCATTACTGGGCTCGCGGCAACGGCATCAGCCACAACGACACCCTGCTGAGCCTTACCGGCGAGTCGTTCAGTGCCAAGTACCTGGCTGACAGTTGCAATCAGACCGTGGACGAAGCCTGGGCGCAGGCACAGGCACAAATGGCTGCGGCCGCACAGCGCCAGTACCCACCCGCACCGATTGCCAATCTGGATGCCACCATCCGCATCGTGCATGGTGCGGAACTGATTGCCGACAACCGCACGTCAGAAGATGCCATGTGCCAGCAGTTTGAGGGTTGGGTGGAGCAGCACTTTCCGGCGACCGTGCATTAACACACGGGAACTGACGGTACCTGGATCAGGCGCCGGGGCGCGGTATTGGAAACACGACGCGCACCAGCAGTCCAGTACCACCAGCCGGCGTGTCCAACTCGACGCTGGCGCCCGCCTTGGAGGCAAATTCCCGCACAATGGCCAAGCCTAAACCACTGCCGTCTGAGAGACGATCATCCATGCGGTAGAAGCGTTCGAACACCCGTTCCCGACTGATCGGAGGTATGCCGGGGCCGTTGTCCTCCACCTCCAGAATCGTGCGCTGCGGCATGCTGGTCTGTAGCCGAACAGTGACTCGGCTGCCAGCCGGGCAATAGCGGATAGCATTGTCCAGCAGGTTCGTCAAAATTTCTCGCAAGGCGACCGCGCCGATAGCCAGAGTAGGTGGCGCATTTCCATCGGGCTCATATCCCAGATCGATGGATTTGGCCTGTGCTGGTCCCACCAAACGCTCAAACACCTCCTGCACCGCATCCACTACATTGCAGTCAACATCTGCTTCCAGGTGCGCCGGGATCACCATGGATTCGGCCATGGACAGGGTTAGCAGTTGGTTCACCAGTCGCGTGGCTTCGCGCAGTGTGTGTCGTGCGGCCGCTAGCGACTCACGTTGGTCTTCGTTGTTATCAGTACGGGCGGCATAGTTGAGCTGGGTATTGAGCACAGCAAATGGGGTTCGCAACTGGTGCGCCGCATTCTGGATGAACACCTCTTGGGCACCAACGTGGGCTTCCAGGCGCTGGATGTAATCATTGAGCGAATCCACTAGGGGCACCAGTTCCACCGGTATACCGTCCATGGCCAATGGTTGGAGCGTGCCTGGCTTGCGGTTGCGCACTGCATCGCGCACGCGCAGCAAGGGCAGCAAACCCCAATGCAATCCGAACACGATAAAGACAGCCGCCAGCGCCAGAATCAACAATTGCTGCCCCATGGCACGCACCCACAGGGTATTGGCCAGTTGCTGGTGCTCCTGCAGTGTCTGGGCCACCTCAACCAGTACGGGTTCCTCGCTGGGCGCACCAATCACCGGCTGGCGCAAGGCCACCACCCGCACGGGCATGTCGCGCATGCTGGCATTAAAAAAGTATGGCGAGCTACCCGGCACCATGTCGGTGGGGCGCAACAGGTCCGTGTAGCCCGCCAACAGTTGCCCCTCACCGGTGGTGATCCGGTAAAAAATACGGTCAGGCTGGGTCGACTGAAACAGCTCCAATGCCGAGGGCAGAATCTGGTAGTGGAAGGCGCCATCCTCGTAGCGAATCTGCTCACCCATATTGCGCGCGGATCCCAGCAACAAGCGATCCTGCACCACCGTGGCGGTGTGAACCGCATCTCGATACGTAGCCACCGCATTGAGAGCGACGGCGCCCACCAACGGGATCAGAACCCACGCAAGTAACTTGCTGCGTACGCTACGCAGCACGTTCAGATTCCCGCAACATGTAGCCCAACCCCCGCAAAGTGACGATGCCAACTCGGCTGTTGTCGAGCTTCTTGCGCAGGCGGTACACGTAAATTTCGATGGCGTCGGCGGATACGTCTTCGTCCATGGAGAACAGGCTTTGGGCAAGCGCCTGCTTGGAGACCGTGGTGGTCGCTTTGGTGATCAGCACTTCCAGCACGGCTCGCTCACGCGGCGTGCACGCGAATTCCTTGCCACCCAACGTGAACTCGCGCGTGTTGGTGTTGAACTCCAAATCGCCACATTGCACCAGCGGTGTGATCAAACGTGATGCACGGCGCAACAGCACACGGATACGGGCCTCAAGCTCCTCCACTTCAAAGGGCTTGGCCAGGTAATCATCCGCACCCTGATCCAACTCACTGACCCGGCTCTGGATGGAATTGTTGGCTGAGAGGATCAACACCGGGGTGTCGTCCTTGCGTGCGCGCAGGCGGCGCAGCACCTCATTGCCATCCAACTTGGGCAGGGCAAGGTCCAGGATGACCAAGCTATAGCGCTCCGAGCGCAGAGCGAAATCTGCATCAGCACCGTTGGCGATCCAGTCCACGGTGTATTGCTCTTTGCGTAGTGCGCGCGCCAGCCAATCGGCCAACTCTGCGTTGTCTTCCACCAGCAATATGCGCATGCTTGCTCCGAGCCGCGCAACACTGCGCAGCAATACCCGGTCATGTTACGCATCCGCACGAACCTGCCTACCTATTACAGCCCCCGTGTTTACCCTAGACCCGCAACACTGAAAGCCAATCGAAAGCAAAGGGCTTCTACGCTTGGCCATCACAGGCCCGGTCTGGCCATTTTTTTAACCCATCAAGGAGACACCATGAATAAACCCATCCATTCCCGCAAATTGCTCAGTTGCATCGCACTGGCCGCAGCACTGGCAGGTGCTTCATCCGCCTATGCCGCAGACAAAGTCACCATCATTGTGGGCGGCTATGAAAAGCAAATTTACCTTCCAGCCAAGTTGGCCGAAGGACTGGGCTATTTCAAGGCCGAAGGTATTGACGTCGAATTGCTTAACGAAGGTTCGGGCGTAGATGCCGAAAATGAAATGCTCGCAGGTGCGGTGCAAGGCGTCGTCGGGTTTTACGATCACTGCGTGGATCTGCAAACCAAGGGCAAGCAGGTCATATCCGTGGTTCAGTTCAGCCAGGCACCGGGCGAAGTAGAAATGGTGTCCAACAAGCACCCCGAGATCAAATCTTTTGCCGATTTGCGCGGTAAATCTCTGGGCGTGACCGGACTGGGCTCATCGACCAACTTTCTGACCCAATACATGATGGTCAAGGCCGGCGTTCCGCTGGGTGAATTCAGCACCATCCCGGTAGGTGCCGGCACCACGTTTATTGCCGCCTTGCAGCAGGACAAGATCCAGGCAGGTATGACCACCGAGCCCACCATCTCACGCCTGCTCAAGACCGGCGACGCCCGCGTTCTGGTGGACATGCGAACCGTTGAAAAAACCAAGGCGGCGCTGGGTGGAACTTACCCTGCGGCGTCGCTGTACATGTCCGCTGACTGGGTGGAGAAGAACAAACCCATGGTGCAGAAGCTGGCCAATGCCTTCGTTAAGACTTTGAAGTTCATCAACACCCACAGCGCGGCCGAGATCGCCGACAAGATGCCCAAGGACTTCTACGCTGGCGACAAGGAGGGCTACATCAAGGCTCTGGCCGATGGCAAGAGCATGTTTACGGCAGATGGTGTCATGCCAGCGGGCGGGCCTGAGACAGTTCTGATGGTGTTGTCCGGCTTCTCCAAGAACGTCAAAGGCAAAACTGTTGACCTAAGCAAGACCTACACCACCGAGTTCGTCAAGAACGTCAAGTAAATGAATACAGCCAATAGTCCGGCCATTGAACTCATCAATGTCAGCCGTAGATTTCTCACGCCTGACGGCAAGTCCATGACGGCGCTCAGGGACTTCAACATGTCCGTCGCGCGTGGGGAATTTGTGGCCGTGGTCGGCCCCACCGGCTGCGGCAAGTCCACCACCTTGAACCTGGTCACCGGTTTGGCAAAACCGTCCAGCGGACAGGTACGCGTGATGGGTGAGCCGGTCAACGGCATCCACCCCGGCATCGGCTTTGCGTTTCAAACCGATGCACTCTTTCCCTGGCGCAACGTGATTGACAACGTGGTGGCAGGCCCATTGTTTCGTGGTGTTCCCAAATTGCAGGCCTACGACAAGGCCCGCCAATGGCTGGCACGTGTCAACCTCTCCGGCCACGAAACCAAGTACCCCCACCAGCTATCTGGCGGCATGCGCAAGCGTGTTTCGCTGGCGCAAACGTTCATCAATGAACCCCAAATTTTGCTGATGGACGAGCCCTTCTCCGCGCTGGATGTGCAAACAAGGATTCTGATGCACGAGGAATTGCTCAAGCTATGGTCGCAGGCCAAGGCCTCGGTCGTTTTTGTCACCCACGACCTGGAAGAAGCCATTGCTCTGGCAGACAAGGTCTATGTGCTGACGTCTGGCCCGGCCACTGTGAAGTCGGTATACCCCATCAACCTTCCACGGCCCCGCGTCGTCAGCGAGATCCGCTATGACAAGGCATTTATCGAATTGTCCCAAACGATCTGGAACGACCTGCGCGACGAAGTGCAGCGCGGCGCGGCGCGTGAAGAAGCCCTGGCTGCCTAAGGAAGAATCCAACACATGACCGATATAACACTCTCCAAAGACATCGTGTTCCAGCCCGGCACTTCAGATGCTGAAATTGAAGCCGCCGCCGCGCTCGCCATGCGCAGGCGCACGCAGTCTGTCTATTTTTGGCGCTATTTCATTCTGGTAGTTTTCCTGGGTGGTTGGGAAGTGCTTAGCCGCACCAAGCTCATCGATGAATTTTTCTTTTCCAGCCCAACCGCCATCGTCAAGCGGCTCTACGAGTGGATAACCGAAGGAACTTCCGAAGGCCCGCTGTGGTACCACCTGTGGGTCACCATGGAGGAATCTTTTCTGGGCTTTTTTAGCGGCGCTGTGGCAGGCATCGTTGCCGGCATTGCGTTGGGACGCAACCGCATGTTGGCCGATGTATTTTCGGTCTATATCAAGGTGATCAATTCGGTTCCGCGCGTGGTCTTGGCGCCGATCTTTATCATGATTTTCGGCCTGGGGCTCACATCCAAGGTGGCACTGTCTTTTGTCATGGTCTTCTTCGTGGTGTTTTCCAATGCCTTCCAGGGCGTGCGCGAAGCCGATCGCAACCTGCTGGCCAACGCCCAGATTCTGGGTGCCAAGGACTGGCAGCTAACGCGTGCGGTGGTGATCCCCTCGGCCATGAGCTGGATCTTCGCGTCGCTGCACGTAAGTTTTGGTTTTGCAATCGTGGGAGCGATCGTGGGCGAATTTGTGGGTGCACGTTACGGTATTGGCTTGCTGATTAATGTAGCCAAAGGCTCGTTCGACGCAGCCGGCATGTATGCGGCCATTGTGATCATCATGGTGGTCGCTCTGGCTGCTGAATACACCATGACCATCGTTGAGAACCACCTCGCCAAGTGGCGCCCCCCTGCGCTGCATGACACGCAATAATCCAAATGGGTTCCGGTGATCAACGTTTCTGGCGCACGGGTGGAAAGACGCGTCAATTCTTACTCGGGACTGACTATCTTGCGTTCTGTGGATAACCCAAAAGGCCCTGCGAGGGGGTGGATGACTGGCTTTCTTGTTCAAATGAATTAGAAAGTCAAGAAATTCAGGGTTAACCCGAGAGCTTTTCTCGGTATTTCACCAATGATAGCGGCCTGTATGATAGTGAAAATTGTGACCCTTTCGGCGGCCACCTTTCACGTACCTAATGAACCGACTTACCCCCGTTTTCTGTGGGGCACCTTGTGGATAACTATGTTTACAAACCTCAAAGGCCGCACCAATAGGGCGCTGCACCACGGTGCCTGTCCAGCGCGCACCCGCGCCACCCCACGAGGCACCCCCCATCAGGAGGTGCAACCATGAACACGGACTTTTCCCGCGTAGGCATCGTCGGTTGCGGCGCCATCGGTGGCTGGATAGGCGCCAAGTTGGCAGAAGCCGGTTGCACCGTAAGCGTGCTGGCCCGTGGCGCCACCCTGACAGCCCTGCAAACGCAGGGCTTGCGACTGGGTACGACCCAACACGCCGTGGCGGCCAGTGCCCAGGCGAGCGACCTGGGTGTGCAGGATTTGGTCGTGGTGGCCGTCAAGGCCCCTGCCCTAGCCGAGGTAGCCAGCCAGATGGGCCCACTGATTGGTCCAGACACGGTGGTACTGACTGCCATGAATGGCGTACCGTGGTGGTTTTTTCAGGGCTTTGGTGGCACGTGGGAAGGACACCAACTGCAAGCGGTTGACCCTAACGGTGAAATTGCCGCATCCATTCCCGCCAAAAATGTCATCGGCTGCGTGGTGCATGCCAGTTGCTCGGTGGATGCACCCGGGGTCATTCGCCACCACTTTGGCAACGGTCTCATCATCGGTGAACCTTCGGGGCAGGCAACGCCACGAGTGCAGGCGCTGGGTGAACTGCTGACCCGCGCCGGATTTGCCACCACGGTGTCAGCCCAGATACAAAAGGACGTCTGGTACAAGCTGTGGGGCAACATGACGGTTAACCCCATCAGCGCGCTCACGGGTGCCACCACCGATCTGATTTTGGGCGACCCTTTGGTGCGCGAATTTGTGTCTCGCGTGATGTTAGAGGCCAAGGAGATAGGTGCACACATCGGCATCCCCATTGCACAGGAGCCCGAAGACCGGCACCAGGTCACCATCAAATTGGGCGCATTCAAGACGTCGATGTTGCAGGATGTCGAAGCCGGCAAGGCGATCGAACTGGATGCGCTGGTCACCGTGGTCAAAGAACTGGGCACGCTCACCGGCGCGGCCACGCCGTTTACCAATGCCCTCTTGGGCCTGAGCCGCCTGCAGGCCCGCGTGCGCGGCCTGTACTAATCACTCTACCAGGACGCAGGGTCCAGCTTGTAGTAACCCTGTAGCTCCTGGTACAGCGCCGGGTACTCGGCGGCCAATGCCTGCGGCTGCTCGAAGAACACTTCGGATACCACAGCGAAAAATTCCCCAGGGTTCTTGGCGCCGTAGTGGTCCAGCACACCCTGCACACCTTGGCTCGCCTCTGCCTGAAGGTGCGCAAAGGCCGCGTGAAACACCTGAGACCAGCGCGCACCATCGTATTCGGTATCACCCAGCAAGGGTGGCGGAGCCCCCTGCGCTGCACCGTTTTCCTGGTCCAGCTGGTGGGCAAATTCATGGATTACTACGTTGCGGCCGTCATCCGCCACCGCTGCGCCGTGCACGGTGTCGTCCCACGACAGTATGACCTGCCCCTGCGACCAGGATTCACCCGACAGCGCCTGACGCTGCTCCTGCTGCACTCCGGCACTGTCCACCGTCACACGGTTAACGACGAAGGCACTGGGGTAGACCAAAATCTGGCGCACATTGGCGAAGTAGTCCGTGGCCCGATTGAGAATCAGCAGACAGGCTTGCGCAGCAATGACGACACGCATTTCGTCGGTCACGCGCAGTCCGTCACAACCCAGAAACGCCTTTTCGGCAATGAACACTTGCATATGCTTTTTAAGCTGCAATTGCAGATGCTGCGGTAGTTTGCGGATCAGGGGTACGCGTTCGCGCAGAATCTTGCGCCAAGCTGCCGGGAATGCGGCTTCGCGCACCCGGTTGCGCCGGTAATCCAGCCAGTAGGGCTGGCCCAGCAAGCCCAAGGCCAGGAGCAGGGCCAGGCCACAAAACAAATAAAAGGCCACGGGCTGTGCTCCAGTCAAAGCGTTGGTCAGACGCCATAACTGGGAGCCAAGCCCGCAATTTCAAGTCAGCGAGTTACCAGGACAGGGATCTTGGACTCGGCCACCACCTTGGTGGAGACACTACCCAGCATCAGGCGCGAAATGCCGGAACGGCCGTGGGAGCCAACCACGATCAAATCGGCCTTGATAGCGTCTGCCGTCTGCACAATGCCGTTCGCGGCGCCCACGTCTTCCACCAGTCGTGCTTCCAGTTCTACCGCAGCCCCACCTTGCTTGCACAGGGTTTCAATCTTGGCATGGGCTTCGGCAGCCTGCGCCTGGGCTGCCGACATATAGGCCTGAAAGCCCATAGGATTAATCTCACCCACGCCGATGTAGGGATAGGGATCCACCACGTACACCGCCGTCAACTTGGCGCCATGGGTGCGGGCCAGTCCGACTGCCAATTGGGCTGCGTGTTCCGAAGCGGCAGAACCGTCGGTGGCGAGAAGAATGTGTTTGAACATGTGAAAGCCTCGTAAAAGAATAATGACTACCACTGAATGGTGCGCCAAATGCGCGCCGCATTCCTTGATGGTCGACAGTTTAGATGGATTTTTGCCGTACCATAGCCTAGCAAGGCCCCATGTCGGGGACTATCCACGGAGGACATATGGCCAAAGGTGACCAACGCAACGAGAAAATGGCAAAAAAACCCAAGAAGGACACGTCCGAACCCAAGGGCACTTCTTCCGATCGCCCCATGCCTCCGGTAACCACCGTGTTACCGCGCGGCAAACTCAAGAACAAGCAGTAAATTCACCGCTTAGTAACTCTGGCAGGCGGTCAGCGCCCATCTTGAAGCCGCAGGCTTGGGCATGACCACCACCGTCCATGCTTCGCGCCAGGGCAATGCAATCAAAGTTGCGTTGCGAACGCAGCCCGGCCTTTACGACGCCCTTCTGGTTGACGACCCACATCAATGCAAAGCTGCCGCTCTGCTGTGACAGGATGTCGCCCACCAGGCTGTGAAAAATACCGGGCGCGTTAACCATCAAACCCTGCACGCCATTGAACACAATGGGTTGGGCCGACTGTGCAATGTCGGCAGCCAGTTTTCGGAATTGCGCATCCATGGCCTGGCCACGGGCCATGAAATGCTCACGTTGCTCGGCATCCATGTCGGCAAGTGCAGACCAGCGGACAAAGTCAAACGGTTCCATGTCCAGCGCAGCCAAATAGGCCGCACTCTGTGAGTATTGCCAGGTCCAGATATCACGGTCTTCCACAAACCGCACCAGGTCTGGCATGGTCCGCTCGGGCAGAAAATACTCCCAAGCCAGCCGCGCACCCGACTTGGTCATGTCAAAGTGAACACCTCCACAGCGGCAGACAAAACCGCTCAGGTGCTCGGCCGCGCTCTTGTGGTGGTCCAACAGCACCAGCTTGGCCGCACGCTCGTCAATACCGCGCAGGATGTCTGGACCAAACGAAAAGTCAAGAATGTAGACAGCCCGTCCACTCAGCGCAGGCAAATCGGCTACCGAGCGCACGTCCCCATGGTCCAACCCGACAAATTCGGCCTTGCCGCCATAGAACAACCAGGCAGCCAGGGCCGAAGCAAAACCGTCCGGGCAGCCCTTGCCGTGGTAAAGAACCAGAGGGTTCGGGTCATTGCGGTCTGCGGGTAAAAGCGATGTAAAAAATTTGCGATTCATGGTGATATTTTGCGCTTGAGCATTTTGGCCAGGGGCTGAGGCATTTTGTCCAGCGCACCCAGCACATGCGGCAAGGCCTTGAGCTTCAACCCGGAAAAGGCATTGGGCACGATGACCTCAATCAGGTGCGGGCCGGCATGTGCCAGTGCAAAGTCCAGTGCGGAATTGAGCTGCTCACAATTGGCAGCACGCACTGAGTGCACACCCATGCCATTGCCCAGCGCCACAAAATCCAGCGGTGGTGTGGCCAGGTCCAACTGCGACTTGGCAATCGGCCCCACCGTGTCTGCCCCCACCCGTTCCAGCTCCATGTTGAGGATGGCGTACGAACGGTTGTTGAACACGATGGTGATGACATTGAGCTGCTCACGGGCCATGGTCCACAAGGCCTGAATGGTGTACATGGCCGAGCCATCACCCACCAGCGCAAACACCTGGCGGTCGGGACAGGCAATGGCCGCGCCCAC
>Ga0073904_10001507_pt1 | contig 17405 bp, 11 predicted proteins | sample KloWWTrecipitate_FD_66668 | JGI IMG/M metagenome (GOLD analysis project Ga0073904, IMG submission 66668) | Active sludge microbial communities from Klosterneuburg, Austria, studying microevolution and ecology of nitrifiers - Klosterneuburg... | ecosystem: Engineered > WWTP > Aerobic digester >... | reverse complement strand
GCTGGGCCGGACGTCCGCCCGGCGCAGCTGCTCGTCCTGCCGCGCACGGGTCAGCCCGCGCGGGACGTGGTGCTCCGGGCGTTCGCCGGGCAGGCGGAGGTCGTCGACCACACGGGCGCCACCGCCGCGCACGCACGGGGCGACGGCGTCGTGGTGCTCCTGACGGGGCTGTCCGGCTCGGGCAAGTCGACGGTCGCCCGGGCGCTCACCGACCACCTGCTGCGCACCGACGACCGTCAGGTCACCCTCCTGGACGGCGACGAGGTGCGGCGCCACCTCAGCGCCGGCCTCGGGTTCTCCCCCGCGGACCGCCACACCAACCTGCTGCGCATCGCCTGGGTCGCGGCCCTCGTGGCCCGGCACGGCGGCCTCGCCGTCTGCGCACCGATCGCGCCGTACGCCGCCACCCGCGCCGCGATGCGCGCCCTCATCGAGCCGGCGGGCCGCCTCGTCCTCGTGCACGTCTCGACCCCGCTCGAGGTGTGCGAGGCGCGAGACCGCAAGGGGCTGTACGCCAAGGCCAGGGCCGGCGAGATCGTCGGCTTCACCGGGATCGACGACCCGTACGAGGTGCCCGACGACGCCGACCTCACCATCGACACGAGCGTGACGTCGGTGGCGGAGGCTGTCGACGCCGTCGTCGCGCACCTCACCACGGGCGCCGCCGCCCCCCGGGGGGGCCCGGCCGGATGAGCCGGAGGAGCGTGCGCCGCCGGGACCGGGCACGACTGCGGCCCCTGGCCGCGGCGGTCGCCGCGACGGCCTGCCTCGTGCTGCTGCCCGCCACCCTCACGGCCTGCACCGGGGGACCCGCACCCGCACCGTCCGGCACCGTCGCCACCGGGAGCCCCGGCGGGGACGGGGCTCCCCCCGAGACCCCGGCCCCGGTACCCACCGTCACCCCGGCGCCCACCCTCGACCCCGTGGCGCCCGAGACCCTGAGCACGGCCCCCCGGTCCGTCACGAGCGAGGTGGCCGGTCGGCTCACGAGCGTCACCGCGCGGTCGGCGGCGACGTCGGACCAGGTCCGCTTCGAGTTCGCCGACGGCCTCGTCCCCGGGTACGACGTCCGCTACGTGGACGTCATGGAACGCGCCGAGGACGAGGCCGTGCTGCTCGCGGGCTCCGCCGCGCTGTCGGTGACCTTCACGAGCTCCGCACCCGGCCCCGAGGGGACGACGGCCCCCGACGTCGTCACCAACGAGACGTTCGGCCTGCCGGTGGTCCGCCAGATCGTGCTCGTGACCAACCTCGGCGGGACCCTCACCTTCGGTGTCGGGGCCAGCACGCAGGTGCCCTTCACGGTGACCGTGGACGGTGCGACCCTCGTCGTCGACCTGCAGCACCCCTGACCGGCGACCGCGACGTCAGGGAGCCGGCCGCAGGACGATCGACGCCATGAACGCCTTGCTGCTGGCGGAGTCCGCCGTCGCGGTCAGGCCGCCGACGGTCCCGGCGACCGCGATCCGGGTCTCGCCGGCCGCAGCCGTCACGCGGCCGCTCCCGGTTCCCGTCGACGAGGCACGCAGCGCGACGTCCACCGGCAGCACGAGCGTCGTCGTCGCAGACGACTTCTCGCCCCAGTAGGAGACCAGCACGCCGTCCGCGACGCCGGCGACCTGCGGCGTCGTGTGAGCGGCCGAGGTCACGGAGTCGAAGGCGATCGCCGAGGCCGACACCGGTGCCGCGGGGTCCACACCCCGGTAGACCAGCAGGGACGCGTCACCCTTGAGGATCGCGCTCGCGGTGACCGTCACGGAGCCACCCAGGTCTCCCGCGGCGACGGTCCGTGTCCACACCCGGCCGATGACGCCGTTCGTCGAGCTCCCGCCGGCCACGGGCTGCCATCCCGCGGGGTCGCCGACCGTCACCGCCGTCGAGTTGCCCGAGAACAGCAGCACCATGACGTCGCCGACCGTGGCCGACGCCGGGACCGCGACGGGGAAGGTCGTCGCGCTGCGGTTCACGGCGGCCGCGCCGACGAACTCGATCCCGTCGGCCGCGACGTCCACCGTCGCCGTGCTGGTCGCCGTGGCGCCCTGGGCATCGGTGACCGTCAGCGTGACGGCGTAGCTGCCGCTCAGCGGGAAGCCGTGGCTCGGGGCGGCGCCCGTGCCCGTGCCACCGTCACCGAACGTCCACGCGTAGGCCACGATCGGCCCGTCGGCGTCGCTCGACGCAGCCGCGTCGAACGCGCAGGCCAGCTGGGCGCAGGACGTGGTGAACGACGCCACCGGCGGGCTGAAGACGTACGCCACCTCGACCGTCTGGGTCTCGGTGTCCGTCCCGCCGACCGCGTCCGTCACCGTCAGGACGACGTCGAACGACCCGTCGGCACCGAAGGTGTGGCTCGCGGTCGCACCGCTCGCCGTCAGGCCGTCGCCGAAGTCCCAGGCGTACCCGGCGAGCGGGCCCTCGGCGTCCGTCGACGCCGAGGCGTCGAACGAGCAGACCCGGCTCGTGCAGGTCGCTGTGAACGACCCGACGGGGGTCTGGTCGACGAACGTCACCGAGACCTGCTCCGTCACGGAGTCCGTCGCACCCTGGGCGTCGGTCACCGTGAGGGTGACGTCGTAGGTTCCGGCGGCCGCGTAGGTGTGCGTCGCCTCGGCGTCGGTGCTCGTCGTCCCGTCACCGAAGGACCACGCGTGGCTGACGATGGCGCCGCCCGGGTCGACGGAGGCCGCCGACGAGAAGGAGCACACCTGGTCGGCGCACGTGACGCTCTGCTGCGCGTCCGGCGGGAAGTTGGCAGCCGAGCCGTCGGCCGCCTGATAGACGAACGGCGCGGCCGAGAGCCACGACGTGCCGTCGACGGCCGGACCCGACGCCGTCACGACGGTGCCGGCCACCATCGCGCCGTCGGCCCACTGGACGCGCTGGAGCGCGCCGCTCGGCTGCACGAGGTAGAGCCAGCCGGACGCGAGGAACATGCCCTTGACGTTCGCCAGGTCGACCCCCGCGACGGAGGCCTGGGTGAACTCCTGCGCGCCGATGACGCCGCTCTCGGTGGTGAGGTAGCGCATCCGCAGGGTGGTGCCGCCCGAGACCGTGTAGTACATCCGGCCGTTGTCGTAGAACACGCCCGTCAGTCGCGACGCGGCGTCGTGCCATGCCACGAGCGGCGTGATGAGGTCGGACGTGCTGACCGCCGCCGGAGCGCCCCAGGTGGCACCGTCGAACGTGCGCCGCACGAGGCTGCCGTTGGCGGACGCCAGGTACACGACACCGTTGACCATGAACGCCCCGCGCACCCCGGCGAAGTCCACGACACCGCTCGCGTCGGTGGAGGCACCGAGCGCCGTGCCGGTGAACTGCGTGGTCCGGACCACCCGCGTCGCGGTGGCCGGCACGCCGTCGGTCCGCACGATCTCGATCGCGTTGACGAGCGGGTTGTTGACCACCCGACCGAAGGCGATGTTCACCGAGCCGTCGCTGACGAGGTCGAACGCCTTCATCGTCCCGCGGTGGGTGCCGACCTCGGCGGCGATGTCGTAGTCGTCGAGCGCGAGCACGCCGTCGAGCGACACGTCGAAGACCCGCTGCCCCGGCAGCTGCGTGGCCGTGGACCGGTTGGCGAAGTAGAGCCGCACCTGGATCGGCGTCCCGGCGGCCACGGGGAAGGTCCACTGCATGTCGGGCGACGAGCTCGGGTCGTTGCGCTCGGAGGAGAACACCGCGTTGGGGGTGGTGCTCGGCACGGCAGCGGTCGTGTCGACCCCCGCGGCCCAGGTCGCGGCGGTGCTGCCGCTGGTGCGGTAGACGCTCGTGGACGAGGTGTCGGCGGTCCACGTGGGCCCGCCGTCGCTGCTGGCCACGACGGCGCCGCCGGCGTTCACCCGGTACAGGACCGAGGTCGGCTCGGCGGCGGCGGCGGGCGCCAGGAGGACCACCGCGCCCGGCAGGCTCGGGGTCGTCGTGGTCGGGACCGTCGTCCCCCCGGCGAGCGGCAGGAACGCGATGCGGCCGTGGTACTCGGACGCCCCGATCCGGTCCGTGTCCGAGCCCACCCACAGGCCCGTGGGCGTGGCGAGCATGTCGAAGACGCCGACGCCGCGCGTGCGGCCCGGGTTCCAGGTCAGCGGCAGCCCGTTGCTCGGGTCGAGGGCGGCGATGCCGTCGCGGGCCACCGAGCCGGCGCCGGCGGTGTCGGAGGCGAACGGGTTGTTCTGCCAGCGCATGTGCCCGCCCACGTAGACCGCCGCGCCGGTGATGGCCACGGCATAGGTCGTGTCGCCACCCGTGTAGTTGATCCACTCGGGGCGGATGCCGGTCCCGGTGCGCGCCAGGTCGAACCGCGCCGTGGTGTCGCAGGACGTCGTCGTGCCGCGGTAGCCGCCGGTCGTGGAGATGACGACGTAGGTGCCGTCCGGCGAGATGTCCAGGTCCCGCAGGTAGGTGCTGAACACCGACGCGCAGGTCGACGTGTAGAAGGTGGTGCCCCAGTTCGCCATCGCGGCGGACGGCCCGGTGAGGTCGAGCATGAACGCCTGGTGCCCGGCCGTGCCGGACACGTTGTCGAAGTTGCCGATCGCGACGAGGCGGCTGCCGTCCGGTGTGACGTCGATCTTCGCGACGGTGGTGGTCCCGCCGTTGTGCACGCCCTGCACGGTCAGGCTCATGTAGGGGTCGTAGGCGCCCGTGGTGGCGTTGAGCGTCACGAGCGCCGGGCGGGCGGTGGCCGCGATCGACGTGAACGCCCCGGCGACCCAGAGCCGGTTGCCGACGAGCCGGAGGTCGGTGACCTTCCCGTTGGCTGCGACGTTGCGGAAGCCCACGACGTTGGCGCCCGTCGTCACGGAGACCTGCGCGACCTTGCGACGCGTCTGGCCGGAGATCGTGTTGAAGGCACCACCGACGTAGACGCTGGTCCCGTCCGCGGACGGGATGACCGTGGTCACGGCGCCGTCCGGCGACGGGTTGAACGTCTCGCTGATGACACCCGTGGTGGCGTCGAAGGCCACGAGGTTGCGTCGGGCGATCTCCGTGGCGTCGGCGGCGCTGCGCACGCGGGTGAAGCTGCCGCCGAGGATGATGAGGTTGCCGACCTGCGCGATCGAGTCGACCTCCCCGTCGAGCACGTGCGGGGTGAACCCGACCGGGTTGTCGCTGACCACCTGGTCCTGGGCCACCTGCACGGCCGCTGCCGGCGAGACCCCGGCGAGGAGCATCCCGGTGAGGGTCATCGCCGTGGCGACGAGCCCGGCAGTCCACTTGCGCATGGTCGCTCCAGACCTCGTGGCTCGTCCCTGGCGCAAGCCGCGATCCCATGGTATGCGGGCAATCCGGACATTTCGTGCGCTGATCGGGTGATCCGCGAGATTTCACCCGGTGCGGGGCACTTCGGGTGAACTTGTCCTGCCGTGCGGGACTCGGCACCACCGAGGGCGCAGACTGGGGCCAGGTCGAGCGCAGCCGGCCGCTCGACGAGGTGGAGGTCCGATGGCCGTCGTGCTGGAGCGTGCAGCCACCGCGCGCCCCAGGGGCGGCGCGGCCCGCCCGGGTGGTGCGGCGGCGGAGTCCTCCGTGTTCAGCATCCGGCCCCTCGCCGTGCTCGTCCTCGGCTTCCCCGTGTGGTGGATCCTCGGCCTGAGCGAGCTGCTGCCGTTGGCGATCGCCGCCGTGATGGGCCTGCAGCTGGCCAGGAGCAGGGACGTCCGGCTGCCGCGCGGCGCCCTGTGGTGGGGGCTGTTCCTCCTGTGGGCACTCGGCAGCGGCCTCATGCTCTGGGTCGACGCCCCCGGGGCCGTCCCCGGGGGTGGGCCGTCGCGGATCCTCGTGTGGGCCTACCGGCTGGCGTGGTACCTCGCCATCACCGTGGTGCTGCTGTGGCTGCGGGCCGCGGACGAGCGCTCTGTGCCGACCCGTCGGGTCGTCGACCTCATGGGCGTGATGTTCGTCATCACCGTCGGCGGTGGCCTCCTGGGCACCTTCGCCCCGGGCTTCGAGGTGCGCTCGCTCGTCGAGATGGTGCTGCCGGGCGGGCTGGCGAGCAACCCCTTCGTCCAGCAGCTCGTGCACCCTCAGGCGGCGAGCGCCTCCACGTTCCTCGGCCACGACGCGGCCCGACCGATCGCGCCGTTCGCGTACGCCAACTCGTGGGGCGCCAACTTCGCGCTCTTCCTGCCGTTCTTCCTGGCCTCATGGCTACGACGCGGTGCGGGGTGGCGCCGATGGGCCGCTCCGGCGGTGCTGATCGCCGGCGTGGTCCCGGTCGTCTACTCCCTCAACCGCGCCCTGTGGGCGGCCCTGGCCGTCGCGGCCGTGTACGGCTTCGTGCGCCTCGCACTGCGCGGGCACCTCAGGTCCTTCCTCGTGTCGCTCATCGTCCTCGTGCTCGCCGGCGCGGCGTTCCTTGCGAGCCCGCTGGCGGAGGACACCCTGGAGCGGCTCAACAACGCGCACAGCAACGATCGTCGCGCCGATCTCCTCGTCCTGACCGTGACGAGCACGGCGGAGGGATCGCCCGTGATGGGGTTCGGCAGCACGAGGGACGTCCAGGGCGGCTTCGCCTCGATCGCGTCCGGCTCCACACCGGACTGCTCGGCCTGCGGTGTCCCACCGCTCGGCACCCAGGGCCTCCTGTGGACGGTGATCTTCGCCCAGGGCCTGGTCGGCACGGTGTTCTTCCTGCTCTTCCTCCTGCGCAGGGCGCGAGCCCACTGGCGGTCTCGCTCGACGATCGAGGCGATCGCGGTGGTGTCCCTCCTCTCCTTCACCGTCACCCTGCCGGTGTACGACACCCTCGGCATGCCGTTCTTCACCGTCATGGTGGCGCTCGCCCTGGCCTGGCGCGAGGGTGCGGGCCGCGGCTGGGAGACCGATCACGCGCTGCGTGACGTCGTCGACCGTGGGCTTGACGGCTGGCGCCCCGTGGTCGGGCTCACCCTGGCGGGGCTCGTGGCGGGAGGCGCGGTCGCCGCGACCCAGCCGACCGAGTACGCCGCCAGGAGCTCGCTGCTCCTGACGCCCGTGCCCGTGACCATCGACCCGTCGACGGGTGCAGCGCGCAAGAAGGACGCGATCACCATCGACACGGAGGCTGCGCTCGTCGTCTCGGCCGCGACCCTCTCGGCGATCAGCGACGACGCAGACGAGCAGGCGGCCCTTCGCCGGCAGATCATCGTCACCGCCACGTCCAACACCGCCATCGTCAACCTCGAGTACCGCGACACCGACCGGCAACGGGCGGAGGAGGTGGTCCAGGCGATCGCCAACAGCTACCTCGAGGTGCGCAGCGGCTACCTCGCCCTGCGCCGTGAGCAGGTGCTGCGGTCGCTCGAGGACCAGTTCGCGCACGTCCTGGCCGGGGCGACCGCGGCAGGTGGGTCCGCGGACGCCGACCTCGCCGTCGCCGAGACCCGGATCCGCACCTACATCGCCCAGGTGTCGCTCACCCCGACGGTGGCCGGAGAGACCCTGCGCGACGCCGTCAGCGAGCGGGTCCGCAAAGAGGTGGAGGTGCCCGTCGCCAGCGTCGGCGCACTGGCTCTCCTGCTCGGGCTCGTCGGCGCGGCCCTGACGACCCGCCGTCGCCCCGACCATCGCGCCTCGCGACGGCGTCTCCCGCCGCCCCCACCGAACCCGACCCGACCGTCCGAGACCAGCACCGAGGAGCCCGCATGACCGGCAGCGACGAGCGATCCCCCGAGCCACCGCCTGCGCGCGCCCTGCCGTTGGTCACGGTGGTCATCGCCACCCACCACCGCCCTGAGCTCCTCCGGGTCGCCCTGGACTCCGTGCGGGCGCAGGACTACGCGGGCCCGATCGAGTGCGTGGTGGTCTTCGACCAGTCGACGCCGGACCTGGACCTCGTCGACGAGACCCCCGGGCGGACCGTTCGGGTCGTGGCGAACGTCGAGCGCACCCCCGGCCTGGCCGGCGCCCGCAACACGGGCATCCTCGCCGCGCACGGGGACCTCGTCGCGTTCTGCGACGACGACGACTCCTGGGCACCGCGCAAGGTCCGGCTGCAGGTCGAGGCGCTGGCCGACGAGGCAGCCCTCACGGTCGTGACAGGCATCACCGTGCTCTACGCCGATCGCGAGGTCGACCGCGTCCCCCAGCCGGGCGACGTGACGCTCGCGAAGCTGGCCAGGCGGCGCGTCATGGAGGCCCACCCCTCCAGTGTCATGGTGCGACGCACCGCGCTCCTCGGCACCATCGGCCTGGTCGACGAGGCGATCCCCGGGAGCTACGGCGAGGACTACGACTGGATCCTGCGCGCCGCCCAGGCGGGACCCGTCGCCGTGGTCCCCGAGCCGCTCGTGCGCGTGCAGTGGGGTCAGTCCCTGTTCTCGCGGCGCTGGCAGACGATCATCGACTGGAACGAGTACGCGATCGCCAAGCACCCCGTGCTCAGCGCAGACCGGCACGGGCTCGCGCGCCTCCTCGGCCAGCGGGCGTTCGCCCTGGCTGCGCTCGGGCGCCGCAAGGAGAGCCTCGCGGTCTCCCGCCGCGTGGTGCGGCTGCACCTCACCGAGCCCCGCGCATGGATCGCCGCTGCGGTCGCCCTGCGGCTGGTGTCCGCCGAGCGGGTGATGGACACCCTCCACAAACGGGGCCACGGCATCTAGTCCTCGGCCACCCGCGCCCCGCGACCACCGCCCCGATCTACCATGAACGCCTGACGTCCGACGAAAGGTCCGCACGTGCAGAGCTCAGCCAGCCGACCAGGCCCGCCCAGCGCCCGCGCCTTCATGACCCGGCGCGCCGTGGTGGCGACCGTGATCGCTGCGGCACTCGGCGGCGTCGGGGGGTACCTCGCGGCCGGTTCCCTGCCGGCGGTCAGCACCGCGACGTCGACCATCCTGCTCAACCCGCTGGAGGGCAACGCCTACCGGCCGGGCGGGTCCGGCGAGGACCTCATCAACCTGACCACCGAGGCCCAGGTCATGCGCTCCGACGCCGTCGTCGAGGCCGTCGCCACGTCGCTGGCCTGGGCCGGCGACCCCAGGGACCTCCTCGCGGGCGTCTCGGTCTCGGTGCTCACCAACACGCAGATCCTCAAGGTCACGTTCGAGGACGAGGACCCCGACCGCGCCGTCGCGGCGGCCCAGTCGTTCGCCGAGACCTTCCTGGAGTTCCGCACGACGCGGGCCCAGGCCTCGATCGACGCCCAGCGCGGGCTCCTCGAGGACCAGATCACGGTGCGCCAGGAGGAGCTCACGGGCCTCGCGACGGAGCTCGCGGCGGCCGAGGCGGGCGGCTCGGAGGCCACGCTGCTCAGCGCGCGGATCCAGACCCTGACGTCGCAGCTCACCACGCTCAACGCCCAGGTGGCAGATCTCGCCGCCACCACGCTGGACGCCGGTCAGGTGGTCGTGCTGGCGACGCTGGAGCCGGCGTCGCCGCTCTCGCTGGCCGCGCTGCTCCCGTTCGCAGCTGCCGGCCTCGCCGGCGCTCTGGTGATCGGTGCGGCCTTCGTCCGCTGGCACCGGAACTGGCCCGTCCGCAGCACGAGTGACCTGACGTCGCTGCACCTGCGGACCCTTGCGGTGCTGCCCGACGTGCCGATGACGCTGTCCCCGTGGGACGAGGGCCTGCCGGCCGAGATCCCCGACCTCCGGCGTCGGGTGCTCTCCTACCTCTCCGGCGAGTCGCACCACATGGTCCTCATGGCGTCGGCAGAACCGGCCAGCACGACGCTCTCCGTCCCGCTGGCGCGCGCCATGGGTCGCGCCGGACTCCGGACGATCCTCGTGGACACCACCACCCGGCTGCACCTGCCCGGTGGAGCGACGCCGACCACGGGCACCCTCAGCCAGCTCATCCGCGGCGGTGCGGACGTCGAACCCACTCTCCTCGAGGCCAGCGACGGCGTGCTGGTGCTCCCGACCGGCAGCGAGCTGGACCCCGCAGCGCTCGCGCTGCGCGGACCCGCCGTCGACGAGGTGTTCCGTCAGCTCTCGGCACGGTGCGACCTCATCATCCTGCACGCCGACGACGCGGACTCAGAGCTCGGCCGGGTCATGGCGGCCGCGGCGCGCCACGTGGTCCTCGAGGCCCGGCTCCACGAGACGCACGCCGCGGCGCTCCGGTCGGTCGTCAGTGCGTGCTACACCACCGGCGCGACCCTCCTCGGGGTGGTCGCCATCGACACGGACGTGCGACACGGCATCGGGCCGTGGACGCTCGCGCGCAGGGCGGGGCACGCGACGGTGCCGTCCGGGGTCCCGCGGACCGCGGGGCAGGACACCGCTGCGGCCGGCGCGGCCGCCGGCCCGTACGTCGAGACGCCGTCGGACGAGGGCGACCCCGACCAGGCCGAGCCGGACCGGCCCGTGGCCGCGCCCGCGCCGGCCGACGACGCCGGGTCGCCCGAGGGTGCCGGCGAGGCGCCTCCGTCCCGCCAGGACAGGGGTGACGACCCGCGCTCCGACCCCGCGGACGACACCGGGACAGGTGCCGACGACTCGATCTCCGTCGGGGCCCGCGGCGACGGACGGCAGGTGACGTCGTCCGCCGTCCCGTGGGTCTCGCGTGGATGAGGCTGCCGGTCACCGCTCGGACGACCACCGCGCACAGCTCACCCACGTAGCCCGGGGCGGACTGGCCAACCTTGCCGGCGCCGCCGTCACCGCCGTGGCGGGGTTCGCGCTGGTCATCGCCGTGACGAACTCCTTCCCGTCGCAGGTCGCAGGTCACTACTTCACCGCGACGAGCCTGTTCATCATCCTGCTCGGGCTGGCCATGCTCGGGACCGACACCGGCCTGGTGCGGTTCGTCCAGCGCTTCCTGGCCCACGGCCGGGCCGAGGACATCCGCACCTGCGTCTCCGTGGCCCGCCGACCCGTCGTCCTCGCGAGCCTCGCGCTCGGCGCCGCCCTCCTCGTGGGTGCCGAGCCGCTGGCCGCGCTGCTCGGGCTGCGGGGCGACGCGAGCGTGGCGACCGTCCGCGCCCTGGGGGTCGCCCTGCCGCTCGCCGCCCTCGGCGAGTTCGCCCTCGGCGGGACGCGGGCCTTCGGCAACATGCGGTTCACCGTCGTGCTGGACCGGATCGCCCGGCCGCTGATGCAGGTGGCGGGCGTCCTGCTGGTCGCGGCGGCGCACGGAGGCCTGCTGGGCCTCACGCTCTCGTGGGTGCTGCCCTACCTGGTCACCGCCGCAGCCGGCATCTGGGCGCTGCGCGTCCTCGTCCGACGGCTCGGGACCGATGGCGCGGCGCGGCCGGAGCGCGCGGCGATCGTGCGCGAGTTCTGGTCCTTCACCTGGGCCCGCGGCATCGCTCAGGTGCTGCAGCTCGCGCTCCAGCGCAGCGACATCCTCATCGTGGCCGCGCTGCTGTCACCGACGGCCGCGGCCGCCTACACCGTCGCCACGCGGTTCGTCCCGCTGGGCCAGTTCGCCGCGAACGCCATCCAGCAGGCGCTCCAGCCGAGGATCGCCGCGATGCTCGCCGACCACGATCTCGCGGGCGCCCGCCGCGTCTTCCAGGTCTCCACCGCATGGGGCGTGCTGGCGACCTGGCCGGTCTACGCCTCGGTGGCGGCAGCGGCCGGTGCCTACCTGTCGGTCTTCGGGGCGGAGTACCGCACGGACGACACCATGACCGTCGTCGTCGTCATGGCCGCGGCGATGATGCTCGGCTCGGCCTTCGGGACCCTCGACACCGTGCTGCTCATGGCCGGCCGCAGCACGACCAGCCTGGCGAACGCCGCGGTGGCCCTGGTCACCGACCTCGGGCTGTGCCTGCTGCTCATCCCCCGCTGGGGGATCGTCGGGGCGGCCGTGGCCTGGGCCGCGTCGGTCGCCACCCGCAACCTGCTCGGGCTGTGGCAGGTGCGCCGGACCGTGCAGCTCTCCCCGTTCGGCCGTGCCTGGGCCTGGGCCATGACCGCCTCGGTCGCCTGCTTCCTGCTCCCGCTCGGCCTGGCCACGGTCCTCGCGGCACCGACGGCGGTCCTGGGCGCCGCGTTCGGCGGCGGCGTCGTCCTGTACGCCGGGGCGCTCTACGCCGGCCGGCGCGTGCTGCAGCTCGACCTCGTGGTCGGGGCGTTGCGACCACGGCCCGCCGCGCGCGGCTGAGCCCCGCGGACCAGCCCTCAGCGCATCCAGGACGGCGTGCGGCCCCACCACTGCGCGAGTGCGGCATCGGAGGCCTCGAAGTGCGCGGTGAGCTCCGCGCGCAGGGCCGCGTCCATCGGTGAGCGCCGCCGGGCGTTGTGCTTCTCGAAGGCGACGCCGTCCACCCACGGCAGGCCCAGGAAGTCCAGCACGCCGCGGAACTCCGACTCGGGCCGCTCGAAGAAGTCCTGCGCGTCGACGACGTGCAGCCGCTCCCGACCGACGAGCGACTCGATGCGACGTACCTGGTCGACGTAGTGCCCACGGGTGAGGTAGCCGTGGTGCTGCAGGTCGAAGCTGACGTAGGAGGGCTCCGCGATCATCCGCTCGCGCTGGCCGGCGAGACGCTCGGCCTCCAGCGCGATCGCCCGCTCGAACGGCTCGGTCTCGAAGCCCCGGGCCAGCTCGTGGCTGTGCGCCGAGTAGGCCCGCTCGACCGGGTCCCGCAGGAGCATGATCAGCTTGATGCCCGGCAGGTCCCGCGCGATGCGCTCCGCCGCGAGCGGGTGGAACGAGTAGAACGGGCTCGACTCACCCGTCACCGGGCGCGGCCCACCACGGCGCCGGAGTGCGGACGTGGCGCGGATCGGGAAGTGCCCCTGGTACCAGGGCATGCCGCGGTCGTAGTGCATGTCGAAGTAGTGCACCCCCTTGCGCAGGAACGGCACGGCGACCGTGGGGTGCTGCGCGAGGGTCTTGAACATCGACGTCGTCCCGCAGCGCTGCGCACCGACGATGAGGAAGTCGGGACGCATCCGCGCCCCGGCCGTCATGGTCGCCGTCGCCTCGGTCAGCGCCAGCAACGGCTTCCTCGTGCGCTTGAGCATGTCTCGTACCGACATCCGTCACCTCTCCGACAGGGCCCCGCGCAACGCGGGGAAGATCCACTGTTCCACGGCCCCGACGGCCGCACCACTCTCCGGCTGGCGGTCCTCGACGTACCGCGCCGCGAGCCGGACCAGGTAGTCCACGACCACGCGCTCGGCGGCCGCCGCACCGACCCCGAGGGGGCCGAGGATCTCCGGGGCGCGCCGGACGAGGGCCTCGGCGGCCGCGGCCCGGGGCATCCGACCCGCGACGACCCACGACTGGAGGTCGTGGTGGAGCAGGTCCGCCCCGAGCGGCACGCCGGCCTCCCATCGCTCCCAGTCCCACAGGATCGCGCGGCCGTCGCGGGCAGCACCGAGGTTCCCGGCATGCAGGTCACCGTGCCAGGCCCCCAGGCGGAGCTGGTGCCGCGTGCCGTCGACCCGGGCCGCGAGCTGCGCCAGGTCCGCGAGCCGGGGATGCCTCACGAGGTCGCCCAACCGCGGCGCGACCTGGGCGGTCGAGCCCGCCGTCCCGTGCACGGCGCGCACGGTCTCCACCAGCGTGGCGCGGGCGAGCGCGCGCGACGAGCGCGCCGGGAGGGGCGCCGTCACCAGCACCTGCACGCCGCCCCAGCTCCCGCCGCCGAGCAGCCGCGGCACGTGCACCCCACCCAGGGCCGGCCCGACCTCCGCGAGCGCGACCCGCTCGCGCTCGACGAGACGGGCGGTCAGCGGGTCGCGGCCCAGCTTGGCCCACGCGACGTCGCGGCCGTGCCGGTCTGCCAGCTGGAGCACGGGCTTGCGGTTCGCCCTCACCGGGCCGAGGCTCACCGCGACGAGCTCGACGGGACGGCCGACGAGGTCGGCGATGCGCGCCGCCACGGTCTCGGGACCGGGTGAGGCGCGCCAGGTCACGACGCGCCCCGGCGCCACCCTGGCGGCGCCGGCCAGCAGCGCACCGGTGAGCGCCGCACGGCGCACCGAGGAGCGCCACGAGGTCGACGAGACCTGCCGCCAGGCGGCGCGCGCACCCGCGCGGTGTCGATCGGACCGCAGCAGCAGCCGCGGTGACGCCGCCGCAGGGACGGCGAGGAAGCGGTGCACGACGCCGTCGGGCACCTCGTCCCCGAGCGTGATCGACAGGAGCCAGGGGACCATGGGGTCGAGGTCGACCGCCCGGGCCAGGACCGACCGTCTCATCCGACCTCCGGTGCGCGCGGGCCTCGGCGGTTTCCGACGACACTGCGGCCATCATCCCCGATCCGCTCGGATCCGCCCACGATCGCCCACGGCGACGAGCCCGCAAGGGACGACGCCCTGCCCGGGCGGATGCCTGGCCGCACGGTCAGTCGGCGAGGGCGTCGAGCCGGGCGCGCACGCCAGCCGTCGCGGCCTCGATCTCCGCCAGCTGCTCCGGGTCGATCTGGCGTCGCCACGCCCCGGCGACCTGGGCGGGGGGACGGTCCAGCTGGTGCAGGCGCCCGGCGTCCGACGCCGGCGCCACCGCGGGGCCGTCGCCGCCGGCGAGCTCCTGAGCGCTCGCCGGGGTCCACCGCAGCCCCAGTCGCGTGAAGAGGCGTCGGCCGGCGTCCGCTCCGCCCGTGGTCAGTCGCTCGTGGGACACCACCACGACCGGCGCGTGCTCGGCGTTGTCGAGGGCGATCTCGTAGAGCGCCGACCAGAAGGCCGCCATCGCCGGGACCTCGCCGGGGGCGCCGACGTCGCGCAGGTCGGGGCCGGCGTCCTGACCACGCCCACGGCGGTGGGCGGCCAGGATCGGCGCGAGCTCGTCGAGGTCGGGCCGCCAGCCCATCCGTCGGTAGCTGACGAGCCCGGCTGCCGGGTGCCGGTACAGGACGACCGGGACGGCGCCTGTCGCCGCGCGCACGGCGGGGATCGAGAGCAGGGCGAACGGGTCCTTGATGACCACGCGCGTCCACGGGAGCGGGCACGCCCACTGGCGTCGCCCATAGCGACTCAGCACCATCGGGTTGAGACCGCGGTACGCCGTGCGCAGGGCCCAGCTCTGGGTGGTCGACGGCTCGACGAGCTCGGTCCAGCCCGTGAGCGTCCCGGCGAGCCCGTACTGGCGACCTCGCGGGTTCATCGGCTCGCGCCCCGCGAGCGCCGTCCCGGGAGCGCTGGCCAGGAGCCGCGCCAGCCACGTGGTGCCGGACCGGGGCATCCCGGTGACGAGGATCGGAGCGTGGGCCGGGACGGCTGGATCGCTGGGCTGGTGCACGGGCGCCTCCGGACGGGTCGGGGAAACACGCTGACGCTCGTGGCGAGCATCGTGACGCCGCCAGCCGACGCCAACCACCGCGAGCCTAGTCCGGATACCCCGGCGGGCCGAAGGCACGCGACTCCTCCGCCCCACCCGGCGATCCTCACCACCGTGCGCGGCCGGTCACCCCGGGCCCCTGCGGGCGGACCGTCTAGAGTCGGTCGCATGCGACGCAGGACGAGATCCGCGGCCCGCCCGCCCCGGCGTGTCGTTCTCGCGGGCTCGAGCGGCGGGCACCTCGCCCAGCTGTGGTCCCTGCGCCCCTGGTGGTCTGGCCTCGAGCGCACCTGGGTCACGTTCGACACGCCGGATGCGCGCGGGCTGCTGGCCGACGAGGAGTCGGTGATCTGGGCCCACTCCCCCACCACCCGCAACGTGCCCAACCTGGCACGCAACACCCTGCTGGCTGCGCGCGTGATCCGGACCACCCGACCCGATGTCGTCGTCTCGACCGGCGCCGGGGCCGCGGTTCCCTTCCTCGCCCTCGGCAAGATGCTGGGCGCCACCACGGTCTTCATCGAGGTGTACGACCGGGTCGAGACCCCGACGCTCACCGGGCGGCTGGTCCGGCCCTTCGTCGACCTCGCCCTGGTGCAGTGGCCGGAGCAGCGCGGCCTGTACCGCGGGAGCATCGAGATCGGACCCCTGCTGTGAGCGCCTCGCTGCTGGTCGTCGTCGGGACCGACCACCACCCGTTCGACCGTGCCGTGGCGTGGGCCGACGCCTGGGCCCACGGCCATCCTGAGGATCGCGTGACGATCCAGTACGGGACGTCGACGCCCCCGGCGGCCGCCTCGGGTGTCGACGTCGTCGCGCCGGCCGAGCTGGACCGGCTGATGCACGAGGCGGACGTCGTCATCACGCACGGCGGCCCCGGCACGATCTCCGCAGCCCGCGCGGCGGGTCACCTGCCCCTGATCCTGCCTCGCAACCCCGCCCACGGCGAGCACGTCGACGACCACCAGATGCGCTTCTCCGCCTGGGCCGACCGGCACGGGCTCGGCCGCCGGTGCGTCGAGCTGGGCGAGCTCACCGCCACGGTGGAGGCGGCGCTCCTGGGCGAGGGGACGCGGGCGGCAGCGCCGGCCGAGGACGACCGGGTCGCCGGGTCGATCCGTCGGCTCTCCGATCTGCTCGCCGCACCCGACCGGGGACGCAGGCTCGCCCTGGACGCACCGACGGTCGTCTACCTCGGGGGCTTCGGCCGGTCGGGCTCGACCCTCCTCGAGCGCCTCCTGGCGACCCTGGAGGGCACGGTCGCCCTCGGCGAGGTCGTGCACCTGTGGGAACGAGGCATCGCGGCCGACGACCTCTGCGGCTGCGGGCAGGCGTTCTCGTCGTGCCCGTTCTGGACCCAGGTCGGCGAGGCCGCGTTCGGTGGCTGGGACCAGGTGGACCTCGACGAGGTCCGCCGTCTGCACGCGGCCGTCGACCGCCAGCGCAAGGCCCACCTCACGCTGCGGCCGAGCCCGCCCCTCCAGGTGCGCAAGGACCTGGCGTCGTACACCTCGCTCTACCGCGCGGTCTACGACGCGGCCCTCGCCGTCTCCGGTGCCCGCACCGTGATCGACTCGAGCAAGCACGGCTCCCTGGCGATCGCCCTGGGCCGCGACCACCACATCGACCTGCGCGTGGTGCACGTGGTGCGCGACCCCCGTGCGGTGGTGCACTCGTGGGCCAAGGAGGTCGAGCGACCGGAGACCCGGGGTCGGGACTCGATGACCCGGTTCTCCCCCGTCACCGCGTCGGCGCTCTGGGCCTCCAACAACCTGCTCATCGACGCCGTGCGCCTCGTGGGGGCGCCCGTCCACCTGGTCCGCTACGAGGACCTCGTCGCGCGGCCGCAGCAGACGGTCGACGCGATCTGGGCCGGCCTGGGGCTCCCCGGTCCGACCACCCTGCCCATGGTCGACGACACGACCGTCGAGCTGGGGCCCATCCACTCGGTCGCCGGGAACCCCATGCGGTTCCGGCACGGACCGACCGTCCTGCGGACCGACGAGGCATGGCGCACCATGATGCCGCGATCGCACCGCAGGCTCGTCGGTGCCCTCACCGCGCCGATCGCGCTGCGGTTCGGGTACCCGACCCGCGCTGGGCGGTCGGGACGACCGCCCGCGGACGCCTGACGGTCAGTTGAGGCGTGGTGAGCGGGCCAGGATCGAGGCGAAGACCGGGGTCTTGGACCCGTAGGCCAGCGGCCAGTCACCGACCTCGTTGTTCAACGTCGTGTTGAAGTACGCGAA
>Ga0073904_10001505_pt1 | contig 17410 bp, 15 predicted proteins | sample KloWWTrecipitate_FD_66668 | JGI IMG/M metagenome (GOLD analysis project Ga0073904, IMG submission 66668) | Active sludge microbial communities from Klosterneuburg, Austria, studying microevolution and ecology of nitrifiers - Klosterneuburg... | ecosystem: Engineered > WWTP > Aerobic digester >... | reverse complement strand
CTTGGCTGATGAACCGGAAACTACACGGTGCTTCACGATTCGCGTTTTGTTCGCTGTTCCGGGTCCGAGCTGTGACGACCGGGGCGCCGGGTCAGGCCACGAACCGGTACTGCAGCGCCTCGGCAACCGAGGCGTCGGCGATGCGTTCGGCGTTCTGGAGATCGGCGATCGTGCGCGCGACGCGCAGCACGCGGTGGTACGCCCGCGCCGACAACTGCAGCCTCTCGGCCGAGCGCTCGAGCAGGGTTCGAGCCGCGTGCGCGATATCGCCGAACCCGTGCAGAGCGCGCGCCGCCAGGCGGGCGTTGAGGCACCCCTGCCGGGCGATCTGGCGGTCGCGAGCCGCCAGCACCCGCGCGCGGACCACGGCTGAGGTTTCGCTCCGTGGCCCGCCACTCAGCGCGGCGATTGGCACCGGCTCGACCTCCACCACCAGGTCGAGCCGATCGCGCAGCGGGCCGGACAGGCGCGCGCCGTAGCGTGCCACCTGCTGCGGGGTGCAGCGGCACGCTCGCGTGGCGTGGCCCAGATACCCGCACGGGCAGGGGTTCATCGCCGCCACCAGCATGAACCGTGCGGGAAACACGACCGATCGTGCCGCCCGCGACACGGCGATGCGGCCTTCCTCGAGCGGTTGCCGCAGGGCGTCGAGCACGCGACGCTCGAACTCGGGCATTTCGTCCAGGAACAGCACTCCGTGATGCGCCAGGCTCACCTCGCCCGGGCGCGGATGGCTGCCCCCGCCCACCAGCGCCGCGTCCGACGCCGTGTGGTGGGGTGCTCGGAACGGCCGCTCGGCCAGAAGGCTGCCGCCCGGTGGGATGAGGCCGGCCACCGAATGAATGGCCGTGGCTTCGAGTGCTTCGTCGAACCCCAGGGGTGGCAGAATCGTCGGCAACCGCCGCGCGAGCATGGTCTTGCCGGCCCCCGGTGGACCGATCAGGAGGAGGTTGTGTCCCCCGGCCGCGGCGACCTCCAGCGCGCGGCGCGCGAACGCCTGTCCGCGAAGGTCCGCCAGGTCGAGGTTCGCCTCTGGCGCCCGGCCCGCGTCGGGAGACGGTGGCGAGGAGGGCAACGGCCATTCGTGACGGTCCCGGTTGAGGCACTCGACGGCTTCGGTGAGCGTCTTCGCTGGCAGGAGCCGCAGGCCGTCCACCACGCCCGCCTCGGCGGCATTGGCCGCGGGCAGCAACAGGGCGGCGGCATGCTGTTGGCGGGCCGCCACGGCGATGGGCAGCACGCCGCGCGCCGGGTGGATGGTGCCATCCAGAGCCAGTTCGCCCACGATAATCACGTCCCGAATGTCGCGGTCGCGCACCACGCCGGACGCGGCCAGCACGCCCAGGGCAATGGGCAGGTCGAAGGCCGCGCCCGCCTTGCGGACGTCGGCCGGCGCCATGTTGATGACGATGCGATGCTGGGGGAACTCGAAGCCGGAGTTGCGGATGGCCGCGTGTACGCGGTCTCGGCTTTCCTTCACGCTCGTGTCCGGCAAGCCCACGAGTTGAAAGCGGGGCAGGCCGAAGCACAGGTCCACCTCGATGTGCACGGGCGTCGCCTCGATGCCAATGACGGCGGAACTCTCCAAGCTTGCAAGCACGACGGCCGTGCGGTGCAAGGGAGGTGCCTCTCGGCCAGGCGACGACAATGCCCGGCAAGCCGCGGACCGGCGCGGGACGCGGCGTGGGAGATGGCAGGATTGGAGGTGCGGCGAGACGAGACGGATCGCAGGTTCTGCCCGGTGAGAACCGGAGAACCGCAGACTACTGCTGAGCGTTGGCTAGGCGCGACGGCTGCACGACGAGCTCAACGCCGATGCGGAGGGCCGACGACGTGAGGTTGTTCCAGGCCTTGAGCTGATCGACGGTCGTGCCGTGACGCCGGGCGATGGCGTAGAGCGTGTCGCCCGCGCGCACCTGGTAGGTGGCCGCCGCCGCGTCTTCGGTCTCGACCAGTGCCGCCCATGCGGCCGGGGTCGCGCCATCCACCGAGGCGGCACGCGCCAGCAGCGCAGCCGTCGGCATCCGGGGCACGACCAGCCGCTGGCCGACCCGCACGCGGGAGGTGGTCCTGAGGTAGTTGGCTTCGGCCAGGTCCACTCGATTGACGCGGAGCTTACGAGCGATGGTCGTCAGGGTTTCTCCCTTGCGGACGGTGTGCCACTGCAGCGCGTTCAACTGGCTCGGCGCCGACTGGCTCAGGCCATCTTCGACCAGTGCGGCGGTGCCCTCCGGCACCCGCAGCGTGTAGTCGCCCTGACGAATGGGCGTGGTCCATCGCCGCAGTTCGGGATTGAGGTGCTGAATCTCATCGACGTCCACGCCGGCCCACTCGGCCACGCGCCGCAGATCGACGGCTGCCGGCAGCGTGACAGCTTCGGTGGGAACGGGCGGGTCGGGCGTCACCTCGAAGCCATACTGCGCCGGGTTCTTCGCGATGATGATGGCCGCCAGGATCATCGGCACGTAGTCGCGCGTCTCCCGCGGCAGGTGCCGCGTCGTCGAGGTCAGCGTCCAGAAGTCGTCCTTCCGGCTCCGCGTCATCGCCCGCTGCACGCGCCCCGGCCCACCGTTGTACGAGGCCATCGCCAGGTGCCAGTCGCCGAACATGCCGTACAGCGACTTGAGATACTTCGCCGCGGCCAGCGTGGCCTTCTCAGGGTCGGCTCGTTCGTCGATGTACCAATCGGCGACCAGCCCGTTCTCGATGGCCGTGCCTCGCATGAATTGCCAGACGCCGCGGGCCTTGGCGCGCGAGAGCGCCGTCGGCTTGAAGGCGCTCTCGATGAGCGGCACGTAGGCCAGGTCCAGCGGCAGCCCCTCGGCGCGGAACACCCGCTGAATCATCGGCAGGTACTGCGCGCCTCGCGCCAGCCCCTCGCCCAGGAACTCGCGAAGCCGGCCCTGGAACACCTCTACCCATCGCAGAACGCGATCGTTGGTGGGGATGGGGATGTCGTGGGTGGTCGCCTGCAGGTCGGCGGCGACCGCCGCGGCCGTGGAGAGCTGCGGCGGCGTCGTGTCGAAGCTTTCAATGGCCAGCAACTGGTCGATCGAGGCCGGCTCGGAGGCGGCCTCGGTGAAGCCGTCACCCCGGGCAAAGGCCTGCTGTTCGAGTACGCTGATTCGGTCGACGAGCTGCTCGAAGTGTGCGCGGACCCGATCGCTCGATCGCGCGCCGTCGGGCGACTCGAGCAGCAGATCGATAGCGCGGTCGAACTGGCGGCGGGCCTGCTCGAGGTGGCCGGCAGCCAGTTCCTGTTGCCCTTGCTCGAAGTGCTGGTTCGACCTGGCGATGAGCTCACTGGCCGTGTCGCCTGCCGTCGCGGGCGCCATCGGCGGCTGTGCTGCTTCCGGCGTGGCGGGTGTGACTGCCGCGACCTTGGAAGCGGTCCCGGTCGCGCACCCGGTGACGAGCAGGGCGAGCAGAATGGCGAGCGTGCGAGGGGCAGGGGGTGCGGGCATGCGTTCCGGCGAACCGAAGGCGGCAGCGTAGCATGGCCCTCGCCGAGGGGTCAACCCGAGCGGATTCAACTCTTTACGACCGCAGCCCCTGCCAGACGAACACCTTCCCGGCCTCGCCAGCGTCGCGCGCGGCCGGCGTGATGATGGTGCGTTCGTTCACCAGAATCGTCCGGCCTTCACGCCGCGCCGCCCGCACATCGTCTTCGCAGACGAACGGAACCGCAACCTCCCATGGCGCGGGTGCGGACGGTGCGGAGGACGGTGCCGGTGCGGCGGCGCTCGGCGGCGCGAAGGTCGCCCCGCCGGGGGCGTCGGCGTCGCCGGGCCTGACGACTCCGCGGGACGCCAGGAATTGATCGATTCGGGCCGCCAGCGCCCCGGCCCCCACCGGTTCCGGGGTTGGTCTGGTCGGCGCCTTGGGCAGGGACGGGCCGTCCCCGGTTCCTGCGACGGGCCCTGCCGGCTTGCCCTCCGCGGTCGCCTGAATCGACGATGCGCTCCCGCCGACGAACACCGAAGCGACGGAGGGCACGTCCCGGATGCCGTAGGCCAAGCGCTTGATGTTCAGGAGATGGCGCGGCGAGATGTTGTCCGACGTGATATTGCCGCCGAACCCCCCACATCCCAGCGTCATGGCCGGATCGAGACCGGTGGTCAGGCCGATGGCCCCATGCGTCGTCGGCGTGTTGACGACGATGCGAAAGGCGGGTTTGTGGAGGCCGAACTCGAGAATAACCGCGTCGTTCTGGGAATGGACGGACATGGTGTGTCCCATCCCCCCGTAGCGCAGAATCTGTTTGCAGCGATCGCAGCCTTCGCGCCAGTCGTCGACGACGTAGTACGAGAGCACGGGGCACAGCTTTTCGAACGAGAGCGGGAAGTCGCGGCCGACGCCCGCCAACTCGACGATGAGGGCGCGGGTTCCCGCCGGCACAGTGATGCCGAGTTGCTCCGCGATCGCCGGGGCGGACTTGCCCACCAGGGCCGGGTTGGGCAGCCGCTGTGGCGTGACCAGCAGCCGGGCGAGCGCCTCGCCCTGGGCGGGAGCCAGGAAGTGACCGCCCTGGTCGGCCAGCGCCCGCCGGAGGCCAGTGTCGACGGCGCGATCCACCACCACGGAGTTGGGCGACGAGCAGAGCACGCCGTTGTCGAAGCTCTTGCCGACCACGATGTCGCGGGCGGCGCGCGCGAGGTCGGCTGACGACTCGACGTAGCAGGGGGCGTTGCCCGGGCCGACACCGTACGCGGGCTTGCCCGCGCTATAGGCGGCGCGGACCAGGCCCATGCCGCCGGTGGCCAGGATGACGGCGACGTCGCGGGCCTTCATCAGCTCCTGCGTGCCTTCGAGCGTGACCGTGGTCATCCAGCCGATGGCGCCCTCGGGCAGCCCGGCCGCACGTGCCGCCTCGTGCATGATCTCGGCCGTGCGCGTGATGCAGCGGGCGGCGGCGGGGTGCGGGCTCAGGACGACCGCGCAGCGTGCCTTGATCGAGATGAGCAGCTTGTAGATGGCCGTGGACGTGGGGTTGGTGGACGGGACGATCGCCGCGACCACGCCGAACGGCTCGGCAATCTCGGTGACCTTACGCGTATCGTCACGGTGCACCACGCCGACGGTGCGCATCGGCTTGATGAAGGCGTGCACCCGCCGGGATGCGAACAGGTTCTTCTGCACCTTGTCGGCCACGACGCCGAAACCGGTTTCTTCCACGGCCAGCCGCGCCAGGGCCTCGGCGTGGGGGGTAACAGCCGCCGCCATCGCGTCGACGACGGCGTCGACTTGGGACTGGGTGAACTCGGCCAGCACCGCCTGGGCGGCCCGGGCGCGACGTGTCAGTGCCCGGGCCTCGGCCATGGAGGCCAGGTCCTTGTCCGTCGGGGTTGCAGGTGAGGTCGCCATCGACGCGTTCGCCCTCTCGTGAACGGTCACGCGCGGTCGCGATCCCGTCGGGGGAGCCTGGGAGCCACGCGGCTAGCCCTTCGGCAGGATGTGCTCGACCTCGGCGTGTGGCCGGGGAATGACATGCACCGAAATCAGCTCGCCCACGCGCCGCGCCGCGGCCGCGCCGGCGTCGGTGGCGGCCTTGACGGCACCCACGTCGCCCCGCACCAGCACGGTGACGAAGCCGGCCCCGATGTACTCGGAGCCGATGAGGATCACGTTGGCGGTCTTCACCATGGCGTCGGCGGCCTCGACCGAGCCGATGAAGCCGCGTGTTTCGACCATCCCGAGAGCGTCGCGGAGAGTGTTCATCGAGTGAATCGCATGATATTCTCGATGGCACTCACCATGCAACGAAGAGAGATGTCAGCGCTCCGCGCCGGCCTGCTGGCCGCCGCGCTCGCCCTCACCGTCGCCTGTGGCGGCGGCACGGATGCGGCGCCACCGGTCGGCTCGGTCAGCGTCAGCTTGTCGCGGTCCCGGGTGGCTCTCGGCAGTCCGGTCGAAATGACCTACCGTTTCGTCCTGGCCCCCGATGCGCCCGCGCTCGGCGACCGCAAGGTCTTCGTCCACTTCCTGGATGCCGACGACGAGCTGATGTGGACCGACGATCACGATCCGCCGATACCCACCAGCGAGTGGAAGCCCGGGCAGACGGTCGAGTACACGCGGACCATGTTCGTCGGTCGCTATCCCTATGTCGGCGCCGCGAAAATCGTGGCCGGTTTGTATTCACCTGGCAGCAACGAGCGGCTGAAGCTGTCGAACGAGGACCGCGGCGACCGCTCTTACCAGGTCGCCAGTTTCGAACTGCTGCCGCAAACCGAGAACGTCTTCGTGATCTTCAAGGACGGATGGCACCAGACCGAAGTGGTGGCCGAAGGCGCCACCCGCACCGAGTGGCAGTGGACGAAGAAGGAGGCGACCATCGCCTTCCGGAACCCGAAACGCGATGTCGTGCTGTCGGTTCAGGCCGACAATCCCGCCACCAGCGGCAACGGGGCGCGCGAGATGGACGTGTTGATCGGTGACGAGCGCCTCGGGGTTGTCCCGCTGTCGAGCACCGAGGCGACGGTCCAGAAGATCCCGATCAGCGCGGCGCAGCTCGGGTCGGCCGATATGGTCGAGGTGCGGTTCGTGGTCGACAAGACCTTTGTCCCGGCGCTCGAGGGCGGCACGGGCGGCGACACCCGGGAACTCGGCGCGCGCGTCTTCCACGCGTTCGTCCAATAGAGCCATGGCGAGGCAGCCCATCGCCCGCGGCGTCACGCGCGGGGCCGTCGGCCTGCTCGCGCTCGGCCTGAGCCTCTCGCCGGCGGCCGCGTTTGCCGACGTGCTGACCTTCGCCACGGGCCGCACCATGTTGGTCGCCTCGAGTCGCATTGACGGCGACCGCCTCCTGGTCACGCTGCGGGAGGGCGGCAACGCCAGCTTCCCTTGCGCCGTCGTGGCCCGGGTCGAGGCCGACGAGGTGCCGTATCCTGCGCCCCCGACAGCCGAGTCGGTTGACGCGGCACCCATCGCCGTGCCGGATTCCCGGGCCGAGGCCATGCTTGCCGGGCGCCCCTTTGCGGACCTGATTGCCACCACCGCCACGGCGTACGGCGTCGACGTCCGCCTCGTGCACGCGGTGATCGAAGCCGAGTCGAACTACCAACCCCGGGCCCGTTCGCGCAAGGGTGCCAAGGGGTTGATGCAGCTCATGCCGGGGACGGCGCGGCAATATGCCGTGCGGGATCCCTACGATCCACGTGCCAACATCGATGCCGGCGTGCGGCACCTCAAGGACTTGCTGAGCCGGTTCGACACGGGGCTGGCGCTGGCCGCCTACAACGCCGGCGAAGCGACCGTGCGCCGGTACGGCGGCGTGCCGCCGTTCGCCGAAACGCGCAGTTACGTTACCCGCATCCTCCAGCGGGTTGGTCGCTGAGCGCGGATCGACGCGACTTTCCGCGGGGGCGGACGTCTAAACTCCGTCGGACGTCCTCCGGTTGGTTCCCGTGGGTTTTCCGTGTAACATCTTGTAGGACAATCCCTTAGAGATGGAGTTCCGCTGCCGGCTCGGCACCCCGTCGGGCGAAATCATCGAGGGCGTGTATGTGGCCCAGAGCGAGGTCGCGTTGCGGCGCGAACTCGAGGACAAGGGGCTCCACGTCCTGGCCCTGCGCGCGCGGGGAAGTCTGGGGGGGGTGTCGTTCGGCCGCCGGCGTCATCGCATCGCGCGCCACGAGTTTCTGGTGTTCAACCAAGAGCTCGCGACGCTGCTCAAGGCCGGCATGCCGCTGGTGCAATCCCTCGACATCCTGCGTGTCCGGCTGTCGAACCCCGTGTTCAAGTCGGTGCTCGACGACGTCTACGAGAAGGTGCGTGCGGGCACGGCGCTCTCCGACGCCTTCACGTCGCACGGCGACCTCTTCCCGAGCGTGTACACCGCGTCGCTCATGGCGGGCGAGCGGTCGGGCAACCTCGACGCGGTGCTGCGCCGCTACGTGTCGTACTCGAAGGTGATCGACACGGTCCGCTCGAAGACGATTTCCGCCCTGATCTATCCGGTCATCCTGATTCTGCTGGCGCTGGTGCTGGTTGGCATCATCGTGATCAAGGTGGTACCCACCTTCTCCGATTTCTACGGCAGCTTCGGCGCCCAGTTGCCGCTCTCCACCCGAATCATCGTGGCGGTCTCCGATTTCGTGCGGTCGCAGGTGCTGCTCATCGGGCTGGGGCTAGGCGGGGCGGCGCTGTTCTTCTATTCGTGGATCCGCCAGCCCGGGCAGAAGGCGCGTTTCGATCGATTCGTGTTGAGGATTCCCGGCATCGGCACCAGCATGCACAAGTTCGCCACCTCGCAGCTCGCGCGCACGCTGGCGACGCTGCTCGGCGGCGGCATCCCGCTGGTGAACGCTCTCGATATCGCGTCGCGGTCCACGGGCAACCGCTACCTGGGCCAGGAACTCGAAGTCGTGGCCCAGCGAGTGCGGGAGGGCCAGGGTTTCGCCTCGACGCTGCTCGAACGGCGCACGGTGCCCGACGTGGCCATCAAGATGATCGAGGTGGGCGAGTCGACTGGCGCGCTGCAGGAGATGCTCAACAGCCTCGCCGATTTCTTCGACGAGGAGATTGAAACCGAAGTGGGCCGGTTCGTCACCCTCATCGAACCGGCGCTGCTGGTGGTGATGGGTGTGGTGATCGCCGGTATCGTCCTGGCGCTCTACATGCCGCTCTTCCAGCTCACCTCGGTGCTCGGGGGGCGCTGATGGACGTGACGAACCACTCCGAAACCGACGCTCTGGAGCCGGATGCACTCATCGAGGAGCCGGGCGAGTCGGCGGCCGTGGCCGCCGCACGGTCGGCCGAGACCGAGCAGGCGCGTCACCTGGCACAGCGGTACCGCCTCGAGTTCCTCGACATGAACGAGTTCCGGATCGATCAGGAGCTGTTCCGATCGATTCCGGCAGATCTGATGCTGCGGTACGGGTTCGTGCCCAGCCGTCGCGAAGGCAAGGCCATCGTGATCGTGGTGTCCGATCCGACGGATCTGCCGATGATCGACGAGCTGAGCGTCCTGCTCGGCACGCCCATCAGGGTGATGGTGGGGGCGCCCTCGGCCATCGAATCGATCCTCAAGAAGAGCGAGAGCTCGCAGCGGCTGCTCGACGAGGCCACCGAGGAGTTCCAGCTCCAGGTGCTGCGCGAGGACGACAACGGCGACGAGAACCTCAGCCTCGAACGCCTAACGAGCGACGACAGTCCCATCATCAAGCTGGTGCACCGGACGATCTTCACGGCCATCCAGCGGCGGGCGAGCGACATCCACATCGAGACCCAGGACGACGCGGTGTATGTGAAGTACCGCGTGGACGGGGTGCTGCAGCCGGCGATGCGGCCCATTGCGAAGCGGTTCCACAGCTCGATCATCTCGCGCATCAAGGTGATGGCCGAGCTCGACATCGCCGAGAAACGCGTGCCGCAGGACGGGCGCTTCAAGCTCAAGGTGCCGGGCAAGACCATCGACTTCCGCGTGTCGATCATGCCGAGCGCGCACGGCGAGGACGCCGTCATCCGCATCCTCGACAAGCAGTCCATCAGCGAGCAGTTCACCGAGCTCAGGCTCGACATCCTGGGCTTCCCCGAGCTCGAGCTGCGCCGCTTCCGGAAGTACATTCGCGAGCCGTACGGCATGGTGCTGGTGACCGGCCCCACCGGCTCGGGCAAGACGACCACGCTGTACGCGGCCCTCGCCGAGATTCGGGCGATCGAGGACAAGATCATCACCATCGAGGATCCGGTCGAGTACCAGCTGCGCGGCGTCACCCAGATCCCCATCAACGAGAAGAAGGGCCTGACCTTCGCCCGAGGGCTGCGTTCGATTCTGCGGCACGACCCCGACAAGATCATGGTCGGCGAGATCCGCGACCCCGAGACCGCGCAGATTGCGATCCAGTCGGCGCTGACGGGCCACCTGGTGTTCACGACCGTGCACGCCAACAACGTCTTCGACGTGCTGGGCCGCTTCCTGAACATGGGCGTGGAGCCTTACCAGTTCATCTCGGCGCTCAACTGCGTCATGGCGCAGCGGTTGGTCCGGCGCATCTGCGAGTCGTGCCGCCGCGAGGTGCACTACGAGGCCGAGGCGCTCATCGAGTCGGCTCTCAACCCGGCGCTCTCCGACACGCACGTCTTCTTCGAGGGCGCCGGCTGCATCGAGTGCGGCGGGACGGGGTTCAAGGGCCGCATGGCAATCTGCGAGCTGCTGGACCTGACCGACCACATCCGCGAGATCATCCTCGACAAGCGGCCCATCTCCGAGGTGAAGCGCGCGGCCAAGGAGCAGGGCATGCGCTTCCTGCGCGAGTCGGCGGTCGAGCGTGTCATGGACGGCCTCACGACGCTGCGAGAAATCAACAAGGTGACCTTCGTCGAATGAGCGGGTTCTCCTGGCTGAAGACGCCGCTTCCCGAGGTGGCGGTGGAAATCGACCGGACGCACGTCGGCGTGGCCCGTCTCGAATGGCGTGGCGGGCAGCCCACGGTGGCGGCGTACGCCCTCGAGCCGCTCGCCGCCGGGCTCGTCTCGCCGGCGATCGCGGCCCTGAACCTCGCGGATGTCGGCGCGGTGGGACAGGCGGTGTCGCGCGCGCTCAAACTGGTGGGTGGCCGCACGTCGCGCGTGGCGCTGGTGGTGCCCGACACGGTGGCCAAGGTCTCGCTGGTGCGCCTGGAGACGGTCCCCGCCCGGCGCGATGACCTGCGCGAGATCGTCCGGTGGCAGATGCGCAAGTCCGCGCCGTTCCCGGTGGAGCAGGCGGTGCTCAGCGTGAGCCCGGGCGTGCCGGTGGCTGGAGGCGGCCGCGAGTTCGTCGTGGCCCTGGCGCGCGAGGACGTGGTGCGGCAGTACGAGCAGGCGTGCGCCATGGCCGGCGCACATGCGGGCCTGGTGGACCTGGCCACCTTCAGCGTGCTGAACGGCGTGATGGCCGGTGGCGGCGCCTCGTCGGGTGACTGGCTGCTCGTGCACGTGGCCGACACCTACATCACGCTCGCAGTGGTGCGAGGCGAGCACCTCATCTTCTTCCGCCACCGGTCGGACGAATCCGAGGGCACGCTGGCGGACCTGATTCACCAGACGGCGATGTACTACGAGGATCGCCTGCAGGGGGGCGGCATCACCCGCGTGTGGCTGGCCGGCAGCGCGGCGCTGACCGGTTCCGGGGTCGTGCGCCGCGGCCTCGAGGGGCGCCTGGGCGTTGGTGTCGAGGTGGTCGATCCGCGCACCGCTGCGACACTCACCGACCGGATGGCCCCGACCCCCGACCTGGCTGATACCCTGGCGCCCCTGGTCGGCGTCCTCAGCCGCGAGAGGACGGCCGCCTGAGCATGCCTCGCGCCAACCTCTCGACACGGCCCTTCTACAACGAGCGTCCGGTCCGCGCGGTGCTCGGCCTGGTGGCGGCCGCCGTCATCGCGCTCACTGTCTTCAACGCCGTCCAGGTGCTGCGGCTGCGGTCGCGCGGGGCCGAGGTGCAGGGCCAGGCCGAAGCCGCCGAGCGCGACGCCGCAGGCCTGCGCACCGAAGCCGCGCAGACTCGGCGCACGATCAACCGCGAGCAGCTCGCCGCCGTGCAAACGGCCGCGCTCGAGGCCAATCAGCTCATCGATCGCCGCGCCTTCTCGTGGACCGATCTTTTCAACCGCTTCGAGCGGACGCTGCCGCCCGAGGTGCGCATCGCGTCGGTGACGCCTCAGGTGGATCAGGCCGGGCGCTTCCTGGTGGCCGTCACCGTCGTCTCGCGCCGGGTGGAGGACCTCGACGGGTTCATCGATGCGCTCGAGCAGACCGGCGCCTTCCGCGAGGTGCTTTCGCGGCAGGAAGAGGCGCAGGACGACGGCACGCTACGCTCGGTCATCCAGGGCTACTACCAGACGGTGCCCACGACGCCATCCCAGGCCTCCGGCGAGCCGGCGGCGCCGGCCGACGGCCCCGTGACCGCCCGCGCGGAGGCGCCGCGATGAAGGCGCTCTTCGGCATGGCGGAGGCGGTGCCGCTCGCGCGCGTCACGCGCGACTACCGCTCGTGGGTTGTCGTGCTGGGCGCCGCATTGGCCGTCAACATCGGCATTCTCGGTCTGGTCGTCGTCCCCATGTTCTCGGCGGCCGACGCGGCGGAACGACGCGCGGCCGGCGCTGCCGAGGCACTGGCCGCGGCGCGTGCCGAGCTGGCGGCTGCCGAGCAGACGCGGGACGGATCGGCGCAGGCCGCCAAGGATCTCCAGCGCTTCTACACCGCGGTGCTGCCGACGGATGTCGCGGCCGCGCGCCGGATTACGCACCTCAAGCTCAGCCAGATGGCCCGCGATCACGATGTGACGTTTCAGCGCAGCGCCGCGTCGCCCGAGGAGATCCGAGGGTCCACGCTGCGGCGCCTGCGGGTGAGTTATGCGCTGGCCGGCGACTACGACGATATCCGCGCCCTGATTTACGACATCGAAACCGCGACAGACTTCCTGGTGATCGACAACGTCTTTCTGTCGGAGGGAGCGGACCAGCAGGCGCCGCTCACGCTGACACTGGACCTGTCCACCTACTACCAGGCGACGCCGCATGCTCAGTGATCGGCGCCGCTGGCTCGTCGGCGGGGCCGTCGCGCTGGCGCTTGGCGCCGCGGCGTGGGCGTTCTTCGGACCGTCGGCCTCTACACCGTCGGCGCGCTCACCGCAGGGTACCTCCAGGCGTGCGGCCAGCAGCGAAGCGCCGCTCCCGGCCGCCGAGAGCGTGCGGCTCGCGGCCCTCGAGGCGCCGCGCGATGAGCCATCGTCGGCGAGCCGGAACCCGTTTCGATTCGGGCGGCGGGCGCCCGCGGTGGCGGAGCCCGGCACGGAACCGACGCCGGTTTCGACGCTGACGCCGCCGTCGCCGGCGGCGCCGGCCGGTCCGCCACCACCGCCGCCGATCCCGTTGAAGTTCATCGGCGTGGTTGAGAAGGCCGACGGAACCACGCTCGCCGTGCTGGTGCCGAGCCAGGGCGACGCGCCGTCGCCCCTGCACGGCAGGGAAGGCGATATCATCGACGGCCGGTATCGCATCGTGAAGATCGGGATCGAGTCGATCGAGCTGATGTACCTCGACGGCCGCGGCCGGCAGACGATTCGATTGACGGGGCAGTAGCCAGGTGCGGACAGGTGCGACGGATGTCGGGCGCGGCCGGCACGCGATCGGGCAAGCGTGGGACGGGGGCGAACAGTGCCCTCGGGGTTAGGGCGGGGCAGCGGGTGCAACAGGTGCGAATGAGACTGGCATTGCGGACAACGGGCATCTTCCTCGTGGCAGCGTTGCTGGCCGCGTGTGCGACAGGACGCGCGTTCACACGCGGCCAGGAAGCCGCCAAGGCGGGCGACTGGGACGCGGCGGTGGGCTTCTACCGCCAGGCCCTGCAGGACGATCCCGACCGTCCGGATTACAAGATCGCGCTCGAACGGGCCATGCTCGCCGCATCTCAGATCTACGTGGCGCGCGCCCGCGCGTTCGAGACGGCGGAACAGCCCGAAGAGGCGCTTCGCGCCTACCGCAAGGCGCTGGAGTTCGAGCCGGGCAATCGTCCGGTGGCCCAGCGGGCGGGCGAGATCGAGCGCATGCTGCGCGATCGGCTCGAAGCCGCGGCGCCGCGGCCTGAGATCGAGAAACTGCGCGAGGAGGCGCGGCGGCAGTCGGCGGAACCGATTCTCAACCCCGCCAGCCGGGATCCGCTCAGCATCCGGTTCACCAACGCAGGCATCCGCGACGTGTTGACCTTCATCGGCAACGCGACGGGCATCAACGTCACCTACGACCGCGACTTCCAGGACCGACCCATCACGCTCACGCTCGAAGGCGTGACGCTGGAGCAGGCGCTCCAGCAGATCATGATCGCCAATCAGCTCTTCTACAAGGTGCTCAACGAGCGGACGATCATCGTCGCTGCCGATACGACGCAGAAGCGAACGCAGTACGAGGAGCAGGTCATCCGCACCTTCTTCCTCTCGCACGCGGACGCGACTGAGATTTCGCAGTTGATCACCGGCATCGTCCGGGTGGCGGGTGTGGCCATCCAGCCGACGATTGTCGCCAACAAGACGGCGAACACCATCACCGTACGCGCCACCGGGTCGGTCGTCCAGATCATCGAGCGGATGATCAGCTCGAACGACAAGCCTCGCGCCGAAGTGGTGGTCGACGTGCAGATTCTCGAGGTGAATCGCGAGCGGGCCAAGCAGTACGGGCTCAACCTCACCGATTACGCGGTCGGCGGGGTGTTCTCGCCCGAAACCTCGCCGGGCACGAATGCCACGGCGCCAAGCGGCGTCGGCTCACCCGCGCCCTTCAATCTCAACACCATCTCGACCGGCATCAGCACCGCCGACTTCTATCTCGCGGTGCCGGCCGCCGTGATGCGGTTCCTCGAAAGCGACTCGTCCACCAAGACGCTGGCCAAGCCGCAGTTGCGAGGCGCCGAGGGCCAGAAGCTCACGCTCAACCTCGGCGAGGACGTACCCGTGCCGAGCACGACCTTCACGCCGATTGCCGGCGGCGGCGCGGCCACCCAGCCCCTCACGTCGTTTGCCTACCGCACGGTGGGCGTCATCGTCGAGATGACGCCGCGGGTGACCTACGAAGGGGAGATCATCCTGGAGCTGTCGGTCGAAAGCAGCGCGCGCGGGCAGGACACCAACATCGCGGGCCAGAACCTGCCGTCGTTCCTGTCCCGCAAGGTGGTCACCAAGCTTCGCCTGCGCGACGGGGAGGCGAACCTGCTTGCCGGCCTGCTGCGCGAGGACGAGCGGCGGTCGCTCCGCGGGTTTCCCGGCGTGCTGCGTCTGCCGCTGGTCAAGCAGCTCTTTTCGGGCAATGACGAGTCCATCCGTCAGTCGGACATCGTGATGCTGCTGACGCCGCGCATCATCCGGACCCACGAGCTGACGGCGAGCGACCTGAGCCCCATCTACGTGGGCACCCAGAGCAACATGGCCATCGGCGGGCCGCCGCCGATCATCAGCGTCGGCGCCGAACCGGCGCCCGGCGAGCCGCCACCGGGTACGGCGGCTCCATCGGCAGCGGGGACGACGGGGGCGCAGCCGATGCCGCAGGGCACGCCGGCAGCGGTGGTGCCGTCGGGCGCGGCCGGGTTGAAGCCGCAACTGCCGCCCGGGTCGTCTCCCATTCCCGGGACGATCGGCGTTCCGGTCGAGACACCGCCGCCAACGAGCGGGGTCACCGTGTTCCATCCCGTGGAGCCCGCGCCGGCGGCCGCGACGCCGCCCGGAGGCACACCTCCGACCCTGTTTGGAACGCCTGTGCCGCCCGCGCCGGCCGTCACCGAACCGCCGGCCGCTCCCGCGCCGACGGATGCGGTGGCCGGTGCGCGCGTGACGGTGAGCCCGCCAACTGAGATGCGCGTCGGCAGCGGGCCGTACACGGTGCCCATCTCGATCGCGGGTGCGTCGCGGCTGACGGCCGTGACGGTTTCGATTTCGTTCAATCCGGCGCTGCTGCGCGTGCGCAGCGTGTCTGAGGGCACCTTCATGCGCCAGGGCGGCGCGACGCCCACCTTCACCCAGCAGGTCGACACCGGCGCCGGCCGCATCGACATCGCCATCGTGCGGGCCGGAGACCAGGTGGGCGCCTCCACAGCCGGGCTGCTGGCCGCCATCCTCTTCGAGCCGGTGTCCGCAGGCACCGGCACGCTGGCCGTGAGCGGGTCCGGGTCGGTGGCCGGCGGTGGAGCCGCGTCGCTGCAGTTCGCCCCGGCGGGTGTGGTAATACGGTAGACATGCCACGCTTCACGCGCGCGGACGGGTATTCGTTCGTCGAACTGCTGGTGGTGACGACCATCGTGCTGATTCTCGCGTCGGCGGTGCAGCCGCTGGCGCGCGTGACCATCCAGCGCCAGAAGGAAGTGGAACTCCGCCGCGTGCTGCGGGAGATGCGGGACGCGATCGACAAGTTCAAGGACGCGGCCGACCAGGGGATGATCCCCACGACCGAGCTCAAGGCCAACAGCGAAGGATATCCGCCCGATCTCGATACGCTGGTGGAGGGGGTGTCGGTGGCCAACGACGCGTCGGGGCGGAAGCTCAAGCTCCTGCGGCGGGTGCCACTCGACCCGATCACCGGCGAGGCCGAGTGGGGCAAGCGGGCCTATCAGGACAAGCCCGATACGTCGAGCTGGGGCGGGCAGAACATCTTCGACGTCTACTCGCTCAGCGGGGGGACGGGGCTCGATGGCACGAAGTATCGCGATTGGTAGGACGAGGGGAGTGCCGAGTGCCGGGTGTCACGTGGGGAGTCGGGGTAGGAGTGCTACCGGGGCGTGCCGGGCGCCGGGCGCGCGGCTTCACGATGATCGAGTTGCTCGTCGTGATCTCGATCATCGTCATTCTGGCGAGCCTGGGGATGGCGCAGTACCGCAACTCCGTCGTCCGCGCCCGTGAGGCCGTGCTCAAGGAAGACCTCTTCCGCATGCGGGACGCGATCGACCAATACTACGCCGACAAGAACAAGTACCCCGCGTCCCTCGACGACCTGGTTTCGGACGGCTACCTGCGTGAGATTCCCATCGACCCGATCACCCAATCCAAGGACACGTGGCAGCCGGTCAACGCCGAGGCCAACGTCAACGACACCACGGCGATGCCGGGCATCTACGACGTGAAGAGCGGCGCCGAGGCCGCCGCCCTGGACGGCACGCGCTACGCGGATTGGGACTAGAGAACCGGGCGAAGCGCTCAATCGAAACGCGACGTCACCTGATCACGCGATTCACTCGAGTCAGGGGTTCACGCGGATGGCGAGCTGAGCGAAGCCCTGGTTGCCGGCCGTGGTCCGCACGGTCACCGACGCGATGTAGTTCCCGGCGGCAATGTACCGGTGATTGGTCCCGCCGCCAGTCGTGAAGGCGCCCGTGCCGTCGCCGAAGTCCCACGAGTAGGACTGGATCGCCGTCGCGGACCCGAGGCCGCCGGCCGTCGCGGTGAAGTTCACCAGACCCTGCTGGAGCGCATTGCCGACCGACACCGGGTTCGGCGTCGCCGATAGCGTCACGGCTACGGACGACTGCTCGTTCACGCTGACCACGATGATCGACGTGCCCTGGATGCCCTGCGTGTCGGCCACCGTCGCGGTGATGGTGAAGACGCCAGCGCGCGGGAAGGTGTGGGCCACGGGCGTGGCGCCCGAGATGGCGCCGAGCCTCACCTGTGCGGTTGCATCACCGAAGTCGATCGCCACGTCGCGCAGGGGATTGATGCCCGTACCGCTGACCGGGGTCACGGTGAACGTCACCGGGATGCCGGCCTCGATTGCGGCGCCGGTTGGTGCCGCGATGGTCACGGCCGGAGACGACGCCGTGATGTCGAGCGTGGCGGACTTGCTGCCCGCCCGGGCGGTGACGGTGGCCGTACGCGGTGCGGTCAGGGTGGTCCGTGCCTCGCCGCCCGCGTCGGTGATGCTCTGGCCGGTGGACAACTGGCCGGCCG
>Ga0073904_10001502_pt1 | contig 17434 bp, 16 predicted proteins | sample KloWWTrecipitate_FD_66668 | JGI IMG/M metagenome (GOLD analysis project Ga0073904, IMG submission 66668) | Active sludge microbial communities from Klosterneuburg, Austria, studying microevolution and ecology of nitrifiers - Klosterneuburg... | ecosystem: Engineered > WWTP > Aerobic digester >... | reverse complement strand
GTTTTAGACGGTGCGTTGGGTCGTGCGAATCGTAGAAACTCACCCACTAGCCGATCTAACCTATCTATTTCACCTTTTGCAAGACCGACGAACTCTCGCCGAGGACTGTCAACGGTCAGCTCGTCCTCTAATATTTCGATGGCCCCTTTTATTGACGCAAGCGGGTTGCGGACCTCATGAACGATTCCGGCAGAAAGTTCTCCGAGCGAGGTTAATTTCTCCGCCTGAAGCAGCTGTTGAAACGTTGTTTGCAACTCATCGTAAGCCCTTCGTTTCTCCTCGGCATTTCTTTCAGCTCGTTCCCTGGCATTTCTTAAACGGTCGCCGAGAGCTCCCATTATCCCGCCAACGAGATTGAAGATCACGATTTCGGCATACTGGTTGATGGAGTAATCAAAATGTCCGTGTTGCCAATGTAAATAAACATGTGGCGAGTAAATGATGGTTGTAAAAAGAGATGCCGCGAGCCCACCTCTGAGACCAAATATTAAAGCGGCGGCTATAATTGGTACGTAGTAGATCCGCTGATATATCTCGTGCCAAACGATTTGATCTGTAGGCGTGAGAAAGTGCAGCACGGTAATGAGGATGATCACCGCTGCAATTACAATCCATACGTACAAACGGTTACGGGAGGATGTGATATTGAAGGTCTGCGTATCCATCTAGTCGTCCGAAATGCTGGGACCGGACTCCTCTAAGTCGTACTTCTGTATTCGATATATAAGGGCGCTTCGAGTAATACCTAGATATTTTGAGGTTTGCGACTGATTTCCGTTATGCCGAAGAAGCGAACTACGTATAATTTCCCGTTCGATGGCCTCTAGATTAATCGGCTCGGAAGGCAGGTCGAACCACAATTCCCCCTTCGTTGAAAAAGGCTTCTTCACGGTTTCCGGGACGTCGTTAAGAGTTAAAGGATCCCCATCCGAAAGAACAACCATTCTTTCTACCAGATTCTCCAATTCGCGAACGTTTCCCATCCATGGGTAATCGAAAAATACCTTGAATACCTCGCGCGATATCTTTGGCGTTCTCATCCCATGTTTCGACGCAGATCGGGTTGCAAAATGTTCGGTCAAGACTGGCAAATCTTCACGGCGCTCCCGCAACGGTGGAATTGTGATTGGAACGACCGCGAGTCGGTAGAAAAGATCTTCGCGGAAGGCGTTTTCCTTTACAAGTTCCTGCAGGTTTTCGTTAGTGGCAGCAATTATTCGAGCATCTATCTTGCGCGGGGTATTTTCGCCTAGGCGTGTCACTTCCTGCTCCTGCAGAACCCTCAAAAGCCGTGTTTGCGACTGGAGAGGCATAGCACTGATCTCATCAAGGAATAAGGTACCGCCATTGGCTTCCTCAAATTTGCCCCTCGATTCTCCAACCGCACCAGTGAAAGCACCTTTTTTATATCCGAATAACTCTGCTTCGATGAGCGTTTCGGGTATAGCGGCACAGTTGATAGCAACAAACGGATTGTCTCTGCGCGTGCCGGAAAAGTGTATTCCTTTCGCGATCAATTCTTTTCCAGTTCCCGACTCACCTTCGATTAGGACGGTGACGTTTGTTTTTGACACTCGCTCAACCAGATCAAAAACCTGAAGCATCTTTTCAGATGATCCGATAACGTTCTCGATTCGAAATTCTTCGTGAATCTGACGTCTTAGCCGGCGATTCTCCGCTAAAGCGTGGCCATATCTTAGGGCTTTTTCGACCGTTAGCAGAATTTCCTGGCGGTTAAAAGGTTTTGTAATAAAATCAAAGGCCCCGCCGCGCATAGCTTCGACCGCTGTATCGACATCTCCGAAAGCGGTAATAACAATGATTGGTACTTCGCTGTTGATCGCCGTTGCCTGTTGGACCAACTGCGACCCCGTGATCTTCGGCATGCGCCAATCGGTGATCACGCAGTCAAAGTCGTCTGCCGAATAGAACCTCAATGCTTCTCGGCCATCACTCTCGCTCACGACCGAATGCCCGGCCTCCGATAGCTGAAATTCAAGAACCCGACGCAGCGACTCATCGTCATCGACCAGCAAAATTTTGGCAGGGGCTTTTGTCATGACGACCTCATTTTACCAAACTCCAAATCAGTTCCGCTCCGAACACCTTGTGAATTTTAGTTTCCGTGCGATGCTTGGTGTGTAAGTGGATTTCGAGGGAACGCGTGGAGCTTAGCGACGACATTCCGCATCACTTACCGCAGCCGCAATCATCGCCGCAGCCCGATTTTGACGAAAAGGCACTGCGTCTTTGCACCAGTGTTCTCACCGCAAAGATAACAGCCGCGAGAATGATTGCGATCACTAACAGATATTGAAGATCCATAAGGTATCATTAATCCGGTGAACTCATTTGATCTCGAACGTCAGCGTCGTCCATTTCGACTCGTAATTCAAATTCAGGTCGCCGAGTTTTGCCATATTGATGAACTTGACATACCATTTGCCTGAACCGTCAAGCCGCAGCATGACAAGGCCTTTCTCGTCGCTGCGAAGTTCTGGCGACGAAACTATCTTTCCCCTAGCGTCCCGTCCGGCAAGGACCACTTGGCCAACGAGCGGCCTACCATCCTTGAGACAAAGGAGTTCGATCGTGTCGCCCCGTTTTAGCTTATACGGATTCTGCTGCGGTACGAGTTCTACCGGATAGCCGAGAATCATTTTGTAATCGTCGGTCTGCTTCTTTCCAACCTGTAGGATCGCTTTCACATGCTTGCTGTAACGCTCCACCGCGTCTTTTTTCAGTTCGCCGGTCTTCCGTCTCTCCTCGAGCGTGTCAGGGAGGCCGTCTTCTTTGAGATACTCATTGAAATCCGCCGCTTTCAACGCGATCTCGCGTGATTTGGTCGAAAGCCCGACAACGTAGGTTCCCGCCGCTCCGGTCTTCAGATTTAGAAAGGCAGTCGTTTCGTCTTTAGTAAGATCGGCTTCCTTCGGATGCACACGATTCCCACCCGAAACGACGCTCACGTCATTTAGCCGGGCGAATGCAACCGCTCCCTCGCTCGTCAGAAACGTTCCATTCATGACTTTGACAGTAAACTTCGAGTTAGGCTTCAGGAAATAGCTGTCTGACTTAAGAAACAGGTCGTGTGCGAAAGCGGCCACAGTTAATAGCGAGCAAAGTAAAACGCCGCCTGTTAAATTTCTCTTCGTCATCATATCCTCCTAACGTTTCGTCTTCGTCCCTTTATGGAGCCGGATTGTCCCAAATAAACTATCAAAATTTTTCGTTTCTTCCACCGCTTCAATACCCGTATCCGTCATCAAACTCGGCAATAGGCCATTAAAACTGTCGTCCGTTGTTTCCGAACCGTCGAGCAGTTTGATGAAATATGAAGGAAATTTCATAAATGAATTGGATGGCAGTCCCCAGTCGGCAATATGTATCTCGCCATTCGGTTTGAGAACTCGCCTTACCTCGCTCAATGTTCTCAACTTATCCTCCCGCGTCAAATGATGAAAGAACAAGCTCGAAACGACGCGGTCAAAAGATGCATCTTCATAGGGCAATTCAAACGACATTCCTTCATCGAATTCAATCTCAACGCCCGAGTCTTTTGCCTTTGCCCTGGCTATATCAAGAACTGTAGAATCACCGTCAATACCGATGACAGTGGTTTGCGTCTGCGCGTTTTTAATCAGTATTGTGAGCGTTCCCGTACCGCAGGCCAGATCCAAAACACGATGGCCGATTTTGATTTGAGCTTCTGAAACAAGAGCATTCTTGAAAACTTTCTCCCGCGTCGTCAGGCGCACCACCGGATCATAAAAAGGCGTTAGCCATTCGTAACTCAACGCAGGAATGTATCTTTCATTCTTCACTTGCTTACAATTTCAAGTTCCGCAAACGCAGCGCATTGACGATGACCGAGACAGAGCTGAAAGTCATCGCGGCGCTCGCGATCATTGGGCTCAGAAGGAGGCCGAAAATTGGAAATAGAACGCCGGCCGCGATGGGCACGCCGACGAGGTTGTAAATGAATGCAAAGAACAAGTTCTGACGGATGTTCTTCATAGTCGCCTCGCTCAGTTTTTTCGCCCTCAGGATTCCGCGAAGGTCGCCTTTTAGAAGCGTTATATCAGCGGATTCCATAGCCACGTCTGTTCCCGTCCCCATTGCGATCCCGACCTGCGCCTGAGCTAGGGCCGGTGCATCATTTACGCCGTCGCCGGCCATTGCGACGATCTTGCCCAGCGTCTGCAGCTCCTTGATCTTTTCCGCTTTTTGTTCGGGCAAAACATCAGCGAAAACCTTGTCGATGCCGAGCCGTTTGGCAACTGCGTCGGCCGTAATTGCATTATCGCCCGTCATCATGACGACTTCGATCTTGTGTCGATGCAGTTCGTCGATTGCTTCTTTAGCAGACTCTTTAATAGTGTCGGCGACCCCGACAAGCCCGGCGGGTTTCCCGTCAACGGCGACGAACATTACCGTTTGCCCTTCCGCACGAAGCTCGTCGGCTTTTCCATCAGCCGGGAAATCAATGTTGTTTTCCGTCATCAACTTCGCATTACCCAGTAACACCTTTTTCCCGTCGATCGATCCAGTGATTCCTTTCCCTGTAATGGATTCAAAACCCTCAACCTTTGCCAATTCAATATTTTTCTCTTCGGCACCTTTCATGATCGCTTCGGCAAGCGGATGCTCGCTCGATTTTTCGAGACTTGCGGCGAGTCTTAAAACCTCGTTATCTGAAATCTTAGATTCGGGATTTGAAATTATGCTTTGCAATCGAGGTTTGCCCTCGGTCAAGGTTCCGGTTTTATCAACGACGATGGAATTCACCTTTTCCAGGATCTCTAGTGCCTCGGCCTTCTTGACCAATACACCGTGCCGCGCACCGTGTCCCGTGCCGACCATGATCGACATCGGCGTGGCCAGTCCCAACGCACATGGGCAGGCAATAATCAGAACTGAAACCGCCGCGACCATCGCGTAAGCGAAACTACCGAAGATCAGCCAAACGGCAAACGCGACGATCGCTACGAGAATAACCGCCGGGACAAAATAGGCCGATACGACATCCACGAGACGCTGGATAGGAGCGCGCGAACGCTGAGCCTCGCCGACCATACGGACGATCTGCGCGAGCAGCGTATCGCTGCCGACCTTCTCCGCTTTCATAATAAAGCCGCGTCGGCCATTGATCGTTCCGCCGATCACCTTATCGCCGACCGTTTTTTCGACCGGGATCGATTCGCCCGTCACCATTGACTCATCAACCGAAGTATCGCCTTCCAAGATCGAGCCATCGGTCGGAATTTTTTCATTTGCCCTCACCCTCAAGCTCGCCCCCATCTGTACATCTTTAAGCGCGATCTCGGTCTCCGTGCCGTCGTCGAATACAACGATCGCAGTTTCCGGCGCGAGGCCGAGCAGGGCTTTGATGGCGCTTGAGGTTTGGCTTCTGGCTCGAAGTTCGAGAACCTGCCCGAGGAGAACAAGTGTCGTAATAACGGCTGCCGCTTCAAAGTAAGCGGAGACTAGACCTGTATGCACATTTCGCATTGCCCCAGGGAACAGATCAGGCAGAAACAGGGCGAAAAGACTAAAAAGGTAAGCTGCTCCGGTGCCTATCGCGATCAGCGTGAACATATTCGGGCTGGCATTTTTAACCGAAGCCCATCCACGCTGAAAGAAAGGAAGTCCGCCCCACAGTACGACCGGCGTCGCAAGAACGAGCTGTGTCCAAATAGAAAAGCTAGGCGAAACTATGTCGTGGAAACTCGGCAGCATTTCCGACATCGCCAGAGCAAAAACCGGAAGGGTCAATGCGGAGGAGATCAAGAACCGCCGTTTCATATCGAGATATTCCGGGTCAGGAGCATCATCGAGCGTCATCACCTTAGGCTCAAGTGCCATTCCGCATTTCGGACAGCTTCCCGGACCTATCTGCACAACTTCCGGATGCATCGGGCAGGTGTATTCGACCCCCTTGCTTTCGGCCTCAAGTTTTTCTTCCTCTTTCTCCTGAAGAAAGCTTGCCGGATTTTGTTTGAACTTGTTCAAACAGCCCGCCGAGCAAAAATAATAAGTTTCGCCCTCGAAAACATATTTTCCCGCAGGCGTTTCCGGCGCGACTGTCATTCCGCACACCGGATCAACAAATTCCCCTTCAGGCGTAGCATTCATCTCTCCGTGCGAGACAGTTTCTATTCTTTCGCGACCGATCTCTTCAAAACCACTCGCGCTGACGTCTTGCGTCTTGGCGATAAATTTCTGCAAACAGTCTTTAGAGCAAAAATAGTAGATCTTCCCCTCATGCATAAAACTCCCCGCCGCCGTCGCCGGATCGACCGTCATTCCGCATATCGGATCGATAAATTCGTCTTCTGCTGCGATCTTTTTTACAATTCTTGTCATGGCCCCTCCTCGCGGGATAAATACCGTTATCAACCTGTTTATTTGCCGCTGCAGCAGCTCGCCGGTTTCTCGTCCGTAGGCTCGATAAATTTTTGTAGACAGGCGGTCGAGCAGAAATAATATGTATCTCCGTCCTGGTTTAGGCTGCCGGCAGCCGTTGCGGCCATGACCTGCATTCCGCATATCGGGTCGGTAAAAGTGTCGGTTGTTGTTGTAGTTGTTGTTTTCTCAATCATATTTCTATCTTCCAGTCGTTAAAAGTAACGACAAAAACTATTCTACAACCTGTTAGCAGGGGTCAGGTCAAGCGCTATTTTTCTGTCTCGCTTACCGACTCGATCAAGTGGCAAACTGAATCACCCGTCGGCATTGAATTCTTCATTTGCGACCAATCCTTAAGGGCTCCCTCCATTTTCCGCTGGAGCTTCCGCATCTCATTGATCTTTCGTTTATTCTCCGCAATACGGCGGACGATAATTTCCCGAACCATCGGACACGGCGTATTCCCTTCTTTCGCCTCCTTCAAAATATCCGCGATCTCCGCGAGCGAAAATCCCAGATTGCCGGCTGCCTTGATAAAACGCACCCGCACGGCGTCCGAAGGCTGATAAACCTTATAGTTATTTTGTGTATTTCGGGCCGGCCTCAGCAAACCGATGCGGGTATAGTGCCTGATCGTGTAGAGAGACACGTCGGATTGTTTAGCCAATACCGTAGCGGTCATCATTGGATTGGGTTACTCCTCATCTATTTTCGATCTATTTCGTCAAGTTTTTTCTTCATCCACTCGATCTCCGACTGTTGAGACGAGGTTATACCTTTACACAATTCCTTGATCTCCGTGTCCTGGAGATTCGGGTTATCACACATCAGAACGGCTCCTCCGTGGTGCGGGATCATAGATTTCAAGAATTCTCTATCGGAGATGGCGGTCTGCTTTCTGATAAACAACGAAAACAGGACAAGCAAAATAATGCTGACACCCGCGATGATCAGATTGGCCTTTTTGTTGTTATACATCGACCACATCACAAAGATCTCGATCACGATCATCGGGGCGGTCATAAGTCCGGCCATGTAAAACTGATTTAAGTTTGGATAGACGTTTCCGAACGAATCGACCATCATGTACATAAATACGAACATCGAAATAAACGACAGAATCGCCATGATGGCGAGGTTCACGTACATGCTTTTTGCTTTCTTCATGTCTTTAATGTGTTTTTTACCTCCTTTTTACAAAAAGTTATTCACCCTGATGGAATAGCGTTTCACTACGTCCAAATCCCCTGCTGAAGACGGCATCGGGCAAATTGGCACTGCCCGACGCCTCTGCTCATTGACCCGTATAAACTTCTGGACTCCCTTCAAACTTGTCCTTATACAGGGTCGAGCAAAAATAATAGGTTGCTCGCCTTGAGAACTATCATTAAGTAATCGCCTCAAAAAGATCTTCCCTTTCCTGCGGCCGATTAGCGTGTCTATCACAACACGCCTTTCCATAGATCCATACAACTCACTCCTTGAAGTTCTACTTCCAAAATTGGAACCGCCCCGGTGCCCTCTACTTATCTTGAGGCGCAGGTGGCCTGCCCTTTCGTTTTTTTCGCCATCGGCCCATAAAGTAAAGGGTGACACCAAAAATGAGAACGATCACGCCGTTAACCGACATGACCTGGTGTGAGGCATAACCTATATAGTCCGGATTAGAACTCACTCTAATCAGATGCCACGCAAAGAGGGCGATCCCTATAACGCTTATTACTATTCCCCCTGTCTTCATAAAGAATTTCACAAAAATTGAGCCGTATTGCCGCCGAGTTCGTGTCTAGAAACCGGATTAACCCTTTGGAGACGGCGAGGGCTGGGCTGCCGGAGCCCTGCGAGGAGCGCTTGAATGCCAATGGACGATTCGCCATTTGCCATCGCGCTTTTCTAGAACCGCTGTGCCCAAACCGCCGCTTTCTACCTTGCGAGTACCCATTTCGGCGGCAAGAGAATATTTAAAAGTTGCCCACGCCGTCTTGCCATCGACTTTCACCTTAAGATCGGAAAACGAGTATTTTGTGTTTTTGAATTCCTTTAGTTCGGGTGCGAGATGGGTGTTGCGGTAATCATTCCAACCATAATTGGCGTACCCGCTCTCGAATACAGTTACGTCCTCGGTGTTGGCCCAAATTTTATCGAGGGCCGCTAGATCGCCCTTTTCGACCGCCGCCGCTTCGCTCATCATGACGTCCGTGACAGCTTTAACTTCGTCGGTCTGTGCATTGACGGGGAAGGTCAAATTTAAGACCAGCACGCAGGCTCCAAGCACCAGCGCAACGATCAAAGCCCCGCGCAAATTTGTTGTCTTCATAGTTTTTCTCCTCTATATAGTTAAATATCTCAAACAACTCTTGGAATCCTTTAACTTTCCGTAGCAGGAACCGGATTCCTAGCCGGGAAGTCCGTTGTCGTATCAGCCCGATCTCCTTCCCACTCACCGGCCCCGAACATCCCGTGCTCGCGTTCCGCGATAACTCGATCCGCACTCGGCCGTCCGAACTTGTAAAAGACAGCCGGGGTTACGATCTGATCAAGTAGGGTCGAAGTTAAAATTCCGCCCAGCACCACCACCGCGAGTGGGTGCAATATCTCTTTGCCCGGAGCGTCCGCCGCAAGGATGAAGGGTATTAGCGACAGTCCCGCGGTCAGGGCAGTCATCAGGACGGGAACGAGCCTTTCTAACGAGCCGCGTACGATCATGTGTTCGGTAAAATCTTCGCCTTCTTCTTTCATCAGGTGAAGATAATGCGAGATCATCATGATCCCGTTTCGTGACGTTATCCCGACGAGAGAAATAAAGCCGACCATGGTTGCGATCGAAAATACGCCGCCCGAGAGGTGCAAGGCCCAAATCGCTCCAATAAGCGCGAGTGGGATGTTTATCATCACCTGGAGGGCTACCCGCCAGTCACCGAGTGCTTTTATCAGCAGAAAGAAGATTGCTAACAGAGAAAAAATTGAGAGTAATGAGAGAGTTCTTGTTGCCTCCTGCGATGCCTGAAACTGGCCGCCATACTCAAGAAAATACCCGGTTGGCAGTTGAACCTGTGTCGCGACACGGCTTTGAATGTCATTGACGACGGAGCCAAGATCACGTCCGGCAACGTTTGCCCCAATGACAATTCGGCGTTTCGTGTCTTCTCGAAGGATCTGGTTGGGTCCGGGAAAATTCTCAACAACAGCTACGGCAGAAATGGGAATCTGAGTTCCTTGCGGCGTGTCGATGGTGACATTTTGCAATGCATCCAGACTGTTGCGGGACGCCTCGTCAAAACGAACAACGACGTCGTAACGCCGGGCTCCATCAATGGCCTGCGAGACGGTTCGCCCGTTCAGCGCCGTCTCCAGCGTTCGCGTAACTTCGCCCGGCTGAAGACCGTATTGGGCGGCTTTGACCCGGTCGACATTAAAACGCACCTGCGGGATCAGAACCTGTCGCTCAACCGACACGTCCGTTGCCCCCTCGACGGTTTGAATCGTATTCCGAATCTCCTCAGCTTTCGACCGCAGGGTAGCCAGATCGTCGCCAAAAAGTTTGACCGCGATCTGGGCCCGAACACCAGACTGCAAATGATCCAAGCGATGTGAGATCGGCTGCCCTACGTTAGTCGAAACCCCGGGAACAATCGCGAGTTTGTCTCTAATTGCCGCAAGAATTTCGTCCCGTGACCGGTCGGATTTCTTCAGATCAACGTCGATCTCGGTATAGTGAACGCCTTCGGCGTGTTCGTCGAGTTCAGCCCTTCCCGTCCGGCGCCCCGTAGAAATAACCTCAGGAACCTCTAACAGTAATTTCTCGGAAATTTGGCCGATGCGGTTAGATTCCGCCAGAGACGTCCCGGGCTGGGCCTGGACATTGACCGTGAGCGTTCCCTCATTGAAGTCAGGCAAAAACGATGTGCCAACAAATGGCAAAGTAGCCATCGTCAGAATGAATACAACGGCTGCCCCGACGATAACTTTATATGGATGACGAAGCGTCCAGTGAAGAAGCCGACTGTCGTATTTTTTCAACCAGCGAACTAGGAAGCTGTCCTGATGTTCGTCCGCCGATGGAGAGCGAAAACGCCGCCACATTTTCGAAAAAATGGAAGGCTTGTCGTCTGCTTCCTGTTCGATCTCAGTCGGATCACTTACTTTCTTAACGTCCCTTCGCTTAAACATTTGCGGCAGAAGATAAGACGCCAGGACGGGCGTGACGGTCAAACTTACGACTAGGGATGCTACGAGTGCAGTAATATATGCGAGCCCGAGCGGCGCAAGTAATCGGCCCTCAACGCCGGAGAGGGCGAACAGCGGAATGAATACGAGGGCGACGATCACCGTCGCGTAAATGATCGACGAGCGCACCTCAAGCGATGCGTGATAGATCACCTCGAGAGATGGACGAGGATTTTCGAGGAGGCGGTTTTCGCCAAGTCGTCGGAAAATGTTCTCAATATCCACGATCGCATCATCGACCAGCTCGCCGATCGCAACCGCCAAACCGCCGAGGGTCATTGTATTTACCGAGATCCCAAACGCATAGAGGATAAGAAATGTAACGATGAACGAAAGTGGAATCGCCGTGAGTGTAATAAACGTGGTTCGGAAATTAAGCAAAAACAGGAACAATACAATCGCGACCAGAATCGCACCGTCACGCAATGCTTCGGTGACGTTGCCAATCGACGCGTTGATGAAGTTCGCTTGTCGAAAGAGATTAGGGTTGATCTCAACATCGGGTGGAAGCGTTTTTTGCAGTTCCCGCACCGCCTCGTCAACCTTTTCTGTCAGATCTTGAGTACTGGCACCGGGCTGTTTTTGAACTGAAACTATAACGGCGGGCTTTCCGTTCGTTCCTGCCTCGCCTCGCTTTATTTTGGCTCCAAACTGCACTTCAGCGACATCACCGAGACGAATCGGGGTGTTATTTCGGTAGGCAACTACGGTTTGTTTGAGTTCGTCGATTGAATAGAACCTGCCGAGGTTTCGAACAAGGTATTCTTGCGATTGAGCATCGACGAAGCCGCCGGTGGAATTAATGTTCGATTTTTCTAACGCGACTGAAACGTCTTCGATTGTGACACCAAATTGTCTAAGCTTTTCGGGTGATACAAGAGCCTGATACTGTTTCACGCCGCCGCCGATGGGGATGACCTGAGAAACACCGGTAATCGTCAACAGCCTGGGTCGAATTGTCCAGTCTGCCAAGGTCCTCAACGCTAACGGATCAGTCGTTCCGTCCTTGCTAGACACAGCGACCAGCATGATCTCGCCCATTATCGAGGAGATGGGAGCTAGAAACGGCGAGACTCCTCGCGGCAACTGTTCGCGGGCTTCTGTTATCTTTTCCGAAACCAACTGCCGGTTTCGATAAATATCCGTTCCCCATTCGAATTCTACGTAAACAATTGACAATCCGATGCCGCTCACTGAGCGAACCCGTGAAACGCCCGGCACACCGTTCATCACCGTCTCGATCGGATATGATACCTGTGTCTCGACTTCTTCGGGTGCTAAGCCATTAGCTTCGGTCAATACCGTGATCGTCGGTTTATTAAGATCGGGAAAGACATCGACCGGTAAATTGAACGCAACGTAGCTGCCCCAGACAAGCAACAGGGCAGCGATCGCGACGACGATCAACCGGTTCTTGAGAGACCATTTGATAATTCCATTGAGCATTTAAATCACATACGACCGGAACTATTTACTCCACTTTGCCTTCCACTCACTCATCATCTTTATCTCGGCCTCTTGAGCTTTTATTATTTGACCGGCAAGCGTCTTTATCTCGGCCTTTTCGCTCTTCTGCAACGCTTCTTTCGCCATCGTAACGGCCCCAACATGATGAGGAGTCATCATATCGATAAACGCGAGGTCAAAGTCTTTGTCTTTCGAATTTGTAAGCTTTGCCATATCCATCTTCATGGAATCCATCATGCCCGGCATTTCCATGTTCATGGCCGCCGGTTTGCCCGCGAACCACTTCTCCCGCCAGTCTTTCATTTGGCTGATCTCTTTTTCTTGATCTGCGATGATCTGTGCGGCAAACTTCTTGATGTCGGGATTTTGCGTTTTGCCCTCAACCATCTTCGCCATGTCCACGGCTCCCTTGTGATGGGCGGTCATCGTATCGATAAACTGAAGATCGTACGGCTGGCTCGCGGCATTCGGTGAACTTTTCATTGCCGAATGATCCATCGACATGTTCGAGTTTATCGGCATCGAATTGTGATCCATGCCGTTCATATTCATTGATGAATTCGAGTTCGTCATCATCGCATTATGATTCATGGAATTAGCGTTGCTGCCCGTCTGACCGCAAGCGGCCAAGCCTATAGCTCCCAGCCCCAACGTAACCGTTAATAATAGTGTTTTCATGTTCTACTCCCTTTGACGCGAGTTGTCTCAGCCCTCGCTAACGACGATGCTGCCCTTGTACATTCCCATTCCGCAGGTAAAAGTTATCTGTCCCGCGTCGGTCGGCGTGATACTTACGACAACGTCCTTTCCCACCGGCAGATTTTTGCTAATACCCAGCTTTGCAAAGACGACCTTGCTGCCGCAGTTGTTCTTGTCAGCACGGTTGAACACGAGATTTAGTTTATGACCCGCTTCGATGTCGATGGACGACGGCGAAAAGCCGTTCTTGTCAACTTTGACTTTGACCGTTCGTGTGTGAGCCTCGACGCTAGCCGCAATGGTACCGACGCCAACGACGCCGGCAACAAGTAAAAATAGGGTAATCAGTGATCTTTTCATAATGTTTCCTCCAATATCTGTCAGTTTTTCTTCGTAATCTTGATATTTACGTCACATATCTCGCGAATTTGCTCGCATGTGTAGTTCCCCTAGTCGCTTAATTCTTGTTCCATGTGACTAAATTCGTGTTCCATGTCGCGTATTTTTCGTTCCTTATCGCTTATTTTTCATTCCATGTGACTACGCTTACGCTCTATGTCGCTTATTTTTTGTTCCATGTCTTGAAATTTGCGTTTTATGTCACAGGGATTCTGTTCCTTATCACATCTTATGGCTCAATAACGACGAGTTTTCCTCGCAGCATGTCCATTCCGCAGCCAAACGCGATCTCGCCAGCCTCGCTTGGGGTGAATTCGACCATGACTGTCTCACCGACAGGTAGTTTCTTTCGGATCTTTTGCTTGGCGAAGACGACTTCGCCGCCGCAGTTCTCAGCGTCGGCTCGATAGAAGGCCAATCTAACGGGCTGCCCTTTGACGACCGAGATTGATGACGGCTCATAACCGTCCGATGAAACAGTGATCTTTGTCGCACCCGCCGGAACATTCGCCGCCTTTACAGCCTTTGCCGAACCTGCCGGAACATTTACGATAAACGGAATGCTGATGACCTTTCCGCCGCGCTGAAACTGAGCCCAAAGCTTGTACAGGCCGGGACGCGGGAAAGCAGTATGTGCCGAAACTTCATAAGCGCTCGGCCTGTTCGCCTCTTTCGAATCCGCCCCATGTGAATGGCCGTCGGCGTTATGATCTTTTTCCTCTTTATCGCCGTCCATCTTCATCCCGTCCATTTTTTCGCCCTTCGCCATCGGATGAGCGTGGACGAAATCAACGAGATCCTCACTGATGATGACGAAATGCGCTAATTCGCCAAGGTAATTCTGCAGGTCGGTAGCGGGCTTGTTGGTTTTGGCATCGAATGCCGCAAAATCGAGCGTCAATTCCTGTCCCGCTTCGATCTTTGCACTCGGTTTCATCACCACTTTCAAACCATCGACCGACTTTTCAAGCTTCTTATCCGCGACAAGAGCAACCTTCGACCGTTCAGCCCCGGCCACTTTGACTTCGATCCGTTCGACAACCTGCTTGGCATTTGGCGGTGTGAAGTCGGCGTATAACTTGTAATCGCCGCCGTTCGGAAATGTGTGCTGCACGCGGTATGAACCGTCGGCGGTCGGCTCGGGATGCACGTGGTAGAACTCTGCAAGATCGTTCGAGACGATCAGCAAGTGCATTGGCTTTTCATGAACGACCTGTAGGTCTTTCACGACCGCGTTCTTACTGTCCTTAACAGTAAAAACCAGCGTCGCCGCCGTACCGGCCTGTATCTGGCCCGGTTCCGTTTTGAAATCAACCTTAAAGGTTGAATCCGAATCGACCGTATTCGCGGAATTAGTCTCGCTGACAGCCGTATTCGCGGCATTTGCGTCGCCAATCCCCTGCGAATTTACCCCGGCATTGCATGCCGTTAAAAAGATGCCGAGTGTTGTGATAAATACGATCGTTCCAAAAACTAAAATTCTTCTCATAATTCTTTTCTTTCGCTTACTTGCCCCGCCAATCTCTTCTCTTGACCTATTCACCCGTCTGAGTAGTCCGCAGCTGATACACTCCTTCAATGACTACCCGATCGCCTTCTTTTAAACCTGACACGATCTCGTAGAAGTCCGCACCTTCCGCTCCGAGCGCGACCTGACGCCGCTCGAACGTCTCGCCACCGTCGAAGACAAACACAAAGGTCTCTGCCTGTTCACGAACCACCGCTGACTTCGGCACAGCCAGAACTTGCCTGTTGCCGCTCGTGTCGATAGTGATCTCAATAAAATTGCCATCCTTGAGTCGGTTGAATGGATTCTTGACCTCGTATATCACCGGCACTGTTCGTGTCTGCTCATTAACGGTTTGGCCGACCGAGAGGAGGCGTCCATCACCGTCAGCCGTACCTATCGTGTAAACTTCGCCGAGCAGAGCCGGCGATGTAAAACTTGCCCTTGTGGATTCGCGTACCGTGGCCAGATCTTTCTCAAAAACCTGAGCTTCTAAAAGGACGGTGGACAAATTGACGATGTTTAGTAACTCAGCCCCGCTTGCTACCTGCTGTCCGCTCGTAGCTTTGATCTGATCGATTATTCCCGTTATTGGCGAGATTAAAGGGAAATTTCGCAACGGCTGTCTGATGGTGGGAGAGCGGAAAATACTTTGTCCGGTCTGGGCGGATTTGATCTGCTCGCCCAACAAAACCACTTGTTTCTCAGCTGAGGCTACTTCATCTTCGATAACTTTTACGGCGGTTTGAGCTTCTTCGACACGCTTTCGCGGTACTGCCCCGACCTCCAAAAGGTTCTGCGCTCTTCGAAGCTCGCGCTGGGCCTGAGCCAGACGGGTCCTTGCTTGCCCTGCCGCGGCTCGTGACTGTGCCTGCTGCGACTGTAGCGAAAGAACTGTATTTCGCAACTCCAGCTTCCGAGCTTCAACCTCCCGCTGCTGCGCCTCGACCTCCAGTCTTTGCGTTTCAAGCCCGGTCTGTCCCGAAACGTCAAGCACCTGTTCAACGTATCCGATCTGTTCGCCGCGACCGACAGCAGAACCTAGAGATACCGCCTGATTAAGGACGATCCTTCCCGGTACCTGTGCGGTCACAACTCCTTTGGCATCCGGTCGGGCTCTAACCACTCCCGTGGTTTTCAAGCCGCTCGTGATCTGCCTCGTGTCGATCAACTGAGTCTTTATCCCAAACAGTAGCTGCGATTCTTTCGGCACGTTGATCGTCGTACCTTTCGGCAACTCGTTAACCGCTGTAGTTGAAAAGGCGTCTGGCGGAATCGCAGCCGTTTCGCGCGTCTGAAAAGGCGGAAGAAGATAGGCCAGAGCGACCGAGCTGAGAAAAAAGACCGTGAGAACAACCACTCCTACAGGGGCAAGTCGCCGGAAAGAAGTATCCCCTTTTCTTTTCAAAGCGTAAAAGACGACCGCGAGAGAAACCCCAGAAAGAACAAGCAGGACCAGAAGACCGATCCAAAAAGACGTCCGGATCGGTGCTCGTGATACTGTGACCGGAAAGTCGGACGAAAACGTCCTGTTGTCTTCCGTGGTTATCGAAAAAACTATTTTGTAGTCGCCCGCGCTGTCAAAAACATAAGTTCCCCGGTACAAACCGCCCAGTTCTTCCTTCGCCGGGATATTCCCGGCAACTACCACACCGTCAGGCCTTGTGATGCTAAACAAGACTGCGGCCTTTTCGACCGGAAGCGGCCCCGATCCGAATCCGCCCTGAACCGTCTCGCTCAATGAGACGAGAAGATGTCCCGTTTCACCGGAGCGCGGATCACCCGGTAGGCGTTTCATAATGACAGTCAGCTCTCCGCTGTCATTTTTCACATTCCGTTCGGAGGTAATCGTTGAGATTGCACCTGACGCCGTTGCTGCCGGGCCTTGTCCGTTCGCAGCGAAGGCTGCCATGAGACTTAGAGCGAACACCCAGACTGAGGTAAGGAACGATTTCTGAAATCGCCTAACACTTGGACAACCGGAACAAGCCTTGAGTATTAAGTTTTTGATGAACCTATACATTAATGTGCGTGTGCCTTACCGTACAGAGCCTGCATTGACAGAACATCGATCCGCACGGCGTCCGTGATCGCTTTAGCCAGATCATCCTTCGCACCGTTTGACTTGATATCAGCCCCTAGCAGCAGATCGTCATCATGGCCCTTTCCAGCAAACTGGCTGAGAAAACCGGCCGGCACGCCCTCGGCCTTGATCTCTTTGATCGACGGCGACCCTTCCTTGTTCTCATATATAACTATGATCTCCTTCCCGGCCGCCTTGACGATCGTGACCGCTCCGATCTGCGTTTTGGTACCATTCGCAGTGGAAAATCCCGGATAGGAGTGATGATCTTTTTCGGAGACTTTCCCGCCGGTGTCTTTTTCAATAGACGCGATCTGAGCATCGGTCAACTCTTTGTGCATGGCCGTAAATGTCTGCGCTCCGGGAAGCGCGGCCTTGACGGAGGCCGGAATCTCATCGGTTTTCGCTGGTGCGGCAGCGTTATTTGCTGTAGTCGAGTTCGCAGACGCTTTATTCGCGGTAGCTGTGTTAGCGGCAGGCGTTGTTGTTCCGCTGGAACACGCTAGTGATAGTAGGCTCGCAGCAATCAAAGTTACGAATATGAGTGTTTTCATTTTTTCTCCTCTTCTATTTTCCTTTTGGTCGTCTCTAACGAACCGATCCGTTCGGTTTTATTCTCGTTATTCGACTTCAAAAATTCTTCC
>Ga0073904_10001501_pt1 | contig 17451 bp, 17 predicted proteins | sample KloWWTrecipitate_FD_66668 | JGI IMG/M metagenome (GOLD analysis project Ga0073904, IMG submission 66668) | Active sludge microbial communities from Klosterneuburg, Austria, studying microevolution and ecology of nitrifiers - Klosterneuburg... | ecosystem: Engineered > WWTP > Aerobic digester >... | reverse complement strand
TGGCGCGGCCCTCGATGGCGGTGATACGCCCTTCCTCGAAGGCCAGCTGCTCGTCTCCGGCCGCGCCGAGTGCCATGGCGCGCGGAAACCGCGTCGCGCCGGCAATCCGCATCCCGGCCCCGTATTCGAAGTCGGCCGTCGCTAGCAGGGGCACCGCGGCAGTGGCCTGCAGGCGGTTGAGCGTGGCCGCCAGCGACAGGGGCTGCCCGAGCACGACGCTGCCGTAGGCGGGATTGAGCAGTACCTGGGGCGAGGGCTCGACGCCACCGAAGGCGATGACGCCGCCCGCGTGGCTCTCCTGCAACACCCGCGTCAGGCGGTCGTATTCGTCGCTGTCACTGGGCAGATAGGTGGAATCAAAGCCCGGTGCGATGAGCTGGCCGACCTTCTCGTCGAGGGTGAGCCGCGCCAGGGTCTGCTCGACCCATCGTCGGGCCCCGCGATCGAGCGGTGCCTGGGCCTCGGGGCGGCTCGACAAGGACGCGGCAATCAGGACCAGGAGGGCCGCTGCCGGAAGGGCTCGCACGGCGCTATCGTAGCGCAGAGCCCCGAGACGTCCCGCCCGACGAATGCGGCGGGGCCATCGACGGCCGGCGGCACGATAGACTAGTCTTCGATGTCCACGGCCGAGCACCACGCGCGTGCGCCCAGGAGCGTCCGCTGCTTCGTCGTCACTGTCAGCGACACGCGCTCCACAGACACCGACACCGGCGGCCGGACCATCGTCGATCTGCTGGCCGCGGCCGGGCACACGATCGAAGGGCGCCGCATCCTGAAGGACGATCCCGCCGAAGTGGCCGCGCTGGTGCGCGAACAGGCGGCCAGCGAGCACGTGGACGTGATCATCACGACCGGGGGGACGGGGATCACGCGTCGCGACAGCACCTTCGAGGCCATTGACCGCCTGCTGGACAAGCGCCTTCCCGGCTTCGGCGAGCTCTTCCGCATGCTCAGCTTCCAGGACATCGGCGCCGCCGCCATGCTGAGCCGCGCCTGCGCCGGCACGTACCAGGGAAAGGTCATCGTCGCCCTGCCGGGGTCCGAGAACGCCGTGCGCCTGGCCATGACGCGGCTGGTGATCCCCGAGCTCGGGCACCTGGTCGCCGAGACACGCCGATGACGATGAGACCCTTTACCAGCACCATCTCGATCGACGAGGCGCACGCCATCATCGAGGCAGGCGTTTCGCCGATCGATCGCACCGAGTCCGTACCGCTGGCCGACGCCCGTGGACGGGTATTGGCTCGCGACGTCGTGGCGAGGTTCGACGTGCCACCGTTCGACCGGGCGAGCATGGACGGGTACGCGGTGGTGGCGGCCGACACCGCCGGCGCCACGCGCGAGCAGGGGCGTCGTCTCGAGCTCATCGGGCGCCTCTACACCGGCGACGTGCCGACGGTGACCGTGACGCCCGGGTCGTGCGTGGAGATCGCCACCGGCGCTCCGATCCCGCTCGGCGCCGACGCCGTGATCATGGTGGAAGAGACGGCGCAGCAGGGATCCGACGTCGAGCTCTTCACCTCGGTGCGGCCCAGGCAGAACATCGGTCCTCGCGGTGCGGACATTGCGGTGGGCGACACCGTGCTGCGGGCCGGCCAGGTGCTCAACGCCAGCCGGATCGGCGCGCTGGCAGCGCTCGGCTGCGCGGACGCCGAGGTCTGGGTACGGCCGAGCGTGGCCATCCTGTCCACGGGGAACGAAATCGCGGAACTGGGCCGCCCGCTGGCCCCGGGACAGATCTACGACATCAACCGCTACACGCTGGCGGCGGTGGTGGCCGAGCACGGCGGCGCGGCCACCGCCATCTCGACCGCGCGCGACACGGTCGAGGCGCTGCACCAGGCCATCGACAATTGTCTCGGCCACGACCTGATCGTGTTCTCCGGCGGTAGCTCGGTCGGCGAACGCGACTTGATCCTGGACGTGATCCGTGAGCGGGGCGAGGTGCGCTTCCACGGTATCGCGGTCAAACCCGGCAAGCCCACGCTGTTCGGGATGCTGGGCGGCCGCCCGGTGTTCGGCATGCCCGGCTACCCGACCTCGTGCCTGTCGAACGCGTATATCCTGCTCGTGCCCGCCCTCAGGCGTATGGCGCGCCTGCCATCCTCGGCGCCGCGGCGCCTCACCATGCCACTCGCGGCGCGAGTCACGTCCGTGGCGGGCCGGCACCAGTTCTACTCGGTACGGGTCGAGGACGGCCACGCCGTGCCCGCGTTCAAGGCGTCGGGCGACATCACCTCGATATCGCGTGCCGACGGTTACATCGAGATTGCGATGGACGTCACCGTCGTCGAGGCCGGTACAGCAGTGGTGGTGACGCTGGTCTGATGCCGGCGCTCGAGGAGGGCCGGAGCACCGCCGCTACGGGGTCTTCAAGTCGAGCCGCAGGACGTTCTCGACATACCAGTAGACCAGGCGGTCGCTGGCGAAGCGGGTGCGCACCACCGGGCCGCCCCACATCCGGGCCGCGTAGCCGTTGATCGACCAATAGCGCGACACCCGGACGTCGGCCGATGCTTCGAGCACGGTTCCCAGGCCGCGTGCCCCGCCGGACGCTCGCGTCGAATAACCGAAAAAGCGGCCGTCGCGCGTCGTGGCGCCGCCACCCTGGTACCAACGATCGGCTACTTCGATCAAATCGAGACGGTGCAGATCAACGCGTACCTGCGCGCGCGGATGCGGCCGCGCCAGCACCCGGATGAACCCGTCCCGCAGGTTCATCGGGGCGTACACCATCGACTGAGCGTAGGTGCGCACGTCGGCCAGCATCGGAAAGAACGTCTCGTGCCGCAGATCGGATGGGGAGTGGTCGCCGGAGGCGTACGAGACACCCACCCGCAGCCACGGCGTCCAGGCGCGCGCCGACCAGCGGTACCCGCCCTCGATCGCGGCCGCGTCGGCGCGGTGCACCTGCCCGTACCAGTCGCCACCCTGCGCCGCTCCCCACGCCAGCCAGTCGGCGTCGCCGGTGCCGACGCGCACGGTACCCACGTGCGACGCACCGACCGCGTAGAGCGACACGTTCGCCGCATCGGTGGGCGCGGCGGCGTTGTCCGGCCGGAAGTCGATGGCCCGCCGGTCGCGATAGGCATGCGCGAACACCTGTGTCTCACCTGCCCCGCCGTGGCGCCAGCCGAGATAAGTGGTGCCCACCTGGAGCCGGGTCATGGTGAGGTTGGCCGACTCCTCGAAGACGCCTTGCGTCACGAGGAACGCGCCGGCGCCAGCGTACCGTCGATCGCCATCGACGTCCACGCGGACGCCGTCGAACCGCCTCTGGTAGAACGACCAGTCGAAGGTGCCCAGCAGGCGGCCGTCCAGACCCATCCGGCGCACCTCGGTCAAGTGTGGCGAGGCGCGGCCGGGCTCCACGTGCGTGCCTTCAGCCCCCGACGTGTGCCGCATCCGACCGGCGGTCACCGTCACGCGCCGCCCGCGCGTGTGCGCGGCCACGGTCAGTTCCGTCAGGAACACCTGGTAGCTGTACGGCAGACCGGACGAGGCGAAGTAGAACGCCCCGGTGCCGAGCCCGCCCGGGCCGATGGCATCGGTCGGTAGCCGCTCGACGCGCACGTACGAGAAGCCGCCGCTCAGGTCGAACCTCGGCGCGCGCACCTGGAGTCCGAGGTCGGATCGGTTGCCGAAGAACGTGTAGCGAGGATCCACGCCGGCGAGGGGCGGCTCGAAGAACCGCCACGACTCGACTCGCGTGGTGTTCGACACGTGGCCCGCCACGCCGGGATCCGGGTCCGCCGCCGGCTGCGCCGCCAGCGAGGCCGGCTCGCAGGCCAGCAGCGTGCACGCAAGGAGCAGGCGGAGCGTCATCCGCTCCGATGCAGGTTGTAGCGCCTGATGGCGGCGTGACGTCCCGCCGGCAGGACGCCGACGCTGAAACATCGGCGCTCCGTACACCTCGGCCATCGGCGCTCCGTGGACTTCGGCGCCAGAGTCAACACATCTCGCGGTCAGCACGCCTCCGGAGCGCCGGGGCTTCAGCCCCGGCGTTCCCACTCATCCCTTCAGCAGCCGGTTCACTTCCTCCCAGTTCACCAGGTTCCAGAACGCGGCGAGGTAGTCGCCGCGGCGGTTCTGGTACTTGAGGTAGTAGGCGTGCTCCCAGACATCGACGCCGAGAATGGCCTTCTTGCCGTCCATCAGCGGATTGTCCTGGTTCGGCGTGCTGACAATCTCGAGCGTGCCGCCGCTGTCGAGCAGCCACGCCCAGCCGCTGCCGAAGCGGCCCAGGCCGGCGGCCTGGAACTGCTCCTTGAATTTGTCGAAGGTGCCAAACGACGCATTGATGGCATCGGCTACGGCTCCCGTCGGAGCGCCGCCCGCGTTCGGGGCCATCAGCTTCCAGAACATCGAGTGGTTCCAGTGCCCGCCGCCGTTGTTGCGGACGGCGGTGCGGATGCCCTCCGGCACGGTCGACAGGGCGTTCAGCAGGTCGTCGAGCTTCTTGTCGTGCAACTCGGGATGCTTGTCGAGCGCGGTGTTCAGGTTCGTGACATACGCCTGATGGTGCTTCCCGTGGTGAATCTGCATCGTCTGCGCGTCGATGTGCGGCTCGAGCGCCGCGGCGTCATACGGCAGGGCTGGCAATGTATGGGCCATGTGCAATGAACTCCTCTAGGTAATTGTAAGCATCCTGTCGAGCGCGATCCGCGCAAATTTCTTGTCGCGCTCGGGCACGGTGATGCGGTTCTGCGCGCGCCCGTCGAGCAGTCCCTCGAGCACCCAGAGCAGATGGTTCGGCGACACGCGGAACATCGTCGAACACAAGCAGCCCATCGAGTCGAGCGACAGCACCGTCTTCCCCGGCGCCACCTCGCCGGCCAGCCGGTGCACGAGGTGCACCTCGGTCCCCACCGCCCAGGTCGTACCGTCCGGAGCCTCTCGCACGGTCTTCAGGATGTGCTCGGTCGATCCGAAGTCATCGGCCGCGCGGAGTACGTCGAACGGCACCTCGGGGTGGACAATGACCCGCACGCCGGGGTGGGCCGCCCGCACGGCCTCGATCTGCCGCACCGTGAAGCGCTCGTGGACCGAGCAGTGCCCCTTCCAGAGGATGAGGCGGGCCCGCTCCACCGCTTCGCGCGTGAGGCCGCCGAAGGGCTCGTACGGATCCCAGAGCACCATCTCGTCGAGCGGCACGCCCGCGGCCCAGGCGGTGTTCCGGCCCAGGTGCTGGTCCGGCAGGAACAGCACCTTCTCACCTTGCCGCCAGGCCCACTTCAGCGTCGCCCCCGCGTTCGACGACGTGCAGACCGTGCCGCCGCGTTCGCCGACGAATGCCTTGATGGATGCCGCCGAATTGATGTAGGTCACCGGCACGACGCGCCCGGCCACCCCCATCTGTTCCAGCTCGGTCCAGCACACGGCCAGTTGGTCAGGCGACGCCATGTCGGCCATCGAGCAGCCGGCGGCCAGGTCTGGCAGGATCACCTGCTGGTGCGGCAGCGCCAGGATGTCGGCACTCTCCGCCATGAAGTGCACTCCGCAGAAGACGATGAAGTCGGCTGCGGGGTGCCGGGCGATGGCGCGCGCGAGCTTGAAGGAGTCGCCGGTGTAGTCGGCGAAGCGGATGACCTCGTCTCGTTGGTAGTGGTGGCCGAGGATGACGAGGCGGTCGCCGAGGGTGGCACGAGCGGCTGCGATGCGCGCGGCCATCTCGTCGTCCGAAAGGCCAAGGTACGCGTCTGGCAGGGGCTGCCGTTCGTGGATGCTGGCCCGCTCGACCTCGTTGAGGGCCGGCAGGAAGGTGCTTCTCACCATCGTGTGGGTGCCTCGTCACCGCGCTCGGTACGTAAAATTGTGAAAAATTTCGCAATCTTCGGGCGCGAAAAAACCAAGCGCAGCGGCCGCGGCACATCCGGCCGCGTCCACGCTTGGTCTGATATCGACTATAGCACGTCAGGCCGGGACCAACTGCGGCACGCGCACCACGTTGTACAGGGTGTCGCGCTCGATCGGCTCGCGGCCCGCGTCCGTGATGAGCCGCTCGATATCGCCCGTCGACAGCGCCGTCGGCGTCGACGAGCCCGCCATGTGGTAAATCGTTTCTTCCTGCACGGTGCCGTCGAGGTCGTCGGCACCGAACCACAGCGCCGTCTGCGCCACCTCGACCCCGCACGAGATCCAGTACGCCTTGATGTGGTCCACGTTGTCGAGCATCAGGCGCGCCACGGCGTGCACGCGCAACGTGTCGCCGGCCGACGGCGGCGGGAGCTTGCGCATCTGGTTGTTGTCGGGGTGGAACGCCAGCGGAATGAAGGCCTGGAAGCCGCCGGTGTCGTCCTGCAGCGCGCGAATCCGAAGCAGGTGGTCCACCCGCTCGTCCGGCGTCTCGATGTGGCCGTAGAGCATGGTCACGTTCGTCCGCATGCCCAGCCCGTGCGCCGTCCGGTGAATCGCGAGATAGCGGTCGCCGTCGCACTTGTCGTGGCAGATCTTCCGGCGCACGCGCGCGGCGAAAATCTCGGCGCCGCCGCCCGGCAGCGAGTCGAGGCCCGCGGCCCTGAGCTCGACCAGCACCTGCTCGTCCGTCCGGCCGTAGAGGCCAGCGAAGTAGGCAATCTCGACGGCCGTGAAGCACTTGAGATGGATGCCGGGCCGAACCGCCTTCAGGCCGCGCAGCAGATCGGTGTAATAGCTGAACGGCAGCTCCGGGTGCAGCCCGTTCACGATGTGAACCTCGGTGAGCGGCTCGTGGGCCCTGGCGCGTAGCTTGTCGAGGACCTGCTCCACCGAGCTCGTGTAGGCGCCGGCGTCGCCCGGCTTGAGCCGCGCGAACGAGCAGAACAGGCACGACGCCGTGCAGACGTTGGTGGCCTCGAGCCGCAGGTTGTGGTTGAAGTAGGTGCGCGCGCCGTGACGCCGCTCGCGCTCGCGGTTGGCTAGCCAGGCCACCGCCAGCAGGTCGGGCGCCGCGAACAGCCGCCGGCCGTCCTCGAAGGACAGGCGCGTCCGCGCCTCGACCTTCGCGGCGATGTCTTCGAGGCCTGCCGAACGGAGCCGCGCCGTCATGGTGGTTCTGCCGTCGAGCCTCCGGTCCCCGGCAGCCGGAGCGCCCGAGACGCCGTCTATGTGATGCCCCACACCTGGGCGCGGAGCGTCCGGGCGCGCGGGCCGTCGAGCTCGGCCATCAGGATGCGCTGCCACTGCCCCAGCACCACCTCCCCGCCACTGATCTGCAGCGTCAGCGAGTGGCCCAGCAGCATCGCCCGGAGATGCGAGTCGGCGTTCATCCGATCGCAGTCGGAGTGATCGGGGTCGTTGTGCATGTAGTAGCGATCGCGGGCCACCATCTCTTCGAGGAACTTCTTGATGTCGACGAGGAGCGCGCGCTGGAACTCGTTGATGAACACGGAGCACGTCGTGTGCATCGACCAGAGGGTGATCATGCCCTCCCGGATGTTGAACTGCCGGGCGAAGCTCATGACCCGGTCGGTCAGGTCCACCAGCTCGATGCGGTCGTCCGTGTCGACGACGAAGTTCTCGCCGTGGATGACGAGGCCGCCAGCCGCCGCGCTCGCCACCTTCTGCACAGGGGTCTCGCGGACGGTCACGGTCGAACTCTTGCTCATGCGTTCCTCTTTGTGGTCGGCCCGGAATGGCGGGGCGTCATGATGGCAAACACAAACCCAGTATTTTACCGCCAAATCCGACCGGGCGGCACGGGAACGGAACGGGCTGCCGTAAACCCAGTGCCTGCCGCTCCTTAGGCGCGTCGCTCGGCGCGGCCGGTGAGCCGGGACGCGACATTCTGCCATGCTACAATCCGTCTGACAACCGACGCGTTCCCGGCGGCCAGGGAAGTTGGGTGCAAGGCCCACACGGTCCCGCCACTGTAAGCGAGGAGCGCGCGTCCTCTTTTTCCGCCGTCGCCGCCCCGTTGGACGGCTTCGGTGGGACGTCACTGTCGCTCGGGCGATGGGAAGACGCCGGACGCGTGCGACGATCCGCGAGTCAGGAGACCTTCCGCCACGGAATTCGTCCTTCAGCCAGCCGCCTCAGGCGGCCGGCACCGGCGCGGGTAACGCCGGGAAAGGCGATCGTGCAGCCACGTCTACGCCTGTACGGACAGGCGCTCGCTCTCATTCTAGCCCTGGCCGGACCCGGCTTTCTTTCGGCCACCGCCGCTCAGGGCGGTCGCGTCCGGGGCATCGTCCGCGACCCGGACCGCCGCCCGGTCCCCCAGGCGACCGTCACGCTCGAAGGGCCCCTGGCCGGCCAGGCCAGCTCTACTTCTTCTGACGCCGGCGGCGCCTTCGAGGTGGCAGCGCCCGTGGCGGGCCGCTACGTCGTACGCGGCCGGATCGAAGGCCTGGAGGCGACCACGGTGGTCGAGGTCACGGCGGGCGAGGTCGCTCGAGCGGACCTCGATCTACGGCTGACCGCCGTGGGCGAGAGTCTCGTCGTCACGGCGGCACAAGTCGACCTGCCGCTCTCCCGGGTGCCCGACAGCACCACGGTCATCGACGCCCGAACGCTGGACCTGCGGCAGCAGTTCACCCTGGGACAGGCGCTGCAATCGGTGCCTGGCGTCATCGTGCAGCAGAACGGCGGTACGGGCGCCGTCACCTCGCTGTTCACGCGCGGCGGAGAATCGGACTACACGCTCGTACTCATCGACGGCGTACGCGCCAACGCCTTCGGCGGCGGGATCGACCTCTCGCAGGTGCCGCTCGCCGACATCGAACGGGTGGAAGTCGTGCGCGGCCCGCAAAGCGCGCTCTACGGCGCCGATGCCATTGGTGGCGTCGTGCACATCCTCACACGCGCGGGCGCCGCGCCATCGGTACAGGGCCTGTTCGAAGCGGGCAGCCGGGGAATGCGGCGCGGCGCCGCATCCACCACCGGCGAGCATCGCGGCCTGCGGTGGCAGGCAGGCGGCGACTGGTTTGCGGAGGACGGGTTCACGGGTCTGGCCGCCAACGGTGAGCGCGTCTCCAACGACGACGCCCGGACGTCGCAAGCAGCCGTCACGCTCGGGTGGCGTCGGCCCGGCGGGACCGACGTCCAGGGGACGCTTCGGCACGTGGATGCCGCACGCGGCACGCCCGGGCCCTACGGTTCCGATCCCGCGGGCCGCTTCTTCGGCGTCGACCGCACCGCCCGCACGCTCACGAGACGCACCAGCGGCGGCCTGCGATGGCTGCAGCCGTGGTTCGGCGCGGGCAGCCGGGTGCGGCAGCGGACCGAGTTCGACGCCTCCGATTACGATCTGACCTTCGAGAGTGCGTTTCCATCCGAGGGCGAGTCGCGCCGCACGCACGTGCGCACGCAGACCGACGTGGCCGCCTCGGCCGCCCTGGGCTTCACGGGGGGTGTCGAGTGGTTGGGTGAGCGCGGCGGTAGCACCTACATCACGGCCGGCGCGGCGGGTGCCGTGCCGGTGAGGCGCAGCGTGCTGGGCTTCTTCGGCGAGGCACGCTGGCAGGCGTCCAGCCGGCTCTCGGTGACGGCGGGCCTTCGCGGCGAGCGCATCCGCCGCCTGGCATTCCCGGGCGATCCGATGGCCTTCACGCCGCGACCCGATTTCCCGGCCGAGACGATCACGTCGGTGAACCCCAAGGTGGCCGTCAGTTGGATGGTCGTGGGCGATCCGGCCTCGTCGCGTGGCTGGACCCGGATTCACGCCGCCGCCGGCACGGGCATCCGGCCACCAGACGCGTTCGAGATCGCATTCACCGACAACGCCGGGTTGAAGCCCGAGCGCAGCACGAGCGCCGACTTCGGCGTGGCGCAGGTCCTGGCCGGTGGCGCCGTGCAGTTCGATGTCACGGCGTTCGGCAATCGCTACGACGACCTGATCATCTCGGTCGGGCGTTCGTTCTCGGGCGTGAGCCGGTGGCAGACCGACAACATCTCGAACGCCCGCGCGCGGGGCGTGGAAGCGTCGGCTGCCTGGCGACCCACCGCGGCGCTGTCGGTGCAAGCTGCCTATACGTTCCTCTCGACGGCCGTGCTCGCAGTAGACGGGTCGCGAGATGCACCCCCACCCTACACTGTCGGGGATCCGCTGCTGCGCCGACCCCGCCATCAGGTATCGGTCGACGCCACCTGGTCGCGCGGGCGCCTCGGCGCCTTTGCGCAGTTCATGCAGCGCGGCGCGACCCGCGACGCCGAGCCCGCGTATGGACCGACGGGCGGGCTCTACCGGAACCCCTCGTACCACGTCGCCAACCTCGGCGCCTCCTGGCGCCTCGGGCGCATGGTGACGCTGCAGGCCCGCGGGCAGAATCTCTTCGATGCGGCATACGAGGAAGTGCTCGGCTTTCCGGCGCCGCGCCGGACCGCCTATGCAGGGGTGCGCCTTGCTGCGGGCCGATAGGGTCACCTTCCGCTACCACGCCGACGCGCCCGTCGTCGTGGACGAGGTGACGCTGGAGGTCCGCCGCGGCGATCTCGTCGGGCTCCTCGGCCCCAACGGATCCGGCAAGACGACGCTGCTCCGGTTGCTGAGCGGCACGCGGCAGCCGGTGTCGGGCCGCGTGCTGCTGGACGGGACGCCCATCATGCGGCTCAGCCGCCGCGACATCGCGCGCCGCATCGCCGTGGTGCCGCAGGAGACCACCCTGGCGTTCGAGTACTCGGTACTGGAGATGGTTCTCATGGGGCGTCATCCTCACCTGGAACTCTTCGAAGTCGAAGGCCCGGACGATTACGCGCTCGCGCGCGAGGCGATGGCGGCGACCGGAACGGCGCATCTCGAGCGCCGCGCCTTCCACACCCTGAGCGGCGGTGAGAAACAGCGCGTGGTCATCGCCGCCGGACTGGCGCAGGCCTCCGACGCGCTGCTGCTCGATGAGCCGACGGCCTCTCTGGACCTCGGGTATCAGCTCGACATCGCGACGCTGCTCATCTCGCTCAACCGCGAGCGCGGCGTGACGATGGCCATTTCCACCCACGACCTGAACCTGGCGGCCTCCATCTGTCGGACCCTCGTCCTGATGCGCGACGGCCGCGTCATCGCCAGCGGGACAACCGGCGACGTGCTGACGCCCGATCACGTCAGCGCGCTCTACGACGTGGAGGCCGCGGTGCGCGTGCACCCCGACACGGGACACACCACCGTTGTCCCCGTCCGCCGACTCCACCGATGAGCCTCCGGCGCCGCCTCGTCACCGTTGTCGGCGCGTTCGGGCTCGTCGCGCTGGCCGCCGTCATGTGGGCGCCGACGGTCGGCAGCACGCACATCTCGCTGGCCCGCGCGTTCGACCGCAGCATTCCATGGGCGGACAACGTAGACGCGCAGATCTTCTTCGTGGCGCGCCTGCCCCGCGTGCTGGCCGGCGCCCTCATCGGCGCTGCCCTGGCGGCCGCCGGGGTCGTCCTGCAAGCGCTGCTGCGCAATCCGCTGGCGACGCCCTTCACCCTCGGCGTGTCGGCGGGCGCGGCCCTCGGGGCCATGCTCGCCATCACCTGGCGGTTCGACCTGGGCGTCCTCGGCGTGTCGTCGGTGCCCATCGCCAGCTTCATCGGCTCGCTGGTCGCGGTCGGCATCGTCTACGCGCTGGCGTCGTCGCAGCGACGCGGCTTGTCCACCAACGTGCTGCTGCTGGCGGGCGTGACGCTGAACTCCTTTTTCTCGGCCCTCATCCTGTTCGTCCAGTACCTGGCCGACTTCGCGGAGTCGTTCCGCACGGTGCGCTGGCTGATGGGCGACCTCGACGTCGGCGGCTACGGTCCCATCCTCGCGGCGACGCCGCTGATGGTGTGCGCCTTCGCGGCGTTCGCCACGCTGCCGCGCGCCCTCAACCTGCTCACGCTGGGCGGAGACGTGGCGGCCAGCCGCGGCGTGGACGTGGCCCGGGCCGAGCGCTGGGCCTTCTTCAGCGCGTCGCTGGCCACGGGCGCGGCCGTCTCGCTCGGCGGACCCGTCGGCTTCATCGGTATTGTCGTGCCGCACCTGGTGCGGCTGCTGGTGGGATCGGACCATCGCATCGTGCTGCCCGCCGCCACGCTCTTCGGCGCGGCCTTCCTGGTGCTGTGCGACCTGGCGGCGCGGACCGTGATGGCGCCGATCGAGGTGCCCGTCGGCATCATCACGGCGCTCATCGGCGGGCCGTTCTTCCTCTGGTTGCTCGTGAGGCAGTCCTGATGTCAGCAGACTCCGCCGCCTGCTCGACGCGCCACCGGACGTCGCGCGGCCTGACCACCGCGCTCGCCGCCCTCATGATGCTGGGAGCCGTGGCGTCGGCACAGCCGCCCCGGCGCATCATCTCCCTCGTCCCGGCGCTCACCCAGATGCTCTTCGCCATGGGTGCGGGACCTCAGGTCGTGGCCGTGAGCAGCTACGACGAGGACCCGCCCGAAGTACGCGCGCTGCCGCGGGTGGGCGCGCTGCTCGATCCCGATATCGAGCGCATCCTGTCCCTCCGCCCCGACCTGATCATCACGTACGGATCGCAGACCGACCTGCAGGCCCAGCTCCAGCGGGCGGCCATCCCGTTCTTCGACTATCGCCACGGCGGCCTCTCGGGCATCACCCAGACGATGCGCGAACTCGGCGAGCGGACGGGCCATACCACCGAGGCGGATCGGGTGGCGCGGGGCATCGAGGCCCGGCTGGCCGCCGTGTCGAAGCGGGTCGCCGGCCTTCCGCGGCCGCGCACGCTCCTCGTCTTCGGGCGCGAGCGCCGGGCGCTCAGAAACATCTACGCCAGCGGCGGCCGCGGATTCCTTCACGACATGCTCGAGGCTGCTGGCGGGACCAATCTCTTCGCCGACATCGACCGTGAATCGGTGCAGGCCACGACCGAGCTGATCCTGGCCCGAGCGCCGGATGTCATTCTCGAGGTGCGCTCGGCCGACGTACTGACCGACGAGGAAGCCGCCCGGGAGGTAGCCGCCTGGAACGCGCTCATCTCGGTGCCCGCCGTCGGTCGGCACCGCGTCGTCGTGCTGACCGGGAAGGGGCTCACCGTGCCTGGCCCCGACGTCGCCGAAGTGGTCGAGCGCATGTCGTGGGCTCTTCATCCACGGGCGGGCGGTCGATGAAGATCGTCGTGAGCTGGTCGTCAGGCAAGGATTCGGCCTGGATGCTGCGGGGGCTGCGCCAGCGACACCCCGGAGCCGTGCAGGCGCTGCTCACCACAACCAACGAGGACTACGAGCGGCGGATGGGTGCGGAGGTGACGTCGTTGGCAGACGACGGCTTCGTGTACTGTGACCTGAGCGGCTCCACGTCCGGGCCTGCATGATGGCGGCCTGGTCCCCTCTATCCCGCCGCGTATTCTGCGACAATCCGCTTCGGCAGAAGGCCCTTCTCGAACGCTTCGTCGAGCAGTAACTGGACGGCCCGTCGCCCGCGCTCGCCGTAATCGAGCGTCAGTTCGTTCACATACATGCCGACGAAGCGATCGGCCTTCGACCGATCGAGCCCCCGGCCGAACTGCAGCGCGTAGTCGAGAGCCTCGTCGCGATGCTCGAGCGCATACGCAATCGAGTCGTGCAGGATGCGCGACACCTTGCCGACCATCTCGGGGCCGAGATCCTTTCGGATGACGTTGCCGCCGAGGGGCAGGGGCAGGCCGCCGGTCCTCGCATTCCACCACTCGCCCAGATCCACGATCTTCTGGAGCCCCTCGTCTCCATAAGTGAGCTGGCCTTCGTGAATCAGCAGACCCGCGTCCACCCGGCCCTCGCGCACCTCGTCCTGGATCTGGTCGAATGGCATCACGACGTAGGTGACGTCCGGCTTGTACAGCCGCAGGGCCAGAAACGCCGTCGTCAGCAGCCCGGGCACTGCCACCGTCACGCCGTCGAGCGTCGCCGGACGATCCTGGCGCGCCACGACGATGGGGCCGTAGTTGTCGCCCATGGATGAGCCGTGCGGGAGCAGAAGGTAAGTGTCGGCCAGGTGCGCGTAGGCATGAAAGGACACTGCGCTCACCTCGTACGTGCCCTTGAAGGCGGCCTCGTTCAGGGTTTGGATGTCGGCCAGCAGGTGCTCGAAGGTCAGACCCTCATTCGGCACCCTGCCGCTGGCGAGGCCGTAGTGCATGAAGGCGTCATCGGAATCAGGGCTATGGGCAACGACGATACGCATCGCTACAGGATACTCGACAGGCCGGATGGCCCTGGACCGCGTCATAATGGACGCATGAGGATGGTCCTGGCGCTGGTCCTCGCCCTGGCGACCTCGGCCGCGACCCAGGCGGCACAGAGCCCGGCCTCCACCGGCGCCGGCGCCGCGGATCAGGCGCCGGTCGAACCGATCATCGATGCGTCGAAGCTGGGTGTCTCGCTCAGCCGCATCCAGCGGGGCCTGCGCCAGACCGAGACGCGTGAGGTCGCGACCGGCAACCCGTTGAGGATCGAGTACCAGGTGCAGGTGTTCGGCGCCGCGCCCAGGATTGACGCGCTCGGGGATTTCGACATCGGGCCGGGCGCGCCGCTCTCCTACGGCGCCCCGACGCACAACGACTTCCTGAACCAGTGGACGCCGCAGGCGTACCGCTCGCCGCCCCTGCCGATTTCGAGCCTGGCTGGGTGGGCGCTCTTTCAGCTGGTGAAGCGCGCCGACAAGTCGAAGTGCGAGCAGGAAATCGCCGAGTACCGGGCGCTGGTGATGCAGGGCGTGTCCGCGGCCGCGCCGCGCTGCACGCAGTAGCGCGGCGCTACAACAGCCCGAGTTGCAGCTTCGCCGTCGCCGACATCCGGTCCATGGTCCACGGCGGCTCCCAGACAACCTCGATCCGCGCCTCCGAGACGCCCGGCACCTTCGCCACCTTCTCGCGCGCCTCGACGGGCAGCGACTGCGCGGCCGGACACGCCGGGGCGGTGAGGGTCATGCGTACGCCCACCCGCGCGGCGGCATCGATCAGCACCTCGTAGATCAGGCCCAGCTCGGTGATGTCGACGGGGATCTCGGGGTCGTAGATGGTCTTGAGGGCCGCGAGCACCTGCGGCCCCAGCTCGGCCGTCTTCGCAGGATCGGGCACGATGTCGGCCACGGACTGCGAGTGCTCGTTGGCCGAGGAGTCTTCGGGGCTGTCGCCCGGCATGGACATCATGGGCAGGATCCTCGACATGGGTGTATTGTGCCGCCGGGAGCCGTCCCGGCGCTCCACTTACTCCGTCGTCACCGGACCGTCCGGCTGGTCCGACACTGCGGCCTTGAGCGTGTGCCAGGCCAGGCCGGCGCACTTCACGCGCGTGGGAAAGTCGCGCACTCCCGACAGCACAGCCAGCTTCCCCATCTCGGGCAGCGGGCTGTTCGGAGGGGAAGTGATCATCTGGTGGAACTGGTCGAACAGGGCCCGCGCCTCGTCCACCGTGCGGCCCTTGATGGCCTCGGTCATCAGCGATGCCGATGCCTTCGAGATGGCGCAGCCCGACCCCTGGAACGCCGCGTCCGTGATCCGTCCGTCCGCCACGGTGAGGTAGAGCATCAGCCGGTCCCCACAGAGGGGGTTGTAGCCCTGCTGGGTCGCCGTGGCCGGATCGATGACGCGGAAGTTCCGCGGACGCCGGTTGTGATCGAGGATGACTTCCTGGTAGAGATCGGTCAGGCTCGACATCAGCCGAACACCTTTCGCGCCGTGTGCAGGGCCGACACGAGCGCGTCGATCTCCTCGCGCGTGTTGTACATCGCCAGCGACGCACGCGCCGTGGCGGGAATCCCCAGCCGATCCATCACCGGCTGCGCACAGTGGTGCCCGGTGCGGATCGCCACACCCTCGCGATCGACAATCGTTCCGAGGTCGTGGGGGTGGATGCCGTCCATGACGAACGACAGGATGCTCGCCTTGCGTGCGGCCGTACCCACCAGCACGAGGCCCGGCACCGTGCGAAGCGCCTCGGTGCCGTACGCCAGCAGCTCCTGCTCGTACGCCTGGATGCGCTCCATCCCGACGGAGGTGACGTAGTCCACCGCGGCGCCAAGGCCGATGGCGCCCGAAATGTTCGGCGTGCCGGCTTCGAACTTGTACGGCAGCACGTTCCACGTCGACCGCTCGAACGTCACCGAGCTGATCATGTCGCCCCCGCCCTGCCAGGGGGGCATCGCCTCGAGCCGAGCGGCCTTCCCGTACAGCACGCCGATGCCCGTGGGCCCGTACAGCTTGTGCCCCGTCAGCACGAAGAAGTCGCAGTCGAGCGCCTGCACGTGCACCGGCATGTGGTACGCCGCCTGCGCGCCGTCCACCAGGACCACGGCGCCGGCCGCATGGGCGGCCTGGATCATATCCGCCAGCGGGTTCACCGTGCCCAGAACGTTGGAGAGGGCCGTCACGGCAACGATCTTCGTGCGCGGGCCCAACAAGCGCTCGAAGGCCTCGAGATCCAGCTCTCCCGCGTCCGACATCGGAATGACGCGCAGCGTGGCGCCCTTCTCCGCGCACAGCAGCTGCCAGGGCACGATGTTCGAGTGATGCTCCATGGCCGAGATGAGCACCTCGTCTCCAGCCGCCACGTTGGCCCGGCCCCAGGACTGAGCCACCAGGTTGATGCCCTCGGTGGCGTTGCGCGTGAAGACGACTTCCTTCGAATCCGCCGCGCCGATGAACCGCGCGATGCGGTCGCGGGCGAGGTCGAACAGGTCCGACGCCCGGCCGCTCAGGTAGTGCACGCCCCGGTGGACGTTGGCGTTGCTCGATTCGTAATAGTCTGCCAGCACCTGCAGTACCTGGCGCGGCTTCTGCGTCGTGGCCGCGTTGTCGAGGTAGACGAGGGGCTTGCCGTGCACCGTCGTGCCCAGAATCGGGAAATCGGCCCTGATAGCCGTCACATCGAAAGCCGTTGCCGTTGCCATGGTCGCTACCCCTGTCCGCCCTCCGCTACGCCCGCCGATGGTGATCCGCCAGATCCCGATCCAGCTGCACGAACAATTCACGCTCGAGCTGCGACCGCAGGTGCGGAATGGCGATGCGCTGCAACACCTCGCCTGCGTAGGCATGGATGAGCATGTCGCGCGCGTCCTTCTCGGTGAGCCCGCGGGCGCGCAGGTAGAACAGCGCCTCGTCGTCGAGCTGACCCACGGCCGCCCCGTGCGTGCACTTCACGTCGTCGGCAAAAATCTCCAGCTGCGGATTCGAGTTGATCGTCGCCTCGTCCGACAGCAGCAGCGCACGATTGGTCTGCTTCGAGTCGGTTTTCTGGGCGTCGAGTCGCACGATGATGCGACCGTTGAACACGGCCCTGGCCTTGCCGTCCAGGATGCCCTTGTAGAGTTCGTGGCTCGTGCAGTGGGGCTGGGCATGATCGATCGTCGTGTGGTTGTCCACCAGGCTGGCGCCGTCGGCCAGGTAGCAGCCGTCGAGGTCCACGTGCGCGCCGGAGCCGCCGAGCACCGCCGTCGCGTCGTTGCGCACCAGGCGTCCGCCCAGGGTCACGGTTCGCAGCCGGAAGGTGCTGTCGCGCTCGCCGATCACGTGCAGGTCACTCACCAGGCACGAGGCGTCCGTCCCGCGCTGATCCAGGCAGCAATCGACGATGGCCTGC
>Ga0073904_10001500_pt1 | contig 17456 bp, 13 predicted proteins | sample KloWWTrecipitate_FD_66668 | JGI IMG/M metagenome (GOLD analysis project Ga0073904, IMG submission 66668) | Active sludge microbial communities from Klosterneuburg, Austria, studying microevolution and ecology of nitrifiers - Klosterneuburg... | ecosystem: Engineered > WWTP > Aerobic digester >... | reverse complement strand
TGTTTTCAGATTGGGGTAAATATAATTTTAAAAATCCGTCTTCTTCAAGTATGTTTTCAATGCCGTTTAGATACAATTCATTACAGATGTTTTCATAAGTATCCTTTTTAAATGCTATCTGAATTTCAATATAATCATTTTTTTTTTCAGCCATAAATTATTCCTTTCGCTGAATCCAGTGTGTTTTTCATGAGCATTGCTATGGTCATAGGACCTACGCCTCCGGGCACCGGCGTGATCATTCCGCATTTATCAAAACAGTCATCATAGTCAACGTCTCCTGTTATCTTAAAACCCGACTTTGAGCTTTTATCTTCTATTCTGTTAATTCCTACATCAATAATAGTGCACCCCTCTTTTATAAAATCACTTTTTACAAAGTTTGCTTTCCCGATCGCAGCAATGAGAATATCTGCCTGAGAAGTAATTTCCTTTATATCTTTTGTCTTACTGTGACATACTGTAACTGTTGAATTGAATTCATTTTTCAAAAGCAGACCTGCAACAGGTTTTCCGACAATATTACTTCTTCCAATTATAACGGCATTTTTTCCTTCCGTTAATGTGCCGGTTCTTCTGAGAAGCTCCGTAATCCCAAACGGTGTGCAGGGAATGAAACATTTCTCTCCTATCTGCAGACGTCCGACATTTAAAGGATGGAAACCGTCCACATCTTTTTTATGATCTATTGATTCTATGATACACTGCTGATCAACTGATGGTGGCAATGGAAGCTGTACAAGAATTCCGTGAATCTTATCATCAGTATTAAATCGGTTGATTAGATAGAGCAAAGCATTTTCGGAAATACTTGAAGGTAACGTCTCGGTTACAGAATGAAATCCAAGCTCTTCACAAGCTTTGCCTTTACTTCTGACATAGACCTTTGAAGCCGGATCATCGCCTATCAATACAAAAGCAAGACCGGGTATAATTCCTTTTTCGGATTTAAGTTTTTCTGTTTCTGCTTTGATCTCTGCCCTTATCTGAACAGAGATCTCTTTGCCGTTTATGATCTTTGCATTATCCAAAAGTATTTTGAAATTAAATTTTTAAAATCAATAAGATTCATTTAGAAAATCTTAAAATAAGATCCGATACCAAAATGACTTAGAAAAATATCAATTCTTAACCATTTTCATGAAATCTTCAAACAAATATTTACTGTCATTAGGACCCGGTGATGCTTCAGGATGATATTGTACTGACATTACCGGATATTTCTTATGACGAAGACCTTCGTTTGTACCATCATAGAGATTAGTATGAGTTATATCAATAATGTCTTTATTCAGCGAATCAGTATCTACTGCAAATCCGTGATTCTGAGAAGTGATCTCTATCTTATCCGTAAGGTGATTTTTTACAGGATGATTCCCGCCGCGATGTCCGAATTTAAGTTTATAAGTCTTTCCTCCAAGCGCATGCGCAATAAGCTGATGACCAAGACAAATTCCAAAAACCGGGATATTCTTACTGATCAGATTCCTTGCATTTTCTATCCCGTACATTACTGCATCGGGATCTCCCGGACCGTTTGATAGAAATATACCATGAGGTTTATACTTAAGCACTTCCTTATAATCTGTCTCTGCATTAAAAACTTTTACCTCTACGTCAAATTTAAGAAACTCTCTCAGAATGTTTTTCTTAATGCCAAAATCATAAAAAGCGATCCTGTATTCGGGCTTGGCTGATTTTAAAATGTAACTCTCATTAGTCGATACATATTTTACCAGATCGAGACCTTTCATATCGGGCGTACCGGAAAGCTTTTTCAGTAATTCTTCATCAGAGATCTGATCATCCGAAATGATCCCTCTCATCGCGCCTTGGCTTCTTATCATTTTTGTTAATTCGCGTGTATCTATTCCGGAAATACCAATAGTTTTATTTAAACTTAAGTATTTATCAAGTGAGTCCAATCCTTCAAAGTTATTCCATTCATCTTCATAATTTCCGACTACAAGCCCTTTTATCTGCACTTTTTCAGATTCAATATCACTTTCATTGGTACCATAGTTACCGATAAGCGGATAGGTCATGATCACTATCTGCCCATAATAAGACGGATCAGTTATGATTTCCTGATAACCGCAAAGAGAAGTATTGAAAACAACTTCACCTGCTGATGCCTGATCATATCCGAAAATCGTACCTTCGAATACTGTGCCATTCTCTAAAATTAATTTACCTTTTTTCAAATTACGCTATCTTAAATATTTATCAAGAAAACTTATCATATTCTTAAAGACTAAAATCTGATTGGAAACCTTACTAAAGCCGTGACCTTCGTCTTCAAGTAGAATATACTGGTGTGGTTTCTTTCGTTTTTTCAACTCCTTGACGATCTGAACCGATTCTGCCTCTACGACTCTTGGATCGTGCTTGCCCTGTACCACGAGCAACGGACATTTTATGTTTTTTATAAAAAAGATCGGTGATCTCTCCTTCAGCATTGCCTTGTCCTTAACTACATTACCAACAAGTTCATCTACCCCTTTCTTCCAGTGTTGCGGTACGGAGTTTATGAATGTAAACAAATTTGCCGGTCCGAAAACATCTACAGCGCATTTCCAGATGTCAGGTCTTTTTGTAACGCAGGTCATGCACATAAATCCGCCGAAACTTCCACCCACGACTGCTAATTTCTTAGGATCTACATATCCGGATTTTTTCAGATAATCCACACTTCCAAGTACGTCATTAAATTCAGCTCCGCCCCAGTCTTTATAAATTTTCTTCTGAAAAGTTTTTCCGTAACCGGTGCTTCCTCTGAAGTTTGGCGCGATGACAATGTATCCGGCGTTTGTCATTACCTGAACGTATTTGCTGAAAATATGCATTTCCTGATGCTCGGGTCCGCCATGCGGCCAAACGATAGCAGGATTCTTTCCGTTTTTCTTTGTTCCTTCCGGAACATATAAAAGCGCATGTATCTTCAATCCGTCAAAGCTGTTGTAAAAAACATCTTTTGCTTTTGTAAGTCCCTTTTTTGAAACACCACCGACCAGTGAGTTTGTAATTTGTTTTAATTTCTTCAGCTTAATGTCATACACAAATAAATCGCCCGGATTTAAAGGACTATCGCTTAGTATAACTAATTTTTTATTATCGTATGTAAATTGAATGTCGGTATAATGACCTTTAGGTAATCTGAGATTACCGGTTTTCCCTGTCTTTATATTCATTATTTTCGGTGTACTGCTACCGTTCTTATTAATGGTCCACAGAAGCTGAGCGCAATCTTCGGATAACTTAAATCCGGTGACATCCCATTTTTCCTTAATTATCCATGTGGATGTTTTTTTGCTTATGTTGTAATATTTTATGCCTTTAAATTCTCTTCCTTCATCTGATATATAATAGATCCCTTTGCTGTTTTTATCAAAGGCACAGCTTGAATTTGAGACATTGACAGAGATATCGTGTTCTGTAATATTGATAAAAGATTTGTTCTTTCTGTCGAGGAGAAGAATATCGCTGTTAATATTCCCATAGACTTTAATGAATGAAACATATTTTTCATCTGAGCTCATATTGTCAGCCAGCGTCGGGTAAGGATCATCGAATTTTTTTATCAACTGGTTCTTACCGGTTTTCAGATCCTGTATGTAAACGTCAAAATTATGTTTAAGTCTTTTGTTTGTTGAAAATAAAAAATGCGTTCCGGATTTATTGAATGTACTGAAATAGCACTGAGATTCTTCAAATCCGGTTGTAAGATGATCAACCTCACCGCCGTTATCCGGCATTCTGAATATCTGAAGATTTTCATTACCATTGTTATCGCTTTGGAAGATCAATTCAGCGGATTTTGGAAAATGACTAACCATTTTAACTGATTCTTTCCATGTCGATATCTGGTCGGTCCATCCTCCTTCAATTGGAATACGCCATATCTGAGGAGTACCAGTAGTGTTAGTAATATAAAATATTTTTTTATTGTCCGGAGAGATTGTAAATCCGGATATTGTTCTCACAGAGAAAAATTTTTCAACCGGGTATCGTTCGACCTTTTCTGTAATTTTCAAATTGGTTGCTTTTAATTTTAGTAAAATTATGCATAAGATACTCTTTTTAAAAATTTTATTTTAGTCTAAAGTAAAAATTGACGTAATTTTCTAAAAAAACGACAGAAGTTCTAATCGGATGAGTTGGAATGAAAAGAAAAATGACACATTCGCTTTTTATAACAGATAATAACTTTGCAACATGAATTTATAAAAAATATAAAATATTAATCTTTAAAAAACTTTAAAGTCATCAGTCAAATTCCATAATCCGCCGCACTATTCGCATTCCAATAAGTATTACCATGTATTATGCCTGATTTTTATTCAGGAAGGGCAGGATTTGTAATTTAAAAAAAATGCTTTTTTAACAGTAATTACCGAGAGTATTTTTTGAGCGGGATGGATAAATATTTATTCAAATATAATTAAACCAAATCCAGATTAACTTTGTCTTATTCAGAATTAAAGAACATTTAATATTCAACCCGGAATTATTAACCATTTTTTAAAATTAGCAGATAAAGTATATTACAAAAATTTTTTATTTCATAATCAGATAATTTGAACAAATCAGTACGAAACATTTCAGTAATACTTATTTTAATAGTCATTGCAGCTTTACTGATCATTCCCAAACTTCTTTCCGAAAGTAACAGCAAACAAGGCGGCAGCGGCAGAGGAAATAAGGATCAGGAGGTATCAGCTGATGCTATTATAATTCGTCCTGTCGAACTCGAAAACGAAATTCTCACTTCGGGCACTATTTATGCCAATGAAGAGGTGCAGATCAGAAGCGAGCTTACAAGGAAAATTACAGGTATATATTTTAAAGAAGGAGGATTTGTACCGGCGGGAAAAGTTATGTTCAAACTCGATGATTCTGATATACTTGCCCGTCTCAGAAAGCTTGATCTTGACGAAGAGCTTAATCTGAAGCAGCAGGAGAGGGAACAGACATTACTGGATAAAGGACTTTTAACACTGGAAGAGTTTGATGTCCGTCAAACAAATATTGAAAAAATAAGAGCGGATATTGAAGTACTCGAAGTGGAACTTGATAAGACAAACATTACAGCGCCTTTCTCAGGTATTGCAGGATTCAGGAATGTCAGCATTGGTAGTCTTGTAAATAATACAGTAGCTTTGACGACAGTACAGGATATCGGAAAAATAAAAATTGATTTTTCCATTCCCGAAAAATACATTAGCGTATTCAAACCCGGTCAGACCATTAACTATAAAGTCGAAGGTTATGATGAGGATTTTACCGGAACGGTCACTTCATATGATCCGAGAATAAATGAATCAACGAGAAGCATTATAGTCAGAGCTACTTCAGGCAACAGCGGTAACAGGTTACTTCCCGGTTCTTTTGTAAAAGTGAAACTGAATCTTGAAAATATTGATAATGCTGTTATGATACCTACGGAAGCAGTTATTCCAAAATTAAAAGGACAGAGTGTATTTGTTTATGAGAACGGAATTGCTGTTTCCAAAGACATTGAAACCGGTATAAGAACTGATAAGGAAATACAGATAACCTCCGGGCTAAATGGAGGAGATACGATCATAACTACAAACATACTCAGACTTAAACCCAACAGTAAAATTAAAATCGTAAAAATAAATTAAAATAGACCGGAGATGACCTTATCCTCAGTATGCATAAAGAAACCTGTTCTGGCAATTGTACTTTCAATTGTACTGGTTATCTTTGGTATTGTCGGATTAGTTAATCTGGAAGTAAGGGAATATCCAAATGTAGATGCTCCTATAATTACTGTTACGACCAACTTTCCCGGAGCAAACTCCGATGTAATTGAATCTCAGATCACGGAACCTCTGGAGCAGTCTATTAACGGGATCGACGGGATCTCTATCATGTCAAGTACAAGCCGCGAGCAAAGAAGTCAGATCAGTGTGGAATTCGATCTAGATAAAGACATTGATGCGGCTGCAAATGATGTAAGAGACAGGGTTTCGAGAGTTCTCAGACAGCTTCCGCCTGATATTGAAAACCCCAGCGTTGAAAAAGCAGATGCTGACGCCTCGCCCATCATAATTGTGTTTGTAAGCAGTAATTCAAAAAATGTACTTGAGGTAAATAACTTTGCTGCTAACGTAATTGCAGAAAAGATACAAACAATAAAAGGCGTGAGCTCTACAAGAATATTCGGTGAAAGAAAATATTCAATGAGACTGAGATTCAATCCGGATAAACTCAATTCTTACAACATGACTCCTCTTGATGTAGAGAAGGTGCTGGTAAAAGAAAACATAGAACTTCCTTCCGGAAGAATTGAAGGAGATAATACAGAACTTACAATAAAGACATTCGGAAGACTTTCTAAGCCGGAGGAATTCAATAATCTTATTATTAAAAACGTTGACGGAAGTGTAGTAAGATTAAGTGATGTAGGAAATGCCGAATACGGGCCGGAGAATGAAAGAAATGAAGTAAGAGGATACGGCTTGCCGGGTGTCGCCGTAGCAATACTTCCTCAACCCGGTGCGAATGTACTTCAGATATCGGATGAATTCAATAAGAGATTCGCTGAGATAAAAAAAGATCTGCCTGAAGGAATAGAAGCAAACGTTATTTATGATTTCACTACATTCGTCAGAAAAACTGTTATCGAAGTTGAAGAGACTATATTCATTGCATTCGGTCTGGTTGTTCTTATAATATTTTTATTTCTCAGAGACTGGAGATCTACATTCATACCGGTAGTTGCAATTCCTGTTTCTATCCTTGCAACGTTTTTCATTTTATATCTTGCTGATTATTCTATCAATGTGTTGACTCTATTCGGAGTTATACTTTCCATAGGACTGGTATGTGATGATGCGATAGTAGTACTGGAAAATATTTATTCTAAAATAGAACAGGGGATGTCTCCCATGCAGGCGGCTTATAAAGGTTCGAGGGAAATTTTCTTTGCTGTAGTATCAACGACCATAACGCTTGCTGCGGTTTTCCTTCCAATTATGTTTTTACAGGGTCTTACTGGAAGACTATTCAGGGAGTTTGCAGTTGTAATAGCCGGATCGGTTCTGATCTCTGCTTTTGTTGCCCTTACTTTGAGTCCGATGTTAAGTTCGAGATTACTCAGACAGCATGAGCCGGGGTGGTTTTACAGGATCACCGAACCGTTCTTTGTCAACCTTGGCAATTTATATAGAAGATCGCTGGAGTATTTCATGAGTGTCAGGTGGGTGAGTTTTATAATAATGATTGCAGTATTTGTTTTGATCTATTGGCTCGGAACAAAATTGAAAACAGAGTTAGCGCCACTTGAAGACAGATCGAATATCAGAATATCAGTTACAGCTCCGGAGGGATCATCTTATGAATATACAAATAAGTACATACGGGAGATAGGACAGTATGTAATTGATTCAGTTGAAGAGACCTATTATCCAATTGAGATAGTAGCAGGAGGCGGAGGAAATACTTCGGTAAATTCGGGGTTTATAAATATTTATCTGACTGAACCGGAAGAAAGAACAAAAACTGCTGAAGAAATTTTTAAAAAATTAGCAGGTGAAATAGAACAGTTTACAGGAGTAAGATCATCAATTTCGCAACCTCCAACCATAGGAAGCAGATTCGGCGGATTGCCTGTTCAGTTTGTAATAGAAGCTCTAAGTTATGAAAAACTTATCGAAATTCTTCCTGCATTCATGGAAGAAGCAAATAATGATCCTAGAATACTTTTTGCGGATGTAAATCTTAAAATAAACAAGCCTGAGATCTCACTGACTATAGACAGGGAGAGAGCAGCAGATATGAATGTATCAATTGACGACATTGGAAAAACCCTGCAGTCTGCATTTGGAGGACAGAGGATGGGCTATTTTCTTATGGATGGAAAGCAGTATGAGGTGATAGGGCAGTTTGACAGAGAATACAGGGATAAGCCTTCTGATCTGAGATCTCTGTTTGTAAAAAACAGCGATGGCGAGATGATACAGCTTGAAAATTTAGTAAAACTGGAAGAGACTGCCGTTCCGACTTCAAGATTCAGATATAACCGTAATGTATCAGCCACGATATCCGCCGGATTAAAACCCGGATATACTTTAGGTGATGGAAATACAGCTATGAAAGAAATAGCCGGCAGAGTATTGGATGAGAATTTTTTCACTTCTTTTTCGGGACAGTCTAAGGATTTTGAAGATAGCTCATCGAGTCTTCTTTATGTCTTTTTCTTTTCAATAGTTCTGATATACCTTGTATTATCGGCACAGTTTGAGAGTTTTATAGATCCTTTTATTATAATTATTACTGTTCCACTTGCAATAGCCGGTGCATTGCTGTCCTTATGGTATTTTGACATGACAATTAATATTTTCAGTCAGATCGGCATGATTATGCTGGTTGGATTAGTTACAAAGAATGCCATTCTCATTGTAGAATTTGCAAATCAGAAAAAAGCTACGGGAATGGACAGACTCGAAGCTGTAAAGCAATCAGCGGAGCAGAGATTCAGACCGATACTTATGACAAGTCTTTCGACAGTGTTGGGAATTTTACCGATTGCATTGGGATTTGGCGCGGGAAGCAGGATTTCGCTCGGTATAGCCGTAGTAGGTGGTTTGTTGTTTTCCGGATTCTTAACGCTTTATATAGTGCCTTCTATATATTCTTACATTTCTTCTAAAAAAACAAAAATCGCTGAAGACGAAATTGAAATTCCTGAGAGCACTGAAATCAGGATAAATCCTGTTTAACAAGGAATATTCTTCCATTCAGGTTAAATACAAGCATATCATTTTTATTAACTGTTTCCTTAAACTAAATTGATTTATAAATCATATTTCCCTAATTTGCTTTACCTCATAATGCATCTAAAAATAATTTAAATGTCTGATCTAAAAATCTTTGCCGGAAGGTTTTCCAATTACCTAGGAATAAAAATAGCAAAAGACTTAAAATGTAAATTAGGAAAATGTTCGATTCAGACCTTCTCTGACGGAGAAATCTGGGTAAAGTATAATGAAAACGTAAGGGGAAGTGATGTTTTTATTATTCAGTCTACTATTCCTCCTGCTGACAATCTCATGGAACTTCTGATAATGATCGATGCAGCAAGACGGGCTTCTGCGCGAAGAGTTACTGCCGTGATACCGTATTTTGGTTATGCGCGTCAGGACAGAAAGGATCAACCTAGAGTTGCAATTACGGCTAAGCTGGTTGCAAATCTGATTGCCGAAGCAGGCGCTGACAGGGTAATCACAATGGATCTTCATGCATCACAGCTTCAGGGATTTTTTGATATTCCGGTAGATCATTTATATGGATCAGCTGTTTTCATGCGAAAATTCAGGCAGATGAAAATACCGAATCTAGGAGTTGCATCCCCCGATGTCGGCGGAATAAAAATGGCGAGAGCATATGCAAAGAGACTGCATTCCGATCTGATTTTAATTGACAAGAGAAGACCTAAACCTAATGTCGCTGAAGTCATGAACATAATCGGTGAGGTAGACGGAAAAAATATTCTTATAATTGATGATCTTATAGATACCGGAGGTACATTTGTAAATGCCGTAAATGCTTTGAAGAAAAACGGCGCTAAAGAAATATACGGAGCCTGTACGCATGCAGTATTTTCAGGAGAGTCTTTAGAGAGGATTAATAACTCACCATTAAAGAAATTATTTGTAGCTGATACATTGCCGATGGAGCATTCGTCTAAAAAAATAGAAGTGGTATCCGTCTCAGGTCTCTTTGCTGAATCAATCTGGAGAACAAATAAGAACAAATCCATAAGTTCACTATTCGATGTTGATAAAGGAGATTGAATTGAAAGCGTTGATTCATATATGTATTTTAAAACCATAAACCCTAAAAATTAAATATTTAATCTTATAATATGAGTGTAGATATAATAATGCCAAAGATGGGAGAATCCATTATGGAAGGAACTATCCTAAAGTGGCATAAACAACCCGGAGATAAAGTGGAAGTGGATGAGACAATACTTGAAATTTCCACAGACAAAGTTGACACCGAAGTACCTTCACCTGAGGCAGGAATTGTTTCAGAATTACTTTTTAATGAAGGTGATGTAGTCGAAGTCGGTAAAGTAATTGCTAAGCTTAACTCAAACGGATCTTCTTCTGCTTCAGATAAACCTGAAGAGGAAGTATCTGAGAAAAAAGTTGAGATCAAACTCGATGAACCGGCAAAAGAAGTTAAATCAGAAACAAAAACCGAATCACCTGCAGCATCATCTAACGGAGACGGAAAGTTTTATTCTCCTTTAGTATTGAATATAGCTCAGAAAGAAGGGATAGGGTTTGAAGAACTCGAAGGAATAACAGGAACAGGTGTAGGCGGAAGGGTTTCAAAAAAAGATATACTGGAATATTTACAAAACAGAACTTCCAAACCTGCTGCAACTCCGGCACAGGCTGTAAAGCAGCCGGATATTGTTCCTCCGAAAGCTGAAACAAAAATCACAGCTTCAGAAGAAAAGAAAATTGAATTACCGAAACAGACTATAGATTATAATGAAGAAGGGCTTTCTGTAATGGAGTTTGACAATGTCAGGCAGAAGATGGCAGAGCACATGATCGTTTCAAAAAGAGTTTCTCCTCATGTACAGGCGATCGCAGAATGTGACATGACAAATATTGATAAGATAAGACTTTCTATGGGAGATGAATTTTTACAAAAGGAAGGATTCAAACTTTCATACATGCCTTTTATATGTGAAGCAGTAGTAAAAGCTTTAAAGGATTTTCCACTCGTGAACTCGATCATTGATGACTCGGTAGTCCCATATAAAGCTATTACCAGGAACACTATAAATCTCGGAATAGCAGTTGCAATGAATAATGGCGGACTCATAGTTCCCGTCATACATAATGCAGACGGAATGAATCTTATAGGTATAGCAAGAAGTCTGAATGATCTTGCCAAGCGTGCAAGGATAAAGAAACTTACTCTTAATGAAATTCAGGGCGGAACTTTTTCACTGACCAACTTCGGAGTGTTCGGAAATGATATTGGTATACCGATCATCAATCAGCCTCAGGTAGCAATCCTCGGACTCGGGTCCATTAAGAAGAGACCGGTTGTTATTGAAACTCAGGAAGGTGATTTTGTAGTACCGAGAAAAACTATGATAATGACCTTATCATTTGATCACAGACTGGTGGACGGCGCTCTTGGAGGAATGTTTACAATGCGAATCGCGCATTTCCTTGAAAACTATACAATGTAATTTATCTTAAAATATATTTTATATAATCAGGGAATAAATTTGCTTTATTCCCTGTTTTAATTTCACACCCAATCAGTAATTCATTAATACATGATCAGTAAAATATTAATATTAATTCTTTTATTCAGCATAAGCGGCACAGTGTTTTCTCAGGAAAAACCGGACACTAAATATTTTATAATATTTAAGGATAAGGGAGAATTCAGTCCCGGAGAAAAGATCACTCCCGGTGATAAAGCTTATGAAACAGGAAAATCAATTTTAAGCGAAAGAGCATTAATCAGGAGACTGAAAGTATTAAGCGAAGATGAACTGATCAGTTTTATGGATCTTCCCCTTGAGGATAGTTATGTAGAAGGTGTGAAAAATTCCGGCGTTGAGATCATTACAATTTCGAGATGGCTAAACGGGGTAAGTGCGTATCTTACGGAAGCACAGGTTAAGCAATTAGAGAATCTTGATTATGTATCTCATGTAAAAACCGTTAATAAATTGTTTAAACAGAAAGAAAATTCAGTTTCTATTGAAGAGACATTAGGTGATGATACAACCGGCAACAGATACGATTACGGTAACTCCTGGAAGCAGATGTCAACAGTTAATGTTCCGAAAGTTCATAATCTTAACATAACAGGTAAGGGCGTGATGATAGCAAGTTTTGATGACGGTTTTGACTGGAATAATCATGAAGCATTAAGAAATCTGAATGTGACAGGGGAATATGATTTCATAAACAAAGACGAAAATACTTTTGCAGAAAAAAATCAAAAGTATAACGATTCAAAAAATCAGGGAGCACACGGCACATCAACTTTGTCTACTATGAGCGGTTTTAAAAACGGGAAACTTGTCAGTCCTGCTTTTGATTCTGAAATACTTCTTGCAAAGACCGAATATGTATCAAGTGAAACTCCAATGGAAGAAGATTTCTGGCTTGAAGCTTCAGAGTGGGCAGAAGCAAAAGGAGTTGATATTGTAACGAGTTCATTAATTTATAAAAAGTTTGATAACCCATTCGAGAATAATTCTTATGAATATAAGGATTTTAACGGAAGAACAGCTCTGACTTCAGTAGCAGCGGCGCGACTTGCTTACCTGGGAGTTGTCGTCTGTCAGGCAATGGGAAATTATGACCAGACCACTGTTCCATCCCTTGGTTCAGCAGCTGATGCTGATTCTATTATCTCTGTAGGAGCAATCACTTTTTCAGGTAATCCTGCAAGCTTTACATCAAACGGTCCGACCAGTGACGGCAGAACCAAACCGGATGTTGTAGCACCGGGTGTTTATGTTTATAATGCTGTCACTGAAGAAATTTCAGGAAATGATTCCACATATTCTTATGCAAACGGAACATCCTTTTCTACACCTATCACTGCCGGAATTTGCGCAATGATATTGTCAGTTCATCCCGAGCTTACGCCATTACAGGTCCGTGACGCAATCAGAAACTCCGCAAGCTTATCCGGAAATCCTAATAATATTCTAGGCTGGGGAATTGTCAATGCTTATGATGCAATACTTTATAACGGACCTGCATGGAGCAACACTCCGGAATTCAAAGCAAATGGCAACGTAACGGAAGTCTCTACTTATCTTGCTTCAAAAGATCTTATAGATCCTCTAAGTGTAAAATTTAATTATTCTATGGATGGCGGAATAAGCTATGAGAGTGTGGTTATGAAATTAAAAGAACATAACGGAGATAAGAATAATTCAGGAAAGTATTCGGCACTTATTGAAAATTTTCCTGACCTGTATAAATCTAAATATTATTTCAGTGCCGAGGATTATAACGGGAGCAAAAGCGTGTATCCGAAAGAAGTGTCCTTTAAAGACTGAAAATTCAGGAATACAACTCTCTCTCCACTATCTCACAAATAATATGTCCCGCAGTAATATGTCCTTCCTGAATCCTTTGAGTATTATCCGATGGGATCAGGACAGAGTAATCGCATTCTTTGATTAATTTCCCGCCGTCTTTTCCCAGAAAACCAATCGTTATTATCTTTTTCTCTTTGGCTTTTTCTACAGCTTTCAGAATGTTTGGTGAATTCCCACTTGTAGAAATACAGATCAATGCATCTCCTTCGCTTCCTAAACCTTCAACATTTCTTGCAAATACGTTTTCGAATCCAATATCATTGCCACCGGCAGTTAGCATTGAAGTATCAGTGGTCAGTGCAATTGCTGGTATAGAGGGTCTGTCAAGATCGTGTGAGAGCCGTATTACAAATTCGGTTGCTAGATGCTGAGAATCCGCAGCGCTTCCGCCGTTACCTATGAACATGATCTTCCTTCCGGTTTTTACCACGCCGATAAGTACATCAGCGGCTTCATTTATTTCTTCAAAGTTCTTCTCAAGCATCAGCTTTTTAGTAGCTGCGCTTTCATTCAATGACTCTTCTATAAATTCTTTTCTGTTAAACATTTAGTTATTATTTTTTGTGATTTGATCAATGATTTTTCGTGAAACGCCGATTTTGTTTTCAAATACAGGTTTGCATTTTTCGCCTATTTCGTCTCTGTAACTTTTATCATTTAATATTTTTCTGAATACTCTGTAAAATTGTTTGGTGTCTGTTATTAAGATTCCGCAACCATTTTTTATGAGCTCTTCATCTTCATCGGAATTTTTCACATCATTCGAAAACAATACAGGCATGTTAAATATAGCAGGTTCAAGAATATTATGAAGTCCTGTTTTAAATCCTCCACCTACATAGCTCAGATATGCCTTAGCATAAAGTCTTGAAAGTAGTCCAATACGGTCCACTATTATGAGATTCTGATTATCATATCTGTCCAGATTTGAATAACGGATCGATTTGATATTCCAGTATTTATTCTCAATGAGTTTTTCTATTGCCGATATCTTTGTTTCTTTGGGTTCATGTGGAACAAGTATTACCAGCAGATCTTTTTCATATTCCAGTACTTTCTCTATTGCGGGAAAAATAACTTCTTCATCGTCCTTCCATGAACTCCCCATTACAAATATCTTTTTATTATCCGAGATATTCTCGGGTAAGATATTGTCATCGGGAGAATGTCTTTTAACGGACTGGTAAACTCTTTCAAACTTTGAATCACCTATTTTGACAATGTTAACATTCTCTCCGGAAAGCTTCTTACGGTAATTATCTTTGTCAAAATTATCTATAACAAAAATCTCACGGATCATTCCATAGAGAGTCTTTTTGAATGAGCTGATCACCGGAATATTCCAGGTCTTGTCATTTTCATCATAGCGCGCATTAGCTAGGACGGTTTTAATATTCCGCTTCTGAGCTTCAAAGATCAGATTAAACCAAAGATCATATCTCATGAAAATAATAATTTCAGGATCTGTTTTATCAAGAAAAACTTTCTCTTTAAAATATGAATCAAACGGAAGATAGGTCTTTATTATATTCTTATGATCTACTTTTGAATTGTTATATCCGGAAGGGGAGAAGAATGACAGAACGACATTGTAGTTTTTTTTTACCAGCTCTTCAGCAAGAGGGATAGCCTGCTGATATTCTCCCAAAGATGAAGAATGTATCAGTACTCTTTTACCTTTAAAATTTTTATCTAAAACAGAAAGAGATTCATCCAGTTTGCTGAATAAATCTCTTCTGCTTTTAAAACCTTCTCTTACTTTTGAGTTGAATACTGAATAAATAAAAAATATCAGCCATAAAGCCGGAACCCCTAAGAAATTGTAGATTACAAACCAGAAAGTTCGCATGGCTATTAATTAGACTTCCATGATCTCTTTTTCCTTGATAACTAGAAGATCATCTATATCTTTTATGTGTTTGTCAGTTAATTTCTGAACATCTGTTTCTCCTGTTTTTCTTTCATCCTCTGAAATATGTTCATCTTTTTCAGTCTTTTTTAAATGTTCAATGGATTCTCTTCTAATATTCCTAATTGCAATCTTTCCCTCTTCAGCAAATTTTTTAACGAGTTTTACTATTTCCCGTCTTCTTTCCTCATTCAATGCGGGTATTGGAATCCTTATCAGAGTTCCGTCATTGGAAGGATTTAACCCCAGATTAGCTGATTGTACAGCTTTTTCTATCAGAGGTACTGCAGACTTGTCCCATGCCTGAATTGTGATAGTATGATAATCGGGAGTGCTTACATTCCCGAGCTGAATTAACGGGGTTGGTGTTCCGTAATAATCAACTTTTATTCCGTCAAGTAAATTTGTTGTAGCTTTACCTGTTCTGATTTTAACAAGTTCGTTTCTGACATGTTCAACAGCTTTATCCATTTTTTCAGAAGAACCTTTTAATATATCTTTAATCATATTGTAAATGTTGCTTAAAAATCATTAATTAATTTAACAGATGAGTGTTCCGATATCTTCACCTGTAACAAGTTTAATAAGATTATTTTTCTTATTCATATTAAAAACCTTAATAGGAAGTTTGTTCTCCTGACATAAAGTAATGGCAGTAAGATCCATAACACGAAGTTCTTTTTCAAGTACTCCGTTATATGTAAGTTTCTTAAACATTTTTGCTTTTTTGAATTTCTCAGGATCGCAGTCATAAACTCCATCAACCCTTGTACCTTTAATAATAACATCAGCTTTAACTTCAATAGCTCTCAGAGCTGCAGCCGTGTCAGTTGTAAAATACGGACTACCCGTACCAGACGAAAAAATTACAACCCGTTTTTTTTCAAGATGTCTTACAGCCTTTCTTAAAATAAATGGTTCAGCAATTTCATCCATTTTGATTGCGGACTGAACTCTAGTATAAATTCCTCTTTTCTCCAGTGCATTCTGAAGTGCAAGTGAGTTAATTACTGTTGCTAGCATACCCATCTGATCACCTGTGACTCTGTCTATTCCCTGTTCATGTGCGGATAAGCCTCTGTATATATTCCCGCCTCCAATCACAATACCGGTTTCGACTCCAAGATTTACTACTTTTAAAACTTCAGCTGAAATATTTTCAAGAACATCAGAATCTATTCCAAAGCTTTGATTACCCATAAGGGATTCTCCGCTTAGTTTAAGTAATATTCTGTTATATTTCAGAGACAAAAGGTGTTGTGTTTAATTAAGTACTATGCACCGAGCTGAAATCTGACCATACCGGTGATCTCAAGAGTGTTATTGTTTTTTTTGTTGAATTCGGCCAGAAGATCTTTTATTGATTTACCGGATTCATTTATGTATTCCTGCTCCACCAGACAATTATCCTGATAGAATCTTTCTATTTTATTATTAACAATGGTTTCAGCTATCTTATCAGGTTTGTTTTCATTCTTAGCAACTGTCATATAGATTTCCTTTTCCTTATCAATCACTTCCTGTGCAATTCCCGATCTGTCAATTGCCTGAGGGTTCATTGCTACGACCTGCATTGCCAGACTCTTCCCGAGCTTTTCAGAATCATCAGTCAGCGTGCCTTTCAGAGTAACAAGTGCACCCAGTTTGCTTCCGAAGTGAATATAGTCTGCAACAAATCCATCATCAGCTTTTAAAATTTTAGCTCTTTTTAATTCTGTTTTTTCCCCGACCTTTCCCATGATCTCATCAATGGTTTCTTTAACAGTCAGTTTATCATCAATTTTTGATGCAAGAATTTTTTCTACATCATCAGTATCATTTTCTAAAGATGCTGCAGCAATACTCTCTGCAAACTTTTGAAACTCATCACCTTTGGATACAAAATCAGTTTCACAATTAACTTCAATTATAGCTCCGGTCTTTTTATCATCTGAAATTTTGGATTTGATTGCTCCTTCATTTGCAACTTTGTCAGCCCTTTTAACAGCCATTGCTGCACCTTTTTTCCTTAATAATTCTATCGCTTTGTCCATGTTTCCATCAGCTTCTGTAAGAGCTTTCTTACAGTCATTTATACCAGCGCCTGTTTTATTTCTTAATTCTTTTATTAGTTCTAGTGTAATTTCCATTTAAAATTTTATTAATTATTAATTAAGCTCTTTCCATTTTTTCTTTCATTTCGGCAGATTCGTCTTCCTGTTTTATTTTAGCGATATTTCCTCCGTCAATCACAGCATCTGAAATTGCTCTCAGAATAATTTCTATTGATTTAACTGCATCATCATTTGCAGGGATAGGGTAATCAACAAGATCAGGATCACAGTTTGTATCCACGATTGCATATACCGGAATATTAAGTTTCTTAGCCTCGCTGATTGCAATGTGCTCTTTCTTGATATCTACTACGAAAAT